>ERZ808037.36-NODE-36-length-150422-cov-12.880495_pt1 | contig 150422 bp, 152 predicted proteins | sample MGYA00380190_ERZ808037 | MGnify/ENA primary metagenome ERZ808037 (study PRJEB31490, sample SAMN06133399) | mouse gut metagenome | isolation source: J9 | host: mice | place: China: Chengdu | collected 2015-05 ...
GATTTTTATCCGGGTTATCCGCTGATAAAGAGGGGAATCTATTACTGCAGCCGGATGATTTCCGCCCAATATGGAACCGAGTTTACAAATTCCCACTATGAGAATATCAAAAAGGTATACAGCATATGGATTTGCATGAATCCGCCAAAGAGCCGTGAAAACAGCATTACCCGTTATTACATTGCGGAAGAAAATCTGGCGGGCAGTGTAAAGGAACGAAAAGAGGATTATGATCTGATGGCGGCTGTCATGATCTGTCTTGGGAAAGAGGCAGATTCGGGTACGGATTTATTGAAACTGTTGAATGTGCTTCTGTCCACGGAGACAGGTTCACAGGATAAGTGCCAGATATTGGAGGAAGATTTTCATATTAAAATGACTTTAGCCTTGGAAAGAGAGGTGTCACTTATGTGTAATTTAAGTAAGGGTGTGGAGGAGAAAGGAATCGAAAAGGGAAGACGAGAAGGAAGACAGGAAGGAATAATAGCTATGGTATCAGCATTAAAGGATTTACAAATTGCAGACAGCATTATTCTGAATAAAATCCAGGAAAAGTTTCATTTGGCGGAAGAAACAGCAAAAATGTATTTGTAAGTATAACAGGCAGAGCATTTACAGGGGCTCTGCCTTGTTTGACAGAATAATATAGGGATAATTTTCGCACTTAGGTGTGTTATGGAGAGCCATATCACAAGTAAAGGAGAAAGAGAACATATGTTCTTGAAAACAAAAGAGAATAAGAGTTGTATTTTTACCCCCATAGGAGTTTGCAGCTTCCATGGGGGATTATGACTTATAACAACTTATCAAATGATTTGTATGATTGGCATGGTAATACATTCAAGATGCATATTCAGAAAAGAAAATGTTTTTGATGTAATTTGAGGCATTTTATGCTACAATTCGTATTAAATGTATATATGAGATTTTATTGGAGGAATGACCATGGAAAACATCTTGCAGGCAGCCGACAGGCTATTCCAAAACCGTTATATCATCTCTATAAAAAAAGCGTTTATCATCACGCTGCCGGTAATCATCCTGGGGTCTATAGCATCGCTGATCAATAATATACCTATTGACATAGTGCAGGCAGGTCTGTCCACCCCGGCTGGACAGGTGATCCGGGTGGTAAATGGCGCGATCTGGCTGGGCAGCACAGCCATCATGGCGATTTTGATTGCATGGACTTTGGGCTATTATCTCGGTAATACCTATAAACTTAACGGTACGCTCTCGGCCCTCACAAGCGTATCCTCCTATCTGACCATTTGCGTCACAACCTCGGATGGGGGCATCTCACTGAGCCAATTGGGTTCCAGCGGGCTTTTCGGAGCTATTTTAATCGCGATTCTGGCCACCGAGCTGTATCATGCATTTTCCAATCTTAAAATCAATATTCCGGAGGATACGGCGGAGGAGGTGCTGCAAATGTTTGCGGCTCTTTTCCCTGTCATGCTGTCCGTTTTTTGTATTGCCCTCACAAACGGCATCATATTGACGACCTCCGGCAAAGGGATTGATGAGTGGATTTATACTGCACTTTCGCTTCTTTTTTCAGCGGCCGATGGAGGCGGACTTGTCGGTACTTTGTTACTGGTATTTGGCATTCATATTTTCTGGTTCTTCGGTATTCATGGCGGAAATGTGATGGACAGCATCATGGTCAGCGCCTTCGGCGAGAATCTCATTAATAATACCAGCCAATATGCCTTGAATCACGATGCTTTTGACAAGCAGCTTGACATTATCAGCAAGGGTTTTCTGGATACTTTTGTATTTATGGGGGGAGCGGGCACATCTCTGTGCATCATCATTGCGGTGTTGATTATTGCCAGGAGCCGGTATATGCGCAGCATCGCCAAAATGGGCGGTGTATTCGCACTCTTCAACATGAATGAAATTGTGTTGTTCGGCTTTCCTGTAATCCTGAACCCCATTTTGCTGATCCCTTTTTTGCTCACGCCGCTCACGATAACGCTGGTTTCATGGAGTGCGATGTCTCTCGGTCTGGTTGCCCGGGTTGTAACCGAAGTGCATTGGGCGATGCCGCCTTTGATCAGCGGTTATCTGGCAACCGGCGGGCACCTGTCCGGCAGCATCCTCCAGGTCATCAATATTGCTGCAGGAATTTTGATTTATCTGCCATTTATTCGCTTGATGGATAGGCGGGCGGTGCAAAAGGAAGCCCTGAAGGACGACAATACCGCTTTGTTAAAAAATACACTGAATACAGTGATTGAGAAAATCCATAACTCCACGGGTGAGGTCAATGGGGAGATTACGGATTTTTCAATCGTCCTGGAAAGCGTCGTCAGAGATTTGAATGTGCTCTCTGCCCAGATGCAACAACAGATGCAATTGATGCATACCTGTGACGAATATATACAGACCATTAATACCTCGGTGGGCAACTCAGATAACAGTATAAAAATTGTCTTGCAGAATATGGAAAAAACAAGCGGTCTGTCCATGGAAGGTACACAGAGCATGCATCAAACGATGCAAAAGATGGAGGAAACTTTCCTCTCCACACAAAAAAACAATGAACTGGCCAACCAGCTTAATCTGCGCTGTGAGCAGATTGAGGGAATGTTAAAAAGTATTGAGGACATATCCTTGCAAACGACTACGCTTTCACACAATGCCTCCGTTGAGGCGACGCACGCCGGTGTTCATGGCAAAGAGTTTTCCGTGGCCGCCGCCAATATAAAAGATTTGTCGGAAAACACAGCAAAGGTCGTTTCCGATATTGAGGGTTTGTTACAGGGGATGAAGGCGGATACATCTGATATGATTGAGCGATCTGAAGTCAGTTTGAGGCAGGTAGAAACCGGACTGCAGAAGGTGATTGACGCCAACCGGCTGTTTGGTGAAATTGTGCAGAATATTCACAATATTCAAGTACAGTGTCATACGGTTCTTAAGCACAGCGGCGAAGTGACCGGCAAATTGCAGCAAATCAATGAACAAATCCGGACGACCAGCCATTTCTTTGCAGAAACGGCATCCCATACGTCCAAGGTGGCTGAACAGGTTCGCAATAGGTCGGATGAGTCCAAAGAAATGGTGCATAAGCTACGGAAGCTGAATGTGGAAACAAGCCTTATGACAGAGAATGCGCTTGAGAACCTTGAAAGTTAATGAAATTATTTATGGGGCTTTTGCTGAACAGCACGGGATAGACTTTATGTACAATATGGATTTGAACCGTCCAGTAAATATGGAATTTACCATGAAAACAGAAAAAAGTGGGGAGGATACTGAGGTGAACCACAAAAGAGGTAAATGGGCAAGTCAAATATTGGATAGTAGAAATGGTGAAGGGATGTGGGAGGTTTTTCATTCATTAAGCCAGCCAACAAATAAAAAAGTACTTACAACGGAACAGGCGATTCGCAGGCTTAGAATCCTTGGGTTTACGAAGGAGGATGAAGCAATTCAAATCGTTTTAGAACGAATGTGTCTGTGTGTCAGCGGCAGGAAAAAGATAGATGATTATTCAGAAAAAACCCATGACTGGCCTTTGTTTGAAAGGCTTATGCTCTCTGCATGGATCAGGCTTTTTGACCCTGAAAACAGTATTGCCCTGGAGGTTGCAGGACAATGGGCATATATAGTTGAGAAGGCATTTAGCAGTGGGCAGTATAATAAAAATGACGATATAGAGGCATTTTATAAGCAATTTGGTAGAAAACCTAAAAGCAGCTTTGAAACAGGCTTTGGTATGTTTTATCACGTGGCGTTATTGCAAGGGGTTTTAAACTCAGCAACGGAAAGACTTTTATTGGATTATTATATTTCAAGGGCAGAAGGTATTTACTATGTTTATGACAAATGTCTTGGTAAATTACCGAAAACATTTGCATCCAAAAAGACAAGTCATTATTTAGCTGCAGTTGAAGCTTTAGCGGATTATCCGCAGGCTAAGGAAAAACTGAGCTTTGTTGCGAACTGGCTTATATCAAATAAAAATGAATGTGGAAGCTGGGATTTAGGAGCAAGCGTAAAGGATGGAGTATATTTTCCCTTAGCTGATTCATGGCGAAGGAAAGAACTCAGAATTTCGGATTGTACAGAAAGAATAAGCAATTTATTGCAAAAAATTGCATAATGAAATTTCTCCTGCGGTTTAAAATCAGAATAAATTTGGTCATGTCTGTATATTGGTGACATAATGTTTGAAATACGAACAGAGCCGGAGCGGCAAAAAACATTGATCGGCGAGGAATGGGAGGATGATGAATCCTATTTTGTAGTAGACGAATTGAAAAGAAGGCAGGGAGCGTAAATGATAAAGCCCGGAGATAAAGTTGGAATTATCTGCTGTTCAAACGGACAGAAAAGATCCTGTATGACAAAGATAAAATATTTGGAAGATACTTTGCTGAAAATGGGAATATATGTTTTCTTCAGTGACTGTATTTACGAAAAAGAAAATAATCATGGAGACGCTGAAAAGGAACGTGCTCAGGCATTGATGGAATTATATACGGATGAGGGAATCAAGGGGATTTTTGATATTTCCGGCGGGGATATTGCAAACGGGATATTGCCATACCTTGACTATGGTATTATCGCGGATAGCCCAAAGCTTTTCTGGGGATACAGCGATTTGACGACAGTGATTAATGCAATCTATTCCAAAACAGGAAAAGAGTCTGTGCTATACCAGATTCGCAATCTTATTTATGAAAACAGGGAGGAACAGACTGCAAATTTTAAAAATACCGTAATGGACGGCGGGAACGATTTATTTCGGATAAACTGCCGCTTCATCCAGCAGACGGAGATGCATGGGATTGTTATTGGAGGGAATATCAGATGCTTTCTGAAATTGGCAGGTACGGAATATATGCCGGATTTGGAAGGAAAAATATTATTATTGGAAAGCTTTGGAGGGACAGTTCCTCAAATAGAGACCTATTTGTTTCAATTAAAGCAATTAGGGGCATTTGAAAAAGCGGCGGGCATTCTGCTGGGGACTTTTACCAAAATGCAGGAGAATCAGAGTATCCCTTCAGCAGAGACACTTGTCAGGAGAATTGCAGGAAAGGATATACCGATTGCGGTTACAAAAGACATAGGGCACGGGACGGATTCAAAAGCGATTGTAATTGGCCGGCAGCTATATATCGGAGGCGGATGCGGGAAATCATAAAATATTCAGCCAATGGAGGCAATGAATAATACAGGAGGACAGAAGAAAAGGATGAAAACTTTATATGTATCTGATTTGGACGGAACCTTGTTAAGAAATAATCAGAGGACTTCAAATTTTACAAATAATGTGATAAATGATTTGACTAAACAGGGGATGATTTTTTCCTATGCAACTGCCCGGTCTTTGATAACTGCTAAAAAGGCGACTGAAGGAATCCTCTGTAAAATACCATTAATTGTATATAATGGAGCATTTGTGGTTGATAATGTGACGGAAGATATTCTGATTGCAAATTATTTTGATACATCCATTTATGAAGTGTTGGATGATTTATTTGAAAACAAAGTTTATCCCATAGTGTATGCATATATTGACGGAAAAGAGAAATTTTCATTTGTGCCTGAATTATGTACAGAGGGAATGCAGACATTTCTTGCCAGCAGGAAAGGAGATATTCGTACAAATACAGTAAATACGGTTGCTGACCTAAAATCAGGCAACCTTTTCTATATTACCTGTATTGATAAGCAGTGCAAACTTAAACCATTATATGAAAAATATAAGGATACGTTTCATTGTGTGTATCAGACTGAAATGTATACAAACGAACAATGGTTGGAGATTATGCCTCTCAATGCTTCAAAAGCTAATGCGATAAAACAATTAAAGGCATTATTGGGATGTGAAAAAATGATTGCTTTTGGAGATGGAAAAAATGATGTGGACATGTTCGAATTGGCTGATGAAAGTTATGCAGTTGAAAATGCCCATGAAGATTTAAAGAAATATGCTACAGATATTATTTTATCGAACGAGGAAGACGGCGTTGCTCAGTGGCTTGCCCAGAATTTTGTTTCATAGATAAAATTCAGAAACCTATCACAGACTAATTTAAATATTGGGAAAAATTTTGAACTGGATATTCCTCTTTTTAGAAAACAGGACCAATAAATATTTCCGGAGCGTATAAATATCAAGAGAGAAAATTTGGGAAGGCAGGGTCTGCGTTTCTTCAGGCGGGATGTATTCTATCAAATCAGTCAGATTACACTCTATACAGAATCTACTTTTTCATTTTAGAGTTAAATCCTGTTTGAAACCCATTTACTGCAACTTGCCGGAACACTGTGTATAATAGAGTTAATCCAAATATTGATCGGTATACGCGGCAAGTCATGAAGCTTGTCGGGGTGAAATATACAATCGGAGGAGAGAGCATGCCTTATACAAGTTTGAAGGATGTAAATATCTATTATGAAGAATTTGGCAAAGGTGAAACCATATTATTTCTTCACAGCCATTTCAGCCGCGGGTTACTGGCTTTTTCCGGTCAGATTCTGCCCTTTTCAAGGCATTATCGCTGCATATACCCTGATTTTCGCGGCCACGGACGTACAACCGCCGAAAATCTTCAATGGGACAGCCGAATCATAGCGGATGATATGGCCAGGTTTCTCGATGCTATGGGGATAGCCCGGGCCCATTTGATAGGCTATAGCTGCGGGGCATATGCAGGCTGCTATATGGCAGCGAAATATCCGGAAAAGGTCAAAAGTCTTGTGACCATCGGCGGCGCTGCCTATCCCAGGCCAGACGGGGCAGATGATTACCTGCCCGAAAATCTACTTCGCAAAAACGATACAGATTTTATTGAGGATATGAGGCTTCGGCATCTTGACGCCCACAGAGGCGACTGGCAGACTTATCTGAAAATGACGGTAGCCGACTGGAAAAATCATCCCTCTTTGTCCGATGATGAGTGGCGGAACATAAGATGTCCGGCCTTTTTCATAAACGGTGAGAAGGATACTCTGGGAACCTGTACGGAACTGCATGAAAAAGTACCGGCGTCAAGAATTTATGAGGTCAGAGGCGGCGGACATCGTCCTCATTTCATCGGAGAACAGATTGAGGAAATAAATGCAAAGGTACTGGAGTTTTTGAGTGATATAGATGGATAGCAAACAGAAATAAGAGGAAAAATCCATGAGAAAGACTGTTTGCGGGATTGATTGTGAAAAGTGTGAAGCCTGCGGTGCCGATGCCGAAATCGTGGTATTTAAGAGGTGGAATTCATAGGATTTGGATGATTAATAAATAATGATTTTGGAGGGGTTGATGATACTTGTTACAGGGGCAAATGGATTTGTCGGTCATAAAATAATGGAGATGTGTAAGAATACAGTTGCTGCTCCGTCGCTTCGCAACATAACGCAAGAAGATGTGAATCGCATAGTCGGAGAGAGCGATGCGGAAATCATTATTCATACTGCAGCTATTTCAGATATAGGGGCATGTCAGGCTGATCCGGAAGCTTCTTATTATGCAAATGTGCAAATTCCGCTTTTTATTGCAAAAGCATCCAAGAACAGGAAATTAATCTGCTTTAGTTCTGATCAGGTTTATAGCGGATGTGACGGAGAAGGACCATATCAGGAGGATATTGTAAAGCCAGGAAATATATATGCAGAACATAAGCTAGAAATGGAGCAGAGGGTATTAGAAGTGAATCCGGATGCAGCTATGCTACGTGCCGAATGGATGTATGATTACTATTTGAAAAAATCCAATTATTTTATGAATATTATAAATGCGAAAGAAATTGTCTCATTTAGTTCCAGGCAGTTCAGGGGGATTACTTATTTGAAAGAAGTCGCAGAAAACATGGAAAAAGCGATTGCTTTACCAGGCGGCGTATATAATTTTGGAAGCGAAACAACAAAATCAATGTATGATATTACACAGGAATTCGTTGATTTGTTGGGTAAAAAAGTAATATTAGAAGATATTTCTGCAAAACATAATTTATGGATGAACTGTGATAAAGCAAAAAAGTATGGTGTAAACTTTAGGTCTGTGACAGATGGATTAATGGCCTGTGCGGCAGATTATAATTTGATACAGAGATAGAATCGGCTTGTTAGTGTGAAATATGATATAATACCAATAAAAGCAGGAGATTAGGCCATGAATGCAGATACTACTATAGCGAAGAATATCCATGTGGCTGGTGAGAAAGCCAGCTATGATGCAGCCTGTAAACGGCTGCTTTCAGAAAGGATTACAGCATATGGATTTATTGAAACTGTTGAATGTGCTTCTGTCCACAGAGACAGATTCACAGGATAAGTGCCAGATATTGGAGGAAGATTTTCATATTAAAATGACTTTAGCCTTGGAAAGAGAGGTGTCGCTTATGTGTAATTTGAGTAAGGGAATAGAAGAGAAAGGGATTGAGAAAGGGATTCAGAAGGGTCTTGATAAGGGAATTACAGCTATGATTTTAACCCTGAAGGAGCTGCAAATATCGAGTGACGTTATTCTGAAACAAATCTGTGAGAAGTTTAGCTTGACAGAAGAAACTGCAGAAACGTACCTGAAAGAAATAATCTAAACATTTCAGGCAGAGCATTTCAGTGCGCTGCCTGTTTGCGTATGGGCTTTAGCCTGTTGAACATGACTTAGTTTTTCCTGTTCCGAAAAACGGAGTCATGTGAAACAAAAACCCCCTGCTTTGCGGAGGGAGACAATAGGTCTACGCAAAAATCACCTTTCCGTTCGTATAATAGAGGTGTCCAGCCACTATCACGGAAAGGAAAGGTGATTTTTTATGGCAAATAAAGCCAATAATTTAGCCCACACAAAATGGATGTGTAAGTATCACATTGTGTGGAGATCATAGAAGGGCATTTTATGCCTGACCCTATTTGTGCCAAACCATTCTAAACTCTTTTTCATTGGTTTCATTGTCAATATTTTCTGCTTGGATTATAAATTGTTCTCTTTGGTAAAACCGAACTGCACGCCTGTTTTTCTGATATACGCTTAAACTTAATTTTGTTTTCCTTTCTTTTGCATAATCCAGCAATTGTTTTCCTATGCCTTTTGACTGAGCCGATTCCTTTACAAAAATCCCTGCAATATAATGACCGGTTAATCCAATAAAGGCGTCTGTTTGTTTTGTATTGTCATTTTCAAAGACATATATTTCCGCTTGCGGAAGCATAGCTTTCACATACATGTAATTACTCGTCCAATATTCTTCTGGAATAAAGTCATGTGCGTCGATATTTGTTTCAAGCCATATCTGCATGACAGCATCCAGATCGTATTTTTGTAATATTCTTATCATAATTATACCATTTTAAATCCGCTTCTGCGGTTTATTGGCGTCTCCTCACCGTTCTTATACACTTTCTGCGTCCTTCGGCAGTTTCCGTACGCGCTCGAGAAATCCCCTTGCCGCCTTCCCCTCTGCTGTATTATAGACGTATCCCAGTTTTTGTCCTACAAACTCTGCTGTCTGCTCAAACAAATCGCACATATGCATCACCGATGTCCAGGCTTTTTTAACATTTCCGTCAAAATATGTATTCAGGTATCCCTGGTACTCGTCCGCATCAAGCCACCTGTACAGATACTTTGCGGATTTCCCGACACTGACCTGAAAATCCGTTTTGATGCCGACCTTCCACGAGAGCATTTTTTCCAACTCTTTGCGGACCACAAAGTTGGTCATATCCTGTACATAAGGCATCTCCTTTCGCCAAAGCCCCTTCGCGATATTGTTGCTGCACCACCAGAATTCGTTGGCGCACGCCTGAAATTGCTCTTTAGAGGGCTTTTTTACATGATAATCCGCGTCTGTGGATTGGGGCACTTCAGGCAGAAGGTTCTCTTTATCCAGCAAAATCCGGCAAAGCTTATCATCATGAATGTGCTCTTGGGTGAAGGGCATTGTCTGTATGGTGAGGTCAATCCGGATACCGTCTTCAAACTGCATCAGCCAGGCATACCGCTAAAATCCTCTCGTCCGCCTTTGCAATGTCCATAATCAGCCCATACGTTTCTTCCTCGCTGCGCATAAGCAACCTCCTGTTTAACAACTATGTATTTGTATTTTTATTCTACCACAAAGCCATGAACGTGGTAAAGAGACAGAAAAGATAACAGGGGATAATACTTTTTTTTACAATTTCGAAACATTTTTGTGATATACTTTTTCTTATTTGTAAAAGGAGTGGAGCAAAATTGGCTGATATACTGATTGTGGAGGATGAGCCTTCCATCAATGAATTGATACGCAGAAATTTAAGTCTTACAGGGCATCGCTGTACGCAGGCTTTCGATGGATTATCTGCGGCCGGATTGCTTGAAAACAAAAGCTTTGATCTGGTTGTGCTGGACATTATGCTGCCCGGTCTGGACGGTTATCAGGTGCTTGAAAGAGCTTTCAAAGTCCCGACTATTTTTCTGACGGCAAAAAGTGATCTGACCGATAAGCTGAAAGGACTGGCAATGGGGGCAGATGACTATCTGACGAAACCCTTTCAGATGCTGGAGCTGGCGGCAAGGGTAGAAGCGGTGCTTAGGCGGACCAAAAAAGCTGAGGCGGAATTTATGATGGGGGATCTGAAATGTGATTTTGACAGACATCAGGTATTCCTAAGCGGAACGGCTGTGGAATGTACGCCCAAAGAATATGAGCTGTTGGAGGTATTAATCAGAAACCGGAACATTGCGCTTTCCAGAGAAAAGCTCTTAGATATGGTGTGGGGATATGATTTCGAGGGAGGTACCCGCACTGTGGACGTACATATACAGAGACTGCGCCATAAGCTTCATTTGGGAAAATGCATCCGTACCGTATATAAGCTGGGATACCGGCTGGAGGTCCCGGAATGAAAAAGAAGATTTTTTTCTCTGCCCTGGTACTTTTTGGTGTGTTTCTCAATTCCATGATCCTGATTGTTTCAAATGTGATCCTGAAGGATAAACTTTCCTCTGTCCGTGAAAAATGTCTGGCAGAGCACTACGTCGTCGCCTCCTCCTTGATTAAGGATATGCAGGCCTTGGAGCAGCGGGGGAATAATGTGGAAGAAAATATCGATAATCTGATAGGGGTGTATTCCCGGTATCTGCAGGGAAAGGGGAACGGCCTTGCGGTGGCTTTTTCAGGAGAGTGGATTTACAAGAGTCCTGCATTTGCGTCGGCGGAGGGGTTGAGCTTTCCGCCGGATACAGGATACGGCCAGGAACGGCTTGTTTATATGGAAAATGCCCCAAAACCTGTCCTTTGCGTTTACGGCAGCTTTCCGGCTCCGTGGCAGGATTACGCTCTTATGTATATTGGGAATCTGAGCGATCCCATCCAGTCATGGCGTCATACGAAAAATATCCTTTTTCTTACGGGAAGTGGGGTAATGCATATGATGTCGTTTTTTCTGTTCCAATTTCTGAATATCATTTTCCGGCCGTTAAGACAGATTTCCAGTACATCGGCGAAGATTGCAGAGGGAAATTATGGCAGTCGGATTCCGATTCATGGAAAGGATGAAATTTTCCGTGTGGCGTACAATTTCAATCTTATGGCCGGGCAGATTGAGATGCAGATAAAGCAGCTCGAGGATGCCGCGCAGCAGAAGCAGCAGTTTATCGACAATTTTTCCCATGAATTACGGATTCCGCTGACTGCAATTTACGGATATGCGGAATATATCCAAAAAGCGCGTATCTCAGAAGAAGAGCGCTATGAATGCACTCAGTTTATCATGTCAGAGTGCAGCAGGCTTCAGAATATGGCGTATCAGCTTCTTAATATGGCACTACTTTCCAGAGACGAAATGAAGGATAGCGGCTGCTCTGTGCAGGAGCTTTTTTTACAGTCCGAAAAGGCTATGCATATGAGGGCGGCCAAAAAGAGAATAAGGCTGATCTATGTTTCGGATCAAACCTGTATTGTCAGGGGAAATATGGAACAGCTTTTGATATTGATGAATAACCTGATTGATAATGCAATAAAGGCAAGCCGGCAGGAGGAAGAAATTCGTATTTCGGCCTGTTCCCGGGAAGGGGGGATTGCAGTGGAGGTAGAGGATCACGGGATTGGGATGGAAAGGGAGCAAATCCCCCGCATAAAGGAGGCTTTTTATCGTGTTGACAAGGCGCGCAGCCGCGCCGGCGGCGGGGCCGGGCTGGGCCTTGCCATCTGCGAGAGGATCGTTCAGCTTCATCACGCAAAGATGTCATTTACTTCTGAACCGGGAATCGGAACCAAGGTAAAACTGTTTTTCCCGTGCGATGAAAATTTTACAAGTTCAATATAACTTTGATATTTTTTGGATACAGAGAGGTTTTATAGTGTATCTATCAAAACAAGAAAGGAGTTTCACTATGAAACAGAAGAACATATTAAAAATGACAGCGGCAACATTTACCATTATAGGCGCGGGCGCCATCCTTTTTAATTCGGCGGCGGAAGCGGTTTTTGCGGCGGGCAGCAAAAAGCTGGAGACAGTTGCCACCAGCTATCAGGTTTCGGCTCCTATGGAAACCGTTGTGCAAGGCTCCCGGATCAAAGAAAGCGCCGGCGGAAATGTAAACTATTCTGTAAGTATGGACAGCCTGAATGTCGGAACGCCTGCGGATACGGATCTGACCATGGAGGAGGCGGCTGAAACAGGAGCCCGGTATTTAAGGGATATTTACGGGCTGGATCTGGAAGGCGCTTATGTTTATATGAGATATAGTCCGGGAACGGAAACCTTCCCCCGCGCTTTCTGGTCAGGCGATGTTCTGTATCAGAAAGAGAGGACACCTGAGAGCACAGGATGGTACTATATGATAGATGCCGTGACCGGGGAGCTTTTCAATGTCTGCTATGGCAGGCAGTTGGATGTAAGCGTTTCTCTCGGCTATGATGCGGCGCTGGAAAAGGATTATCGTCAATACGCGGAGCTTGCCGAAAAGAAAACGGAGGAATGTAAGCTGATGGAGAGCCCCATAGAACGGGTAGAGTACAATTGCCAGGGCTACTCCGGAAACGATCCCACGATTACAGTGGATGTCATCGGAAAGAACGGGGAAATCGTCAATATGACCTTTTCGCGGTATGATCAACTGTTTTTGGGATTTATTACAGACACTTCACGGAGAATATCGGAATCTGCACTGGATCATTTAATCGGAGAATTCAGTGAGGAAAAATTTGCAAACGCGCAGTAAATTGGAAAAGCCTGATGAGCCGGAACAGGTCTAGCAATCCCTTTTTTCACATATAGTAAAGCATAGTACATTTTCAGCCTGCAAAGGGCGGTGTGAAAAGACTCTATATTGTGGCGCAGTGCCGCGGGCTTTGCCTGCGGTATGCAGGGGGATAAGGATGAAAAAGCGAAGCCGTAAATATAACTGGAATCAGACAAGGCAGGAGCGGTCGGATGAGAGAAAAGTGTCCGGCAGAGAGCTTATGGTAGAATCCCTGAAGCTTCCTAAGGATTCTTTTCTGGGAGCGTCTATCGTGACGGTGACAGGGAATACGGACGCTTTTGTAGAAAATTATAAGGGAATTATTGAATATACAAACCAGCAGATCCTTCTTCAGGGGAAAACCTGCAAGATTGAGATCTGCGGCAGAAGGCTGAATATCGTTTACTATACCAATGAGGATATGAAGATCAGCGGATGGATAGAATCCGTCCGGTATCTGGTATAAGGAGGTATAGTATGATACAGGTCATTCGTTACTTAAAGGGTTATCTGGCCATTAAGGTCTTTGGATTCTCACCGGAAAGATTTATGAATCTTTGCAGCCATCACAGAATTTTTCTCTGGGATGTGGAAAACCACGGCAATTATTATACAATGAAGATCAGCCTTCAGGGCTTTTACCGGCTGAAGGGAATCACCAGAAAAACAGGGACAAGGGTAGTCATAACAGAGCGTTATGGACTGCCCTTTCTTTCTACGAAAATGTGGAAGCGCAGGGTATTTATGCTCGGGCTTTTCGCGAGCCTGGTGTTTTGGATGTGGATGTCCCGGTTTATCTGGGCTGTAGAGGTGGAAGGCAATTACTATGTGACGACAGATGTTTTTCAGGATTTTCTGGGAGAGAGCGGCGTCTTTGTGGGGATGAAGAAGAAGGATGTGGAGATTGAAGCCCTTGAAAAGGCAATCAGGGCGCAGTTTAATATTGTTACATGGACCTCCGCGCGGATTGACGGAACAAGGCTGCTAATCCAGATAAAGGAAAATGACTTGATCGTGGAGGAGGATAAGAAGCCCGGACCCGGGGAGGAGGAGGGCATGGATCTGGTGGCCGGAAAGGAAGGGGAGATTATCAGCATCGTAACCCGCAGCGGCGTTCCCAAGGTGACGGCGGGAGCAGCCGTGGTGAAGGGGGATGTTTTAGTGGAGGGCAGTATTCCCATTTTTAATGAGGACGGAACCGTAAGACGCTATGATTACTGCAAGGCGGATGCAGACATTATGCTCCGCTGTGTCTATGATATGAAAGAGGAGTTAGAGGAAAAATATGAGCAGAAGCTGTATACAGGAAATGAAAAAAAGCTGCCCTTTCTCATGATCGGGACGAAAAAGCTGGAGCTTCCAGGCTTTGGGAAGCAATATGAACAGCAGGATGTGGTGGAAGAGAAGAAGCAGCTTAAGCTGTTCGGAAACTTTTATCTGCCGGTATATTTAGGGCATGACCTGGTGAGGGAATATGTATCGGAGGAGCGGGTATACACAAAAGAAGAGGTAAAAGAGCTATTTGAAGACAGAATCCAAAAATTTATAGAAAGTTTACAGGAAAAAGGGGTTCAAATTATAGAAAAAAATGTTACAATAGATAAGAATGCCGGAGTTTGGAAGATGAAAGTGGATTTGCTTGCGCTGGAAAAAACCGGTATCACAAAAAAGACTCAGACCGAGGCCCCAAAGGAGGGGACGGAAGAGGAAAATCAGGAATAAAACGCAAGAGGTATATGGATGGAAGAAATTTCTGAGGTGATAGAAGTAGCGGCTGGTGATCAGTCCAATGTTTTCGGTCAGTTTGATTCTCACATCAAAAAGCTGGAGAGACAGCTTCGGGTATCCATTGTTGACAGAAACGGAGAAGTCAGGATCAGCGGGAGTCCTGCAGGCGTTAAGCGGGCCAGGGCAGTCATCCATGAACTGACAGAATTATCAAGGAGAGGAAATATAATCCAGGAACAGAATGTGGATTATGCGATTACGATGAGTATAGAAGAAAATGAAGACGTTTTGCTTGAAATAGATAAGGACTGCATCTGCCATACCGTCTCGGGCAAGCCGGTTAAGCCTAAGACCCTGGGACAAAAGGAGTATGTGGATGCCATACGCAACAATATGATTGTGTTTGGACTGGGACCGGCAGGTACGGGTAAGACTTATCTGGCCATGGCGATGGCCATTACCGCCTTTAAAAGTCAGGAGGTGGAGCGGATTATTTTAACCCGCCCGGCCATTGAGGCGGGAGAAAAGCTGGGATTCCTTCCGGGAGATCTGCAGAGCAAGGTAGATCCTTATCTGCGCCCTTTATATGATGCCCTTTACCAGATCATGGGGGCGGAGACCTTCCAGAAAAACATGGAAAAAGGAGCGATTGAGGTGGCTCCTTTGGCCTATATGAGAGGCCGGACCCTTGACAATGCGTATATTATTCTGGATGAGGCCCAAAATACCACGTCGGCTCAGATGAAAATGTTTCTGACGAGAATCGGCTTCGGCTCCAAAGTGATCGTAACGGGGGATGCCTCCCAGAAGGATCTGGCGCCCGGCACAGAGTCAGGGCTTGACGTGGCGGCGAAGGTGCTGCCTAATATAGAGGGAATTGCCTTCTGCAGGCTGACAAGCCGGGATGTGGTCAGACATCCGCTGGTACAGAAGATCGTTAAGGCCTATGAGAATTATGAGGCAAGGGAAAGCGGCGGCGCAAAGCAGCGAGCTTCCCATGCTGCCTCCCGTTCTTATCCTCAGCGAAAAAACAGGAATGCGGATTATGGAAAAAAACATTGAGAAAAAAGAACTAAGGGATGCGGAAAGTATTTCCTTCAATATCAGGCCGGACAGGTGGCTGGTATCCTTCCAGGAAATACTGATGTTCCTTTTGACAATCATATACAGTGCGCTTGCGGCCTACCTGTACGAAAAAACGGTATTTGAGATCGCAGGAATTGCAATCCTTGCAGGGGCAGGATTTGGCTGTGTCCTGTTCTCCATAGAGCAGAGTCTGGAAAGCGAAAGCTTTCTGTATGATAATGAGGAGCATTTATGGAGGTTTGTGATCATCTACCTGCTTTCCTTCGGGGGCAGCGTCCTTTTTCCCATGCTGCCTGTGGGGGGATGGCCTTATCTGGTGATTTTTGTGGGGCTGATGTTTTTCAGCAACCGGATGATAGGCCTTTCGGCCGGATGTGTGCTTCTCATGATTACTGTTTTGATCGAGGGGGACGGCATTGCTTCTTTCCTCATTTATTTTATCAGCGGCCTTGTGGGGATCCTGGTATTCTCCTACATATATGAAACCTACAGGATCTGGTTTCCTCTGCTGATCTCCCTGATGATGCAGGGGGTGTGCCTTTTTGTGCAGGAGCTTTTGTTTTCTGAGGGGGCTTTGTCCGGCCGGATGCTGCTTGCGCCGGTGCTGAACCTTCTGGTTTGTCTTATTTTGCTGCTTTTGCTGCTGAAGTATTTCAGCTTTTCCCTAGTCTACCGAAACCGCGACCGCTTCATGGAGATTAACGATCCGGAGCATCCCCTTTTGGTGGAGCTTAAAGCCTTTTCCAGGGAGGAATACTATCATGCCATCCACACGGCCTATCTCTGCGACCGGATCGGCAAGCGCTTAGGGCTGCGGGAGGGACTGATTAAGGCCTGTGGATATTATCACAGAATCGGAATCCTGAAAGGGGAAAATAGCTGGGAAAATATCCGGATGACTTTGGAGGAGCACGATTTTCCACAGGAAATGACAAGTGTGCTGAAGGAGTATGCGGACGATACGGAGAGGGTAATTTCCAGAGAAACCGTGGTACTTATGTTTTGCGATTCCCTGATTTCCTCCATCAGTTATCTTTTTTCCAAGGATGCGGCCGCGCAGTTGGAATATTCTCCCATTATCAATATGGTGCTGAAGAAAAAAATCGAGAGCGGCAAAATCAACCACAGCAATATTTCTTTTGGGGAAATCCAGGAGATCAGAAGAATCTTGATGGAGGAGCAGCTTTACTATGAGTTCTTACGTTGAAAATGAAACAGGAACAGACCTTGGCCTTGCTGTCAGGGAGATCATGGACAGGGTGATGGAAGAGGTTTTAGAGCAGGAGGGCTGCCCGTATGAAGCCCAGGTAAATCTTCTTATCACGGATGACGAGGGGAGCCGGGAGTTTAACAGACGGCTGAGAAACGTAGATTCTCCCACAGACGTTCTTTCCTTTCCCATGATTTCCTTTAAGAAAGAGGCGGATTTTTCCGTTGTGGAAGAGGATGAGGCAGATTTTTTTGATCCTGACAGCGGAGAGCTTTTGCTGGGGGATATTATTATCTCCGCAGACAAGGTCAGAGAGCAGGCAGAAAAATACGGACATTCCCTCAAAAGAGAGCTGGCGTTTCTTATTGCCCACAGCATGTTCCACCTGTGCGGTTATGACCATATGACCGAAAAGGAGGCACAGGTGATGGAGCAAAAGCAGGAGAGCGTGCTTGCCAGGATCGGTATTACCAGAGAGAATTAATCAATCCTTATCAGATAGGAGTACCTATGAAAAAACCAGTAAAAAGAAGGACAAATTTTCGTCCCCCCTCTTTTGGAAAGGACTATTTTACAATTATTTCGCAGATCACCCTGATGGCGGTTTTTGTTTTCCGGATTTTCCTGGGACATATGATCGGGGATAAGGGGATGGCTTATTTCGGCCTGGCAAACGAAATTTTTGCCGTCACAGCGGGAACCATTGCCTACGGGCTCTCGGAAGCCGTTGCCGTGCAGGTGAGATACCGCATGAGAAGAGGACAGGTGAAAAGCGCCGAAAGGATTTTGAAGGGAGCATTACTTTTGGGAGGCGTGACGGGCCTTTTGCTGTGCCTGCTTTTGGGCTTCACAGGACAGGCCATCGCGCACAGGGCCATGCGCCTTGCGCCTGCAGGCATGGCGGCGGTATGGATGGCTCCGGCAATCTTTTTCAGTATCCTTACCGGGGTTTTCAGAGGTTATTTCCAGGGAAACGGCACAAAAAGACCCACCATGCATTCTCAAATACTCTATGTACTTTTCCTTTATCTTGGAGGGCTGGCAGGCGGGGGAGCCTTGTATGGCTACGGAAAAAAGGTGGCCGCCCTTCTGCAGAACGAGGATTTTGCGGGAGCCTATGGGGCAATGGGAGCCTCCATCGGATTGGTAGCGGCTTCTGTTTTTTGCTTTCTCCATGTATTTGTCCTTTATCTGATTTACAAAAGCAATCTGAAGAAGCAGGCGCCCAGAGAGCAGTCCCGGAATCAGGATACGATATTCGGGGCTGTGAGGATACTGGCAGGGACAGGAATACTGTATGCCCTGTACTGGCTTTCCTTTCATGTCTTGCCGCTTTTGGATCAGTATTTTTTCTTTTTAAAGGGAAGCAGGACGCCTCTGGAAGAGGGAGTGAGCGCCGGGCAGTATATGGGACAGCTTACGGCTTTGTGGGGCGCCTACTACGGAAAATGTGAGGTGGTAATCCGGCTTGCAGGGGGATTGGCCGCTATGGTTTGTCTTTTGCCCATCCGGCGGATCATCACCACCTTAGATCGGGAGGAGAACCGTGTGGCAAGAGAAAAGCTGGGGATATGGATTCATCAAAGCGCTGCCATCGCGATTCCCGCCGCCGTTTTTCTTTGTGTGCTGGCAGAGGATATAACGGCTGTATTATTCAAGGGGAGCAATGAGCAGGTGGTTTCCTGGCTTCGTGTCGGCTCCCTCGTGGTAGTTTTCTCTGTATTTGCCATGATTTTCACGGAAGTGCTTATGCGCAACCGGAAGCTGATTTATATGCTTGGCACAGGGCTTGCAGCGCTGGTTTTACACTTGGCCGCAATTGTGCTGCTGGTCAATACGGCAGGGCTTGGAATTATGGGCGTAATCATTGCAGAAGCTGTCTTTTATGGGGGAGTGAGCGTGGCGGGCTTTCTTCTGGTCAGTCATTTTTTCCAGTACGAACAGGAATGGATTAAGTGTTTTGCGCTTACCATTGTGGTTTCAGCTATCTCCGGCCTTTTGGCAATGTTGATTAACCGGCTGCTTCATACTTTTCTGGGGGCGCTGGTTTCCCTGATAATTTCCCTGGCGGCGGCAATAATGGTGTATATGCTTCTTTTGGTGGTGACCAGGGCATTTAGAAGGGAGGAGCTGGACGAGATGGCGGGGGGAAGGCTGTTGATCCTGCTCTCGGAGCTTCTTCATTACACATAATAAAAGTATAATTTCATATTTTTTGCCGATACTGTTTTTAGGGCGACGAATGGATTCGTCTTATAAAGGGTAAAGGTGTATACTATGAAATTTGTAAAACGTCTCAGCTTGTTTTTTATTTATCCGCTCACCATGTTTGCCATGGGCTTTGCCTCTAACATGGCCATTATGGAATTTTTTTATCCGGGGGAGCAGGAGGAATCTGCGAAGGAGGATTTTTTTGGAGGATTTGAGGAAAATCTCTCTGTCCTTACACCTGCCGGGCCTGAAGAGGAGCAGAGCCTTCTGCAGTCAGACGAGGCGGACCCGATTGAGGTCGCAATGAGCGAGGAACCGGTGGTGACAGCCAATACCCATTATGTACTTCAGCATTATGATACGGTAAACGGTTTAAACAGCGAGGATGATGAGGCACTCATGCCTGATAAATTTATAGGTTTGAGCAGGGATAGGCTGGTAGATGAGATTGAAGAATATAACAGGAATCCGTCCCTGACGGATTTAGAGCAGGGTTTTACCTATATGGAGCTGGTGTCCTTTTCCCCTGCAAGGGTGGTGGTGAAGAAAAGCTATGAGCTGGAGGAGGAAGAAAAGGGATTTTTCCTTTTAAATGAAAATCACTATGTGGTGGTCTATGACCACAGCCTGTCTGAGGTATATATGGACACAGAAATTTTGGTAGAGAATCTGCCGGAGAGTCTGCAGGAAGAAATATTAAATATGAAATTTGTAGAGAATGAAAAAGAGCTGTATCAGTTTCTTGAAACGTACACCAGTTAATTGCAAATCACAATAAGGGATGCCGGGCATTGCCGGACATCCTTATTAAAACAAAAGGAGCGGGAAGGCAGATGGATAATAAAGTGAAGATAGGGATCATAGGGGCCGGGGCCTCGGGAATGGCGGCGGCAATCACAGCGGCCGGGTGCGGGGCGGAGGTCACCCTGTTTGAAAAAGAGGAGAGAGTGGGAAGGAAAATTCTTGCCACAGGAAACGGGAAATGTAATTTGGGCAATCTGGATTTTTCCGCGGACCAGTATTATTGCGAGGATAAAGAAAAGCTTGAAAAAATGTTCCGGGTCTTTTCGGTATGGGATACTATAGCCTTTTTCGAGAGCATGGGGCTTATGGTCAAAAATAAAAACGGTTATCTTTACCCCTATTGCGAACAGGCCAGCGCAGTGCTGGATGTGCTGCGCATGGAGCTTTTAAGAAAGCAGGTCACTGTGGTGACGGATACCGCCGTACAGACAGCCGTTTACAGAAGTGAGAGTAAGCTTTTTGAACTGACAGACAGCCTGGGGACAGTACATAATTTTCAAAAATTAATTGTGGCCTGCGGAAGTCCCGCCTCTTTGAGGAAGGGGGAAGGGATGAGCGGGTATCAGTTGGCAGAGAGCTTTGGGCATAAGATAGAAAGGCTCCTTCCCGGATTGGTACAGCTTCGGAGCGACGAGGCCTTTATCAAGGCTCTGGGCGGAGTCAGATGCCAGGCAGGCGTTGCGCTTATGGTAGACGGGGAAAAAAGGGCATACGAAACCGGAGAGGTGCAGTTTACCGACTACGGCGTTTCCGGTATTCCCGTTTTCCAGATGAGCCGTGTGGGAGCGGCCGCAATTGCCGAAAAGAAAAACGTGGAGGTGATCCTGGATTTTTTCCCGGATCAGGAGAAAAATGCTTATGTCTACATGGCAAAACAGCGCTTTGAGACACAGCAGGATAAGACCCTGGAAGAATTTATGACCGGACTTTTGAACAAGAAGATCAATATGGTTCTTCTTAAGCGTCTGGGCCTGAAACCGGACACGAAGGCAGGGGAAACCGGCTGGCAGAAAATTTCCCGGCTGATGGAGGAATGCAGGAAGTTTTCCATACATATCAGCAGCGCCAATTCCATGGAAAATGCGCAGATCTGTGCCGGAGGCGTGAAGCTTGAGCAGATCAGTACGGAGCTTGAATCTGAGCTGGTCGAAGGGCTTTACTTTACCGGCGAGCTCTTAGACGTAGACGGAAGGTGCGGAGGCTATAACCTGCAGTGGGCCTTTACCAGCGGCTATATTGCAGGCAGGAATGCGGCCGGGAGCTCTACAAAGGAAATTGCGGCCGGCTCTGACCCGGAGAGTGAGAAATTGAGAGGCTGCCCGAAATGCTGAGGATCCCTCAACTGCGGCTTCCCGTAGAGCACACCCAAAGGGAGCTTACGGAGCGGGTGAAAAAGCTCTTAAGATGTAACGAAACGCCGGAAATCTCCGTTGTCAGGCGTTCCGTAGATGCCAGGAAAAAGCCAAAGCTTTATTTTAATTATATTTTAAATGTGCGGGTAAAAAATCAGGCTCAGGTGTACCGTCATTGCAACAAAAACCAGGTTCTGCTCTGGGAGGAAAAGCCCTATGTGTTTCCGGCGCCATTTTTGCAAAGCCAGGGGACTTGGGGCCCTGCCGGCCAGTCCTGCGGGAAGGAGAGGCCGGTGATTATCGGCACAGGGCCGGCGGGACTGTTCTGCGGGTACATGCTGGCCCGGGCCGGGTTTTGTCCCATCCTTTTAGAGCGGGGAATGCCCATAGAGCAGAGGGTCAGGGATGTGGAAAGCTTCTGGAAGAATGGAAGCCTGAATCCGGAATCCAATGTGCAGTTCGGGGAAGGGGGCGCAGGCACCTTTTCTGACGGAAAGCTCAACACACTGGTGAAGGATACCCATGGAAGAAACGGGAAGGTGCTTTCTGTCTTTGTGGAGGCGGGGGCGCCGCCGGAGATTTTATTCGATCATAAACCTCATATCGGTACGGATGTTCTGCAAAAGGTTGTGGTGAATCTGCGAAAGGCCATTCAGGATATGGGAGGAGAGGTGCGTTTTTGTGCCAAAGTAACCGATCTTGAAAGTGAGGGAGGGCAGATTTCAGGCCTTATCATAAACGGAGACGAAAGGCTGCCTGCGAAATATGTGGTGCTGGCTCCGGGCCACAGTGCCAGGGATACCTTTTCCATGCTTTTCCAAAGAGGAATCCGGATGGAGGCCAAGCCCTTTGCGGTGGGAATGAGGGTGGAGCACCCCCAGGAGCTGATCAACCTTTCCCAGTATGGGCAAAGGCAGGTGCCTGCCCTGGGAAATGCGCCTTATAAAGTGACCGCAAAGGCGTCGGACCAAAGAGGGGTGTATTCTTTTTGTATGTGCCCTGGGGGCTATGTGGTAAACGCCTCCTCAGAACCGGGACATCTGGCCGTGAACGGGATGAGCTACAGCAAACGAAACGGACAAAATGCCAACAGCGCGATTGTAATAGCCGTTTCCCCCGAGGACTACGGCAGCAATCATCCCCTGGCGGGAGTAGAGTTTCAGCGCAGGCTGGAAAGAAAAGCCTTTGAGGCGGCAAAGGGGAAGGTGCCCGTAGAAAGGTACGGGGAATACAAAAGGGCTGTTACGGGCAGCGCCGGGCAGGAGGAAGGCTCCCTGACAGGAACGGATTTTTTCCCAAGTATAAAGGGGGAATGGGCCTTTGCACCTGTCCATGAAATCCTTCCGGAGCCTTTAAGAAAAGCTTTTGTGGAGGGGATGGAGAGCTTTGGCAGGACGATCCGGGGATTCAACGCCCCCGATGTGCTGGTGGAGGGCGTGGAGAGCAGGACTTCTTCTCCCGTGAGAATCATCCGGGACGATACGCTTCAGTCCTCCCTGAAGGGGTTATATCCCTGCGGGGAAGGGGCAGGTTATGCAGGCGGAATTACATCAGCGGCTATGGACGGGATTCGGGTGGCAGAGGAAATAGCGCTCTCCATCGCCGCCGGCCGGGACAAAGAGGATGGAATCAGTTAATTAAACCAAAGATGCCATAGAACGGAAGGCACAGGAGGTTTGCGAAAGGAGGGGCTTATGGATAACAATCTTGTTTACGGGAAGCAAAAGCTGCGCAGTCAATATCTTGCTTACAGGGATGCGCTCTCCCAGAAGGAGCGGAAAGAAAAAAGTGAACGCATTTGGAAATTGCTTCAAAGAGATATTTCCTACAGCCAGGCCCGGGTGATTCTGGTTTATATGGATTACCGCAGCGAGGTGATCACCACAGGTCTGACCCAGGCCCTCTTTGCTTCCGGTCAGAAACGGATCTTTGCCCCCAAGGTGGAGGGAATGGATATTACCTTTTATGAGGTGGAGTCCATGGAGGATTTCAGGGAGGGATACCAGAAAATCCGGGAGCCCTATGGGGCGGAAGAGAAACGCTTTGTGCCCGGACAGTTTCGGGGACAGAGCATCCTGGTACTGGTGCCCGGAGCGGTGTTTGACCGGCAGAAGGGCAGAATCGGCTACGGAAAGGGCTTTTATGACCGTTTTTTGGAAAAGCTTGCCTGTGATCGTGAAAAAGGCGGATGGGAAGAGGAAGGGGCGTTTATCCGCAGCGCCGCCCTTGCTTTTGACTGTCAGCTTGCCAAAAAGGTATCCGTGGAGGCTCATGACCGGAGGGTGGATATGATCATAACCGAGACGGGCATTATTCGGTAACGGGCCATAGCAAATCGTACACAGAAGGGGTAGGAACGATGGATGAGAGATTGATTCAACTGGGAAAAAATGCATCCGCCGCCAAATATGAGCTGCAGCTTCTTTCTGCAGAGCAAAAGAATCAGGCGCTGCACGGGGCGGCAGACGCATTGACTGCACACAGCGCTGTCATTTTGGAGGAAAACAGCAGGGATGTGGTTCGGGGAAAGGATAAGGGCATGTCCAGCGGCCTTCTTGACCGCCTGCGTCTTACGAAGGAGCGGATCGCCGGGATGGCCCAGGGCTTGCGAGAGGTAGCGGCCCTTCCGGATCCCATCGGCGAAGTGCTGGAGAGGATAGATCGTCCCAACGGCCTTAAAATAGAAAAATGCAGGGTTCCCATGGGCGTAATCGGAATTATATATGAGTCCCGCCCCAATGTCACGGCGGATGCCTTCGGACTGTGCTTTAAAAGCGGGAATGCAGTGATTTTAAAGGGAGGAAGCGATGCCGTTTTTTCGAATATGGCCATTGCCGGGGTGATACAGGAAGCTCTTTGCAAGGCAGGAATTACCCCAAACGCCCTGCAGCTCATAAAGTCCACGGACAGAGAGATCACCCGGCAGTTTATGGGGATGAAGGAGTATGTGGATCTTCTGATTCCCAGGGGCGGCGCCGGACTGATCAGAAGTGTGGTGGAAAACAGCACCATACCGGTGATTGAGACCGGAACGGGTAACTGCCATATTTATGTGGATCAGGACGCCGACATAGAAAAGGCGGTTTCAATCATTGTCAATGCCAAAACCCAGCGGATCGGAGTTTGCAACGCCTGTGAATCCCTTGTGATCCATGAAAAGATAAGGGATGCGCTTTTGCCCCGGCTCTCCAGAGCATTAGAGGAGCGGGGGGTAGAGATCAGAGGGGATGAGAAGGTGCGTCAGGTGATCGATTGCAAGCCGGCCGGGGAGGAAGATTATGCCGCGGAATATCTGGATCTGATTATCTCCATGAAGACGGTGGCATCGCTGGAGGAGGCCGTCGCCCATATCAATAAGTACAGCACCAGGCATTCGGAGGCGATTATCACCGAAAAGAAAGAAAGCGGGGAAAAATTTTTGCAGGAGGTTGACGCCGCCTGTGTCTATCTGAACGCGTCCACCAGATTTACAGACGGGTTTGAGTTCGGATTTGGGGCAGAGATCGGTATCAGCACCCAGAAGCTTCATGCCAGAGGCCCCATGGGGCTCAGAGAGCTGACCTCTTACAAATATCGCATCAGGGGAAACGGGCAGGTAAGGATTTAGACTTGATTTCCCTGCACAGATGTGTAAAAATAAAACGGAAAAGTAAGCTTTGCTCTGACGGGGAGGATAAGTGATGAGAGGAATAGATACACAGGTACGCAAGATCAGAAGACGTATTTTCAAAGAAGTGGCAAATCTGGCCTACACCTCCGAAAATCTGAAGGATGACGTGGAGGCATTGCCCTATAAGATTGTTGACTATGATGAATCAGAATATGAAAGTATTTACCGGGAGCGGGCAATTGTAAGAGAGAGGATCCGTCTGGCAATGGGGCTCTCGCTCCGCCCGGAAAATGCGCCGGTTCATGTGACTCAGGGGCTGGAAGAAAGCAATATTGACGAGAAATATTATGAACCGCCTCTGATGCAGGTGATCCCTTCGGCCTGCAATGCCTGTCCTGAAAATAAATATGAGATCACCGACAAATGTATGGGGTGTGTGGCCCATCCCTGCAGGGAGGTCTGCCCCAGAGGGGCCATCAGTATGAAGAACGGAAAATCCGTGATCGATCAGGAAAAGTGTATCCGATGCGGAAAATGCAAATCCGTCTGCCCTTATGACGCCATCTCCCATCAGGTTCGTCCCTGTCTGGCCCACTGCGGGGTGAACGCCATTAAGAGCGATAAAAAAGGGCGTGCTTACATTGATACGGATCTGTGCGTCTCCTGCGGTCAGTGTATGGTGAGCTGTCCCTTTGGTGCCATCGCAGATAAATCCCAGATTTTCCAGCTTATACGGGCCATGCAGTCGGGCAGGAAAATTGTGGCACAGGTAGCTCCCTCCTTTGTGGGGCAGTTTGGAAAAAATGCCACCCCGGATAAGATCAAAGGGGCTCTTAAGGAGCTTGGTTTTTATGAGGTGTATGAGACGGCAATCGGCGCGGATATGGGCGCTATGGCAGAGGCGGAGCATTATGTCAGGGAAGTCTTCACAGGAGAGGTACCCTTCCTTCTCACCTCCTGCTGTCCCTCCTGGTCTGTCCTTGCCAAAAAGTTTTTCCCGGAAACCATCGACAAGATTTCCAACGCGCTGACACCTATGGTTGCCACTGCCCGGAAGATCAAGGAAGACCATCCGGACGCCTCGGTGGTATTTATCGGGCCATGCGCCTCCAAGAAGCTGGAAGCCTCCCGCAGGACGATCCGTTCCGATGTGGATTTCGTCATCACCTTTGAGGAGCTGGCAGGCATGTTTGAGGCCAAAGGCCTTTTGCCGGAGGAAGAGGTAAACAGCGAGGGCATGAATGACGCTACCGGAGCCGGACGGGGCTATGGCGTTGCCGGAGGCGTGGCCAGCGCCATTGAGGAATGTATCAGAGAATATTACCCGGATGTAGAGGTGAATATCGAACATGCGGAGAGCCTTACCGAGTGTAAAAAAATCTTAATGCTTGCCAAGGCCGGTAAGAAAAACGGCTGTTTAATAGAGGGAATGGCCTGTCCCGGAGGCTGCGTCGCCGGAGCGGGAACCAATATTGCCATTCCCCAGGCCATGAAGGAAGTGGCCGGATTTAAGGCGGCGGCAGCCCAGAAGCTTCCTGACAAAAAATAGCCGCGGCCAATTCGAAAGGAGTATTACGGAAATGAAAATAAGAACAAGATATGCGCCCAGCCCTACAGGCCGGATGCATGTAGGGAATTTAAGGACGGCCCTCTATGCTTATCTGATTGCGAAACACGAGGGCGGCGACTTCATGCTCAGGATCGAGGACACGGACCAGGAGCGGTTCGTGGAGGGAGCGGTGGAGATCATTTACCACACCCTGGAAGAGACGGGCCTGATTCACGACGAGGGGCCTGACAGGGATGGCGGCGTGGGGCCTTATGTCCAGTCAGAGCGGCAGAAACAGGGGATTTATCTGGAATATGCCAAAAAGCTGATCGAGAAAGGGGAGGCATACTATTGCTTTTGTGATAAAGAGCGCCTTGCCGGACTGAAGTCCCAGGTGGTGGAGGGAAAGGAGATCACGGTTTACGACAAGCACTGCCTTTCTCTGTCCAGGGAAGAGGTGGAGGAAAAGCTGAAGGCCAAAGTTCCCTATGTGATCAGACAGAACAACCCCAGAGAGGGGAAAACCACCTTCCATGACGAGATATATGGGGATATATCCGTAGATAACACGGAGCTGGACGATATGATCCTGATCAAGTCCGACGGCTATCCCACCTACAATTTTGCCAATGTAGTGGATGATCATCTGATGGGAATTACCCATGTGGTGAGAGGAAATGAATATCTTTCTTCCTCTCCTAAGTACAACAGGCTTTATGAAGCCTTTGGCTGGGAAGTGCCGGTATATGTCCATTGCCCTCTGATTACAGATGAGAATCACCAAAAGCTCAGCAAGCGCTGCGGCCATTCGTCTTATGAGGATTTGATCGAGCAGGGATTTTTGACGGAAGCGGTGATCAATTTTGTGGCCCTTCTCGGATGGAGCCCTTCCGAGAGCAATGAAGAAATATTCTCTTTAGAGGAGCTGGTGAAGAGCTTCGATTACCGCCATATATCCAAGTCCCCGGCGGTGTTTGATTACACCAAGCTCAAATGGATGAACGGGGAATATATTAAAGCCATGGATGAGGAGGCTTTTTATGAGAAGGCAGAGCCCTATCTGAGGCAAGCCGTCAAAAGAGAGCTGGATTTCCATAAGCTTGCCGCCATGGTGAAGACAAGAATAGAGGTGTTCCCGGATATTCCCGCCCTTGTGGACTTTTTGGAGGAGCTGCCCGAGTATGACCCGGCCATGTATCAACACAAAAAAATGAAGACCACCAGGGAGTCCTCGTTGGAGGTGTTAAAGGAGCTTCTCCCCATGCTTGAGGCGCAGGAGGATTATTCTAACGACGCCCTCTATCAGCTTTTGGTATCCTATGTGGAGCAAAAGGGCTGTAAAAACGGCTATGTGCTTTGGCCGGTGCGCACAGCGGTTTCCGGAAAGCAGATGACTCCCGCCGGAGCTACGGAAATTATGGAGCTTCTCGGCAAGGAGGAATCTCTTCTGCGCATTAAGAAAGGAATCGAATTACTTGAGAATACCCAGTAAATCACAGCAACAGGCGATTGACCATCTGTCGGGACCTGCCATGGTTATTGCAGGCCCCGGCAGCGGCAAAACCTTCACCATCGTCCAGCGTATCTTATCTCTGATCGATTATCATCACATTCCTGCCCAAAATATTCTTGTAATCACCTATACCAGAGCCGCCGCCGCTGAGATGAAGGAGCGGTTCGAAAAAGCCAGGGCCGCTAGGGCAAAGGAGCCCGAACCAGGAAGCGTCAATTTCGGAACCTTTCACAGTATCTGTTACCATATCCTAAAACAATCCGGTAAAATAAAAGAAAATTCCCTGATCAAGGAAATCGATCAGAGAAAGCTCATACAGGTGATCCTGAAAAACATGGGGCTTGGCTCTAGGTCCGGCTATGATGCCATTACGGAGCTGCTTCATGCCATCAGCAAAGGCAAAAACTTTGCATGTCCTCACAAAACGGAAGCAGAGGGCGACGCAAATGGCCTGGGCTTAACCGGCTTTTCAGAGGAGGAGCTTCAAAGGGTTCAGAGGGAATATGACCGGTATCTGAGAGAACAGGGGCTGGTTGATTTTGACGATATGATTCTTTTGTGCCTGAAGCTCTTTTCCACGCAGGAGAATTCCTTTGGAGAAAGCGTTCTTGACCGGTACAGGAAGCTATTTTGTTATATTCTGGCGGATGAATTCCAGGATATTAATCCGCCCCAATATGAAATTCTGAAGCTGCTTGCCCATCCCCTTGACAATCTCTTCGTGGTGGGGGACGATGACCAGGCAATTTACGGCTTCCGGGGAGCGACGCCCGGTATTATGCAGCAGTTTTCTGCTGATTTCAGAGAAGCCAGGCGGATTATGCTTACCGAAAATTATCGGTGCGGTGCGGATATTGTAAAGCTGGCAGAAGAGCTGATTTCCCAAAACAGAGAACGCTTTGCCAAGGAATTTTATCCTGTCAGGCCAAAGGGGCGCGTGATATTTACCTGCTTTGACTCTCACAGGGAGGAAGAGATGGGGATTGCAGAGGTTCTTTCGGGGCTGGCGCCCGGGGAGCTTTCGGATACGGCGGTTATCGTAAGGACAAACAGGGAAGCGGCCCTGTATGCGGGATATTTGAAGGAAAACAAAATCGCCGTGAAAAAAAGCCGCGTCAGAAAGGAGGATCCGTACCATGGATTTATCATGGAGGATGTGATGTCTTTTCTGGGCTTTTTGTACGAGGGCAGCAAACGGGGCGACTTTATCTGCTTTATGAATAAACCAAACCGGTTTATCACTCGCACGGCGCTGCCGGACGAGAGGGTCAGTCTAAGAGCCTTAGAACAATATTATGAGAAAAATCCGGAAATGCTTGGAAAGCTCAGGAGTCTTTTCAGGCAGCTAAAAATTGCGGAAACGCTTACCCCCTATCTGGCAGTTTCTTTCTTTCGAAAAAGCCTTGGATACAATGCTTATCTGCGCGGCAGGGCCAAAGAGGAGGGGGAGTTTCAGAGGCTTTCTTCTCTTGCGGATCAGGTTCAGGAATGCTTTCGGGATTATAAGAAGGAAGCTCCGGTCAGAGATTTTGTGGAGCAAAAAGCCCGCGCAGAGGGCGGCGGCGCGGCAAAAACAGGGCAGGAGACAGGCGTTAATATTCTCACCATGCACGGGGCGAAGGGGCTGGAATTTGATAGGGTATTTCTCCCCGACTTAAACGAGGGAGTCATTCCCGGCAGGAACTGCCTCTCTGCAAAGGATTTGGAGGAAGAGAGAAGGCTCCTGTATGTGGCCGTTACAAGAGCCAGAAAAGAGCTGTACCTTTATTGCAGCAGGGAACGGGGCAGAAAGCCTTCCCGCTATCTGGAGGGGCTTACCGTCAAAGAACCCGATTCCGGTCACCATTTACCCTGCGCTTATTCCTCTTCCTCCACAAGCTCGTCAAATTCCACGCCGTCAAGATATTCGTCAAAGGCGTCCGAAACCATCTCATATTCCTCGTCGTCCTCAATATAAGAAAGTACGGGTTCTTCATTGGGATCATTTTCATTTTCACTGTAGCCGTAAAACCATACATTGCCGTCCTGGTTTTCTCCGTTCTCGTCAAGAGGAAGCAGTACAATATAATCCCGGTCTCTGACAGAAAGGATGGTGACTATGGAGCAGGTCACTGTGGTTCCATCCTCTAAATCAAGAGTGACTGTCATTTCCTCGTCATTGTCCTCAGGTACACTGACAGGCCCGTTCTCGGGCGTTGTTTGTCTGTTTTTACCCATGAGTGAATACCTCCGTATGTTTTTTTACATTATTTTACTAATTAATTCCCCAGGATGCAACAAAATATTTTATTTTTATGCACATATTGAGTTTTTTATGATATGATATAAATGGCGCAATTGACTTATTTTTGACAGAAGGATGAACCGAAGGGGGCTGCATCCGTTGTTTGGGCAGGAGGGGCGCATGGAGACAAATTGGAAGGTGGCCTGTTTCAGGCCGGTTAAGCAGGGAGTTGTTTGTACAAAAAGCAGTGTGAGTTTTGCCGCAGAATTTGTGACAGATAAAGAGTGCGGAGTTGTTTTATATGACAGAGAAGGGAAATGCTTTCGTTTTCCTTTTCAAAAAGAAGGCAGAAGGGGGAATTTATATGGCCTTAAGATCGAAGGAGAGGGGCTATATAACTGTTTTTACAATTATTATATAGAGGATCAGATTATTACAGACCCTTATGCCTGGGAAATCCAGGGGCTGGAGAGATGGGGGGAGAAAAGAGGACGGCAGACCAGAGGATTCCTCGGAAAAAGGGATTTTGACTGGCAGGGGGACGAGCCTTTGATGACTCCCCTGAATGAGAGTATTTTTTACGGCCTCAATGTGCGTTCCTTTACCATGCACAAAAGCTCGGGGGTGAAGAAGAAAGGAACCTTTGAGGGGATTGCAGAAAAAATCCCCTATTTTCAGGAGCTTGGGATTACGGCCCTGGAGCTGATGCCCTGCTATGAATATGATGAGTGTATGGAGGAAGAGGAGACAGGCGCCAAGCTGCCGGCTTCTGTGTCCGTTCTTTCGAAGGAAAGCTCTTGCGCAGCCAAAGAGCCCGGGGATACAAAAGAGGAAAAGCCCATCCGTCTTAACTGCTGGGGATTTCAGAAAGGCTTTTATTTTGCACCGAAGGCGGCCTACAGCGCCGGAAGATCACCGGTGACTTCTTTTAAGAGGCTTGTGAGGAAGCTTCACCAAAATGGAATAGAGGTGATCATGCAGTTTTATTTTCCGCCCCAGATCGGTCAGATGTATATGCTGGACGTGATCAAATATTGGGTAATGGAATATCATATTGATGGGGTGCGGCTTAATGGTTTTCATATCCCGTTCAGGCTGATCGCAGAGGATGCGGTGCTGAAAAATACCAAGATTTGGTGCTGCTATGTGCCGAAAGAGGATCTGTCTGTTATTCGGAATCCTCTTTTCAAAAATTTCGTCACGGATAATGAGAGCTTCAGAAACGATATGAGACGGTTTCTGAAGGGGGATGAAGGAATGATCAATCAGGCTCTCTACTACCAGCGGCGCAATCCAAAGGAGTACGGCGTGGTAAATTATATGGCAGATTATGACGGTTTCTCCCTTTATGACAGCGTATGCTATGAACAAAAGCATAATGAGGCAAACGGGGAGGATAACCGGGACGGAGCGCAGGTGAATGAAACCTGGAATTGCGGCATGGAAGGCGAGAGCCGCAAAAAGGGAATCCAGAGGCTGCGCCAAAGGCAGATCAAGAATGCCCTTTCCTTTGTATTTCTCTCGCAGGGAGTGCCCTTTCTCTTCGGAGGCGATGAGTTTGCCAGTTCCCGCTTTGGAAATAACAACAGCTATTGCCAGGACAATGAGACCGGATGGGTCAAATGGAGAAGGACCGGTCTGGCAAAGGAAATTTTGGCCTACACCAAATTCCTGATCGGGCTTCGCAAATCCAACGGGATCCTGCATATGAAAGAGGAATTTCTGGTGATGGATTCCATAGGCTGCGGCTATCCCGATATTTCCTATCACGGGATAGAGGCCTGGCGGCCGGATTTGAGCTATATCAGCCGGATTGTGGGTATTTTGCTCTGCGGGAAATATTCCCCGGAAAAGGGGGAATCCTTTTATATTGCCTGCAATATGCACTGGGAAAGCCATGAGCTGGCGCTGCCAAAGCTCTCTAAGAATAAACGATGGACTAAGATCGCAGATACCTTCCGGCCGGTGGAGGACTTTGCTGAAAGCACAGAGGAGAACGGGAAGGAAGGCAGAGCAGGCGAAGAGAGAGTTTTTTCGATTAACAGCAGAAGCGTGGCCATTTTCCGGACAGTGAGTGTAAAGGGAAATTCCCGTACCTTTCCGCGGCCCTCAAAAAAGCTTCAGAGTTAAAGCTTCAGAATTAAAATTGCGGATAGAGGGAAGAAAAATAATATGAATGCCTGGAAGCATTTAAAAACCATAACCCATCATAAGTACCTTGTGATGAAGGGCTGCTTTAGCGTGGGATTATATAAGCAGGGTCTGCTTCATGATTTGTCCAAATACAGCCCCAGCGAATTTTGGGTGGGGGCGAAATATTTTCAGGGGAACAGAAGCCCCAACAACGCCGAGCGGGACGCCATAGGGTATTCCTCCGCATGGCTCCATCATAAGGGGCGCAACAAGCATCATTATGAGTATTGGATTGACTATAATACCGGGGCGGGTGGGATGGTTCCGGTTCCCATGCCCGAAAAATACGTGGCAGAAATGCTGATGGACCGTATTGCGGCCAGTAAAATTTATGAGGGGGATCGGTACAGGGATTCCTCCCCTTTAAAATACTTTTTAAAGGGTGCGGAGAAAGCGCCGATCCATCCGGACACAAGCGCGCTGCTGGAAAGGCTTCTTCGGATGCTGGCGGAAAGAGGAGAGAGGGAAACCTTTGCCTGTGTCAGAAAGGAGCTTTTGCACAAAGCCTGAGAGCAAATCTGCCTGCTGAAAAACCGTGACACCATTTGCTCCCTTTGCATATGATATAGCATATGAAAAAGGAGAGATAAGAGTATGAATTGTCTGATTTTAGTTGCATTACTTTTATGTTGCGGAAACAATAGCGGATGCGGCAGTGTATGCTGCGGCAATGGAGGTTTCTTCGGCGGCAGGGAAGACGACTGCGGCTGCGGAAATAACGGCGGCAGAAGAGAGCGGAGAGAGCGTGAGGATTGCGGCTGCAATTCCGATTTCCGTTCAGAACAGCCCTGCTTTGAACAGAGGCCGTTTTTGTTTAACCAGAGCTCTGACTGTGGCTGCAACGAACCTAAGAATAAGGGCTGTGACTGCGACAGATAGCAATCATCGGTCATGTATAATGAAATGTGCGGGGAATCCCGCACATTTTTTAGAATATAGAAAATTATAAGTCTATATTTTTTTGGAAAAATATTTATAATAGGGAGAGCAAAAGATTAAAGAAGGGAAGGAAAGGGCAATGATTGAATGTAAAGGACTGAGCAAAACCTATCGCGTTGCCAGGCGGGAGGCGGGATTTGGCAATGCGGTAAAAGCGTTGTTTTCCCGCAAGTATGAGCTGGTCCGGGCACTGCGTGAGGTAAGCTTTACGGTGCAGGACGGGGAAATTGTAGGATACATAGGGCCGAATGGGGCAGGCAAGAGCACCACAATAAAGACCATGTGCGGAATTCTGACTCCTGACGCCGGAGAATGTGTGATCAATGGCAGGATTCCCTGGAAGGAGCGCAAAAAGCATGTCAGGGAGATTGGAGTGGTGTTTGGGCAGAGATCCCAGCTCTGGTGGGATATTCCGGTTATGGACAGCTTCCGGCTTCTGAAGGACATGTACAGGGTAGAGCCTGCCGTCTATAAAAGGAATCTGGAGGAGCTTACGGAGCTTTTGGCATTGCAGGAAATCCTGAAGACACCGGTGAGAAATTTAAGTCTGGGACAGCGCATGCGCTGTGAGATCGCGGCATCCCTGCTCCACGATCCGCAGATTCTTTTTCTGGACGAGCCTACCATCGGCCTGGATGCGGTATCAAAATTAAATGTGAGAAGGTTTATACGCAAGCGTAACACAGAGCATGGGACTACAGTGATCCTGACCACTCATGACATGCAGGATATAGAAGCGCTCACAGAAAGAGTTCTGTTGATCGGGAAGGGAAGGCTTTTGTTGGATGGGAAGCTGGAGGAGCTGAAAAAGCATTGTTCCACCCAAAAGACCCTTCATATCAAGTACAGGGGGCAGACGCCCGGTCTGTTTGAGGGGCTGTTGTTTTAGAAAATCAACGGACTTTGGACTCTGAGGCCTCTTTCGGCGGGGAAGGCCGGGGAGAGATGAAGCTGAGCCTGGATCCTGGCGTGCTGCCCGTCTCGGCGGCCATAGCCGGCCTGGCGGCGCAGACAGAGCTTTTGGATGTTTCGGTCACGGATATTACCGCAGAGGAAATGGTTGCGGCGCTTTATGAGGAGTATCAGATATGAGGGCATATAAATCAATTTTTCTAATACGGCTGATCAACGGCCTGCAGTACAAGGCGGTGGCGATCGGAGCGGTTTTTATGCGGTTTTTTTGGGGGCTGATGGAAATTCTGGCCTATGCCGCGCTCTTTGGCATGGGGCAGGGAAGCTTTTCCATGACCTTTACCCAGACCGTGTCATATGTGTGGATGCAGCAGATTGTGTTTGTTTTATTCAGAGTGGTTGTGGGGGATGAAGAAATCTTTTCTGCCCTTGCGCAGGGCACCATTGCCTATGAGCTGGTGCGGCCTGTAAGCCTGTATGGTCATTGGTTTTTTCAGTCGGCAGCCAACAGGATCGTGCCTACGGTTCTTGGCAGTATGCCCTTGCTTGTGATTGTGCCGTTTATGCCCGGAAAATACCGGATGGCTTTTCCGTCCTCAGCGGGCCAGGTTCTGCTTTTTCTTGTTTCCTGTGTGCTTGCCCTGGGAGTGGTGGTGGCCTTTGCCATGCTGATGTATATTTCTCTGTTTTATTTAACCACCCAGAGGGGGATCAGGATCATTGTCACTGCTATAACTCATTTCTTTTCGGGAGGTATGATTCCCTTAAGCTTTTTCCCGGATCAGGTGCGGCAGGCGGCAGAGCTGCTTCCCTTTGCCTCCATGCGGGATGTGCCTGGATGGGACAGGCAATAAAAAAAGTAGTTGTACAGGGGGGATGAACGGTGCGGCTGTGTATGGATTTTATTTCAGTGAACTTAAAAAGTCAGATGCAATATAAGCTGTCCTTTTTTCTGACGGTGACCGGGCAGTTTATCGGGGCGTTTACTTCCTGGTTCGGATTAGTCTTTGTGATGCAGGAGGTGGAGGCGATAGATACCTTTACGAGCGGACAGGTGAGCATATGCTTTGCGGTGATCATGCCTTCCTTTTCGATCGGAGAAATGATCGGCGCAGGGTTTGCCGTTTTTGCCCGGATATTGGGAAATGGGGAATTCGACAGGATCATGTGCAGGCCGGGAGGGATTCTTTTGCAGGTGCTGGCTCCTCATATGGATTTTACCCGGATCGGGCTGCTGCTCCAGGCCGCGCTTATTTTTGCGTTTGCCATTCCAAAGTGCGGCATATCCTGGACGGCAGAAAAGGCGGCCCTTCTGTGTCTTATGGTGTTAAGCGGGAGCGCGCTGTTTTTCGGCCTGTTTCTGTTAAATGCCACCTTCTGCTTTTTTACGGTGGAAAACCTGCAGTTTCTGGATATTTTTACCTATGGCGCCAGGGAATTTGGCCGTTACCCCTTCTCTGTATACGGGGAAAGGGCGCTGAAATTTCTTACCTATGTGATTCCGCTGGCATTGGTTCAGTACTATCCGATGCTGTATCTCACGGACCGGGAGACGGGCATTGTCTATGCCATAGGCCCGGTTCTGGCGCTGCTCTTTCTGATTCCCTGTTTTGCCTTTTTTTATTACGGAGTTCATAAATATAAATCCACCGGATCATAATCAGAACAGAAAATTCGAAAAATTTCATTTTCCGGGAACCTTTTCGCCCTGCCGGCGATCTTATAGGTATAGCCGGCAAAACCAAATGCCGTCCTTTTTGGAAGGGCGGCTTACCAGGAGGTGATAAGCATCTGATGGATCGTGAAGTATTTACCGCATTGATAGAGCAATATGTACCGAATATGTACAGGCTTTCCTATGGGATGCTCAAAAGCAGGGCAGACGCGGAGGATGCCGTCAGCGAAGCTCTGCTGCGGGCGTGGGAAAATTTAGACCGACTTAAAAAGCCGGAAAGCTTTAAGGCATGGATCATGCAGATTACAGCCAATGAGGCCAGAAAAATCTATCGTCATACCAGAAGGGTAAGCTGTGTGGAGTCTGTGGGGGAAACCGCAGCGGATTTTGCAGGCGAGAGCCATGAGCTTTGGGATGCGGTGATGAAGTTGGAGGAAGGATACCGGGCGGTGATTATTCTGTATTTTTACGAGCGTTTGTCCGTGAAGGAGATCGGCAGGGCGCTCCATATTGCGGAAGGAACGGTGAAATCAAGGCTTTCGAGAGGAAAGAGGCAGTTAAAGGAGATGCTTTCGTAACGGGCAGGGGATTTGCGCTTTGCGCGCTTTCGCTTAATGAGCCGGCCCGCAAAGCCGGCAGTGTTTACAGGAAAGGGCATGGGATTTATATGAGCAGTATGTGGGAAAAAAAATTGTTTGAGATGGCAGGGAAGGAGCAGATGCTGGCGCCGGATTCCCTGAGCCGAAAGATACGGGTACAGCTTTTAAATTTGGAAAAACAGGAGATGAGCAGGAAAAGCAGACCGAAAAGAAGCGGGTTTAAAAAGGCTCTTGTTCTGGCATCAGCCATGACCCTGCTGTTTTCAATCACCGCCACCGCGGCAGTGAGCGCATGGAAGCAGAGGATGGAGTCTATGAATCAGGAAAAGCTGGAGGAATATTTTGCCCAGATTTACACCTCAAAGCTGCCTGCGGATAACTATAACCGGCCTTTTACAGATTCGGAAAGCGCCCGGATGGAGTCGCTGGCCGCAGACTATGAGTCCAGGGGACGCTTCCCCCAGGGCGAGCTTGTAATGCTGGATCAGGCAGAAGACTATAGAGGAAAAAGCGTAGGCTTTCTCAAAGGCACCAGCACCTTTTTCTTCCCGGAAAAGGAGATGAGCGATGAGGAGCTTTTGCAGATTATCGATTTCAGGCACAAAAGGGATTACAGCCTACAGAAAATGAATGAAATGCTTGCCTCTGGGGAGGCGGAAAAGCCTTTGCCAAAGACGGATGATTCTGTCCTGAAGGGTTCGGACCAGGAGCTTGCCATAGCCTATACGGGTGATCTTTCCATTACATCCATGGCGGCAGGGAATGACTGTATCTTTCTTGCGGGATCAAATACCGTACACCGGATGGAAATCGGAAGCAGTGAATCCACCGTGTTTTTTGATGATTTTGATAAAAAAACCACTGTGAGCGCTATGTGTCAGGATAAGGACGGGCAGGTTTATCTGGGACTGATGCAGCAGCAGGCGGACAAACGCTGGGAGAATGGTCTGTGGGTCCTGGATCGGGAAGGAAATTTCTTAAGAGAAATCGACCTTGCACCGTTTCGTTCAGATGCGGTTTTCCATGTGGGCAGCCCGCAGGGCCCTGAAAGCACCGGACAGATCTGGAAAATGGCGGTAGACGGGGAAGGCTGTCTGTATCTGAGAGGTTCAGGCTTTCAGGATGCAGATATTATGCTGATCTTAGACCGTGACGGAAATCTTGTCTCCCGCATCAGGGATGATAGGTACTATGCCGGCCCGGCTTCCGGAATCGGGACCGGCAGGGATGGAAAGGTGTATACAGCGCTCTTTAACCGGGAGAACCGTTTGGGAATTGCCGGTATCAATCCCAGGGAAGGGACGCTGGAGGAGGTCTATGTGGGAATCGTACCGGAGGATACCATCAGCTTTGACGTTTTGGGCAGAGGGTATGATACGGACTTCGTGATCTGGGGCTACAGTGGAATCTTTTCTTATAATAAAGGAGAGGAGCAGGCTGAGCTTGTGATGCCCGCCTGGGAGACCCCCTGCAGCGTGGAGGGATCGCTGCGCTGCGCCCTGCCGGATGGAAGGATTCTGCTGGCACAGGCCGCAGAATACCGCACGGTAACAGACGAGTTCGGTATAGAACGGGGAGAGCGGGTTCCGGAAAAGACCGTCTTTTATTATCTGCCGGGTGCAGCGGGAAATAATGATTGAAATATAAATGCTTAGCGGATATACTTATAGTGAACGGCAAAATAATTTGTCGTTCACTTATGTAGAGCGCAGCCGGAGAGAGGGGGCCTGATAAGTTGCATTGGAAATTGGAGGTATTGGAATACGGTAAGATCGAATATGCGGAAATCGAAATGGCTCCACTGACTCTTTTTGTAGGTGATAATAACAGCGGGAAAAGCTATCTGCTGACGCTGTTATGGGGAATTAAAAATCTGGGAGTGGAAGCTCTTTTGGGGGATATGGAGCAAAAAGCCCTGAAGGAAGAGTACAGCTTGATGGACTGGCTCAGAAGGCAGATAAGAGTTGCATGGGAAAAGGGCAGTTGTATCTGTAAGGTGAGCGAAGCGGCGGATATTTGCCAGGAAATCTTGGATCAGAGGTTAAAAAGAAATAAGGATAATCTGGTAAAGCGGATCTTTAACAGCCGGAGGGTAAAAATTAAAGAGTTCAGAATTAAGCTCAAAGACTTGGATGGGGTTTCTTTTAAAATAAAAAGAGACAGTAAAACGGATGAAAGCAGCGGACTTACTTTTGGAAATGAGCCGACGCAGCGATTCGGGAAGTTTTATTCCGCTAAGAAAATTTTAAGGTCAGAGGTAAAAATCGACAGATTTATGATTTATACGATTTTCAGTATGATTTTGGACATTGACCTCGCTGAAAGTAATATAAATTCGGGTATTTACCTCCCGTCTTCAAAGACAGGCTTTATGCTTACAAAGGATATTATCAATAAGGTAGGGAGAAACGCGGCATTTAATATAAGGTCGGAGCGGGAAAGCATCATTCCTTTTTCAAGACCGATCAACCAGTTTCTGGACGTGATGAACGATCTGTCTGCAGAAAGTAAAGGCAATAAAAAATACAGCGAGGTAATAAAGTATCTGGAAAGCGGGATGGCGGAAGGAACTTTCCGGATCAGTACTCTTCCCAATAAAGAGTTTTCTTATGTCCCGGCAAGGCAGAGTGAGGGGCTTCCGTTCCGGATTGTTTCGGCAGTTGTGACTGAGCTCTCACCGATTATATTGATCTTAAAACACAGAGAATATCTGGATACACTTTTTTATGAAGAGCCCGAAATGTGCCTGCATCCTCAGCTTCAGCAGAAAATGGCAAAGGTAATCTGCTATTTGGTAAACAGTGGGCTTCATTTGGCGGTTACGACACACAGTGATATTATTTTACAGCATATCAACAATATGATTTGCCTTTCCGGCCGGCCGGAAAGGGAGGAAATCTGCCAGGAACTGGGCTATACCTTTCAGGATTTGCTGCTGCCAAAGCAGGTTAAGGTTTATCAACTAAAATCAAAACCTGAGGGAACGACCGTGGTTGAGGAGCTGATGTGCGGGCAAAATGGGTTTACAATACCTACGTTTAATGAGGCATTGGACAAGATCATGAATGAGGCTTACAGGATTCAGGAGTAGGAGTGTGGAAAAGGACAAAAGAGATTTCATTATAAAGGAGCTGATGCAGCCGGATTTTATACAGGTTCAGGGCCGGCAGATATATCTGGAGGAATATGAGGAAACCGGGAGGAGCAAATTAAAGGTAAGTTTACCGGCGGAAGGGAATCTTTGTATTGCCAATGTAGATGAGAAAAAGACGGATATGCTCTTTTTTCAGAATAATCGATTGAAATCTATGTATAAAAGAGTAGATCATATTATTTTCGAACGTCAAAATCCAGATTGGAGGCTTCATTTGATTGAGATGAAGAGCAGTGTAGGGGAAGGAAAATGGATTGAGATTAAGGGGAAATTCAGGGCCAGCTATTTACTGGCCCAGGCCGTTGCCGGGATGCTGGAGCTTCATATTTCAGAAACAATTATGTATACGACCTTTGAAAAGGTGCGGTTTAATCCCTCACTAACCATGCCTTCTGCCAGACGGACAAGGACGGGAAGCGCTCTCATTAAGATGGAGCAGGAGTGGAGAGGTGAAAATTTCGGACTGAATTTTGGAGAACGAATTTCCTTTGTCCATCTGCCAATTCAGATGAAAAGAAATAATGAAGGGGTACTGGGAGGGAATCTGACGGTATAAATATTCAAGAAATGTTTGCATACATCTGCGAAAATAAAATGGAGGCAAAAGAAAACATGAAGAATCTATTAAACCAGATCATGAAGTTTGGTATTGTGGGGCTGTTCTGCTTTTTGATCGACTTTGGGATCACCACAGGCTTTACCAATCTTCTGGGGATTCACTACCTGATTTCCAAGTTTCTCGGATTCGTGGTATCGGCGGTGGTGAATTATCTTTTGAGTATTAAATTTGTGTTCACCCAGAAAAAGGAAATGGATAAAAAGAAAGAGTTCAGCGTTTTTTTGATTTTATCGGCTTTCGGGCTTTTGATCAACGAAGCGGTGATGTATATCTGTATAGACGGTGTCTACGCCCACAGCCCTCAGATGAAGGCTCTCATCAGCAATGCAAACATGGTAGCGCTCAGTTCTGTGCTGGCCACAGGGATTGTTATGGTTTACAATTTCATCTCACGAAAGCTCTTTCTGGAAAGGAAATAAGCTATGGACGGGAAGAGCTTTGAGGAGATCAGGGACGCCGTGGCGGGCTCCGGGAGAGAACGCAGCGGGATCGGCACTTATAAGGAAAAGACGCTCCACGCGATTTTGAAGGACTACTATGCGCCGGAAAAAGGGATGCAGGAGATTTCACTGGACGGCTATGTGGCGGACATTTACACCGGCGAGGAGATTATTGAGATTCAGACGGCGAACTTTAATAAGATGCGGGCAAAGCTGGAGTGCTTTCTTTCCAAGTATCCGGTGACCGTGGTATATCCTGTTGCCAGAATCAAATATTTAAGCTGGATCGACGAGGCTACGGGGGAGTGCTCCAAGCCCCGCAAAAGTCCGGTGAAGGGCTCTGTTTACAGGGCCTTTGTGGAGCTGTATAAGATTAAGAGTATCCTTTCCCGGGAAAATCTCCGGCTTTGCTTTCCCCTGCTGGAGATAGAGGAGTACCGGCTTTTAAATGGATGGAGCAGGGACAAGAAGAAAGGCTCCTGCCGTTATGACAGGATTCCCCTCTCGCTCCTTGACGAGATTCGATTAGAAAAACCGGAGGATTATTTAAAGCTGATTCCGGAGAATCTTTCAGAGCCGTTCACCGCTTTGGAATTCGGGGCGGCCGTGGGGGAAAAGAAGCAGATTGCCGGGATTGTGCTGCATGTCTTAAATTACCTGAATGTGTTGAAGCGGTGCGAAAACAGAGGGCGGTTTTATACTTATCGGAGGGCTTTATGAGGGGGCTGTGCCGTTTGGGGATTGGCCGTAAGACGCAGCAGAAAATGGTTGAAAGAGAGGGAGCAAAGCAGGATGAAAAAGGACACCTATCAGTTACTGGAAAATTATATGGCCTCATGTATGAACGACAGCGCCCATGACAGGCAGCATATTTACCGTGTTTTGTATCATGCGCTGGACATCGCGCGCAGCGAAGAAAATGTAAATTATGATGTGCTGATCTGCGCCTGTCTGCTGCATGATGTAGGAAGGGAAGAGGAGCTTAAAGATCCGAAGCTGTGCCACGCCAGAGTCGGCGCGGATAAGGCATATGGGTTTCTGGTTGAAAACCACTTTAAAGAAGACTTTGCCCGGGAGGTCGCAGCGTGTATCCGCACACATCGCTATCGCTCCGGGAACCCTCCCAAAAGCATAGAAGCCCGGATTTTGTTTGATGCAGATAAAATTGATGTTACCGGGGCAACCGGCATTGCCAGGACACTGCTCTATAAAGGGGAGATTTCGGAGCCCCTTTACTCTGTGCGGGACGCACAGGTGCTGGATGGAAAAGACGACGTATCGCCCTCCTTTTTTCAGGAGTATCAGAATAAATTAAAAAATTTATATTCTCAGTTTTACACAGAGCGGGGCCGGGCGATTGCCGGACAAAGACAGCGGGCGGCAGAGGAATTTTTTGAGCATCTTTTTAATGAGGTCAGTTCCACCAGCCAAAATGGAGCCGGGCTTTTAGGGCTGCATGTGACGTAATGTTTCCAAAAAATGAAATATTGTGTATTAGTGACTGGTATTTTGGCGGCGGAAAAAGCGGTATGGAAGAAGGAAATCCTACATGATTGATGCGGTAAGGCATTTAAGAAAGTACAGGCTAAATTTTGAAGTTTGGGGTGTATTAATATTTCTGATTATTATGATACCTAACTTTATTTGGTTTGCTGTTCCCGCTCCAAAGGATATATTGAGGGCCGATTCGGTTACAGAAACGATTGATACAATCGCCTGTGTATGTCAGGTGCTGATGATTACAGCCTTATGCTTTTTTAGAAACAACGAAGCCGGAAAATTGTGTATAACCTCTTTTATTATCATTGCGGCAGGTTGTTGTTTCCTGTATTTTGTCAGTTGGGCCATTTATTATGCCGGCCTGGTAAATGGGATTGTTCTTCTGGGATTGACGATTTTGCCATGTTTGGTATTTTTGTTTTTTGCCATTGACAGGAAGAATGCGATAGCGATTATTCCGACTTTGGTTTTTACAGTCTGTCATTTGATCTATGGAGTAACCAATTTTATAATTTAACAATAAGACATTAATTCGCTATGAAAAAGGGGTGTGTCTTGCGCATCTGCTGACTTAAGTCTATAAAAACCGCTGACTTTTGAAGGGAACAGGAGGTCAAAATGGAAGGAAGAAAAGAAAGAGCTTATCGGCGTGAGAGAATGAATGCAGTTACTATTGAACTGCAGGAGCAGGCCATGGAAAATCATGTGATGTTTTACTATGAAGGGGACATGGAGACAAAGGTATTTCACGGGAAATTCCTTGAAAAGTGGGCGGAGCTTTCAGAAAACGGATGTCTCCGGCTTCTGGCAGGCGCCGGAAAGGCCGGTGAGAAGGAAAGCGGAAAGGTTCGTGAAATTTGTGCCTGTGCCGCAAAGGAGATGAAGGAGAGGGGGATTCAGGAATTTTCCTGCGATATGGGGCCGATTGCCGCAGAATGGGGCGAGGAGATTCTAAAAGAAGCGGCAGAGGGAATCGTACTTGGCCTCTATAGTATGGAGCGTCTCTCGGATCAGAAGGATAAAACCTGGAAGGTAGCTTTCACCGGAGCAGCCAAAAACGACAGGACGGAAAAGCTGCTCCAGGAAGGACAGATCCTGGCGGGGGCAGTCATCTTTGCAAGGGATATGGTAAACCGGCCGGCCAATTATCTGCGCCCGGAGGATTTTGCGGCCGAAATTACGGCCTTGATGGAGGGGCTGCCGGTAGAGACGGAGCTTCTTTCCCTGTCAAGACTCCGGGAGGAAGGCATGGGAGCTTTTCTTGCAGTGGGGGAGAGCAGCGCCTATCCTCCCTGTATGATGGTGCTGCGCTATCTGCCAAAGAAGTCCTCTGCGGGAGAAAAGCCCGGAACCATCACCGCTTTAGTGGGAAAAGGTGTGATGTGCGATACAGGAGGCTATTGTCTTAAGAGCGCCCAGAGCATGGCGGGCATCAAGGGAGATATGGCGGGAGGCGCCGCTGTGGCCGCTACAGTGTATGCGCTTGCCAGAAACGGTGCCTCTGCCAATGTGATTGGTGTAATTCCCATGTGTGAAAACCGGATAGCTCCGGGGAGTATGATTCCGGGGGATGTGGTCAGGGCCGGAGACGGTACATTGGTAGAGATTTTGAATACGGATGCGGAAGGCCGTTTGATTCTGGCAGATGCGGTGAGTTATGCCCTGCGCAGGGAGCATGCAGACCGGATTGTGGATATTGCCACTCTGACAGGAGCCATGGCCAGAATGTTCGGAAACAGTATTTCCGGCCTGATGGCTCAGGGGGAAGCCTTCTGTCAGGAATTCCTTGATGCGGCCGGCCGGACCGGAGAGCGTTTTTGCCGTGTTCCCTGGTATCGGGAGCATGAGAAGATGATTCAGAGCGATATGGCGGATATTAAGAATGTAAGTGACGCCTGCCCAGCCATCACAGCAGGGCTTTTTATCCGGCATTTTGCGAAGGAGAATCCCTGGATTCATTTGGATATTGCAGGAACTGCCGATGTGGATAAGCCTGTGTTCGCTTATCAGGAAAAGAGAGCTACAGGCGTAGGCGTACTGACCATGTATGAGCTTTTGCAGGGAGCGAGATAGGATCTTTAATATAAAAGACGCCGATGCTTCGGAGAAAGGACAGGGCTGATATGACAGAATCTATTGTAAAAGTTTCCATGCAGGATGAAAATAGTTTAAATTGCAGCTATGCGATTATCACGAAGGATAAAATAAGCATACTAATTATTTTAAAAGATACGGAATGCGGAATTTTCAATTATGATGATTTAAAAAGTCAAAAAGGAAACTTGCGTTATTTATTGCTGAAACATTATAGCAGTCCCTCCTTTGCGTACAAAGATTTTTTAAAGCTTATCGGGAAAATGTGTAAGAAAAATGCAAACAGCAAATATTTCTCCAACCCTAAGGATGAAGATAACAGGATGGTTTTTGAGGATTTTAACCATAGACATATGCTGTCTGCAGAAGAAAAAATGAGCTATGAAGCCAGATTTTCAGCGTTTAAAAGCTTTGTCATACATATTATACAGGAAATATAAAGGTACACCCTGCAGGGGATTGAAATCTTCTGCGGGGTGTTTCACCCCCCCCCGGATAAAGCATGGTTTTTGATTGAAAAAGTACGGATATTGGTATATAATATGGAAATATGTATTCAGAAACCGCCGAGATACTTTATGAGAAAGTAATAAAAATAATTAGATAAGTAAGGATGAAAGATGGACTTTTATATTGATTTAAAAAATATAGGGGCAGAAGAATTAAAGCATACAGACTTGGATCGGGTCAATGTCAATTGCAGTCCTCCTGATGCTGAGCCACAGCGTCAATATTACTTTATAGCCAAGTGCAGGCAGATTGTGAAGTCGGAAAGCGAACGCCTGGGCCGGTCTCTGACCGCCGCGGTAGTGACCTTTGGCTGTCAGATGAACGCCCGGGACTCCGAAAAGCTCTCAGGCGTTCTCGAAGCTGTGGGATATGAGCTTACAGAGTCGGAGGAGGCAGATTTTGTAATCTACAATACCTGTACGGTGCGGGATAACGCCAACCAGAGAGTGTACGGGCGTCTTGGACATATCAATTCCCTGAAAAAGAAAAATCCCCATATGAGAGTCGCCCTGTGCGGCTGTATGATGCAGGAGCTCTCTGTCATTGAAAAGATCAGAAAGAGCTATCGTTTTGTGGATTTGATTTTCGGCACCCACAATATTTTTAAGTTTGCGGAGCTTTTGACCGGTATGTTCGAGGCTGAGGGAATGGTGGTGGACGTCTGGGAGAATACCGACCAGATTGTGGAAGAGCTGCCTGTAGAGCGAAAATATCCTTTTAAATCCGGCATCAACATCATGTTCGGATGCAACAACTTCTGCAGCTACTGCATTGTGCCCTATGTAAGGGGACGGGAGCGGAGCCGGGAGGCAGAGGATATTCTTCAGGAGATCAGGGCTCTGGTGGCCGATGGCGTGGTGGAAATCATGCTTTTGGGACAGAACGTGAATTCCTATGGCAAAAATCTCAAAAATCCGATGAGCTTTGCCCGGTTGATCAGGGAAGTGGAGAGGATCCCGGGACTTAAAAGAATCCGTTTTATGACCTCCCACCCCAAGGACTTGTCGGACGAGCTGATTCAGGTAATGAAACAGTCATCAAAAATATGCAGACACCTTCATCTGCCTCTGCAATCCGGCTCCACCAGGATTCTGGAGGCTATGAACCGGAGATACACAAAGGAGCAGTATCTTGCCCTTGCAGATAAGATCAGAAGGGAAATACCGGATATTTCCATTACTACGGATATTATCGTGGGCTTTCCCGGGGAGACGCAAGAGGACGTGGATGAGACCATTGATGTGATCAGGAAGGTAGGGTACGACAACGCTTTTACCTTCATTTACTCCAAACGTGCCGGGACCCCGGCCGCCGCCATGGAAAACCAGGTAGAGGAGGAAGCGCTAAAGGAAGGATTTGACCGGGTTTTAAAGGCGGTTCAGGAAACGGCAAGGGAAAGGGTTGCCAGACTGCAGGGCCGGACAATGGACGCCCTGGTGGAAGAAATCAATGAGCAGGATAGGGAATTTGTTACGGGCAGGCTTTCCAACAATACCATTGTGCATTTTAAGGGAGATAAAAGCCTTATCGGAACGATTGTTCCGGTTTTGCTCAAAGAATGTCACGGATTTTATTACATAGGTGAAAGGCAGGACAAATGGAAGAACTGACACCAATGATGCAGAAATATCTGGAGACCAAAAAGGAGCATCCGGATTGTATTCTTTTTTACCGGTTGGGGGATTTCTACGAGATGTTTTTTGAGGATGCCCTGACGGCGTCTAAGGAACTGGAAATCACCCTGACCGGCAAAAGCTGCGGTTTAAAAGAGCGGGCACCCATGTGCGGGGTGCCTTTTCATGCAGTGGAGGGTTATTTAAACAAGCTGGTTTCCAAGGGCTATAAGGTGGCGATCTGCGAGCAGGTGGAGGATGCGAAGCAGGCCAAGGGACTGGTAAAAAGGGAAGTCACCAGGATCGTTACTCCCGGCACGAACCTGAATGTACAGGGAAGCGGTGAGGAGGAAAAAAACCACTTTATCATGAGCATCGCCTATTTTCAGGGAAAAATCGGTATTTCCATCGGGGACGTGACCACAGGGGACTATTATCTCACCGAGGTGGAGGATAACAAAAAGCTCCTGGACGAGATCAATAAGTATACGCCAAGGGAAATCATATGCAACGATGCCTTTCTGGTCAGCGGGATTGACCTTGAGGATTTAAAGGGACGGCTTCATATTGCCCTCTATGCCCTGGAGCCCCATTTTTTTGATGAGGACAGATGCAGAAAGAGCCTGCTTAAGCATTTCCATGTAACTACCCTGCAGGGAATGGGGATTGAGGATTTCCCGTCGGGACTGATCGCCGCCGGAAGCCTGATGCTGTACCTGGTGGATACCCAGAAAACCTCTCTGGAACACTTTACCCATTTGTATCCCTATTTAACCAGCAAATATATGCTGCTTGACAGCTCTACCAGAAGGAATCTGGAGCTGACGGAAACCCTGCGGGAGAAACAAAAGCGGGGCTCTCTTTTGTGGGTGCTTGATAAAACCAGAACCGCCATGGGGGCAAGAGCCCTTCGCCAGTTTATTGAACAGCCCCTTCTTGACAGGGAAGAGATTATCAGGCGTCTTGACAGCATAGAGACTTTGGGCAGAGAGGCAATCACAAGGGATGAGCTGCGGGAATACTTAAATTCCATCTATGATCTGGAACGGCTTCTGGGAAAGGTGAGCTACCGGACGGCCAATCCCAGGGATATGATCGCCTTTCGCAATTCCCTGCGCATGCTGCCCCATATTAAGCTGCTTCTTCAGGATTTTGGGCAGGGGCTTCTTGGCGAAATTAACGAGGCTATTGACGCCCTTTCCGATATTTGCGAGCTGATCGAAAAGGCTCTCTGCGAGGAGCCTCCCATTGCCGTCAGGGAAGGCGGCATGATCAGAGAAGGGTTTGACGCGGATGTGGACAGGCTGCGCCATGCCAAGACAGAGGGACGCAACTGGCTGGCAAAGCTGGAGGAGGAGGACAGGGAACGGACGGGGATCAAGAATCTGAAAATCCGCTATAATAAGGTGTTCGGATATTATTATGAGGTGACCAATTCCTTCCGGGATATGGTGCCGCAGGATTATATCCGCAAGCAGACCCTTGCCAACGCGGAGCGCTACACCAACGCCCGTTTAAAGGAGTTAGAGGATACGATTCTAAACGCGGAGGACAAGCTGATCACCCTGGAATACGATATATTCTGTCAGATCAGGGATGCCGTGGCCGGAGAGATGGAACGGATCCAGAGGACGGCCAAGGCTGTGGCAAAGCTAGATGTGCTCTGTTCCCTTTCACTTGTCGCGGAGAGAAATCACTTTGTCCGCCCTGTGATCAATGAAAAGGGGATCATAGATATTAAGGGCGGAAGGCATCCTGTGGTGGAACAGATGCTTTCCGGGGACATGTTTATCGCAAACGACACCCATCTGGACAACAAAAAATACTGTGTTTCCGTAATTACGGGCCCGAATATGGCGGGAAAGTCCACTTATATGCGGCAGGTGGCCCTGATTGTCCTGATGGCCCAGATCGGAAGCTTTGTGCCGGCGGACAGCGCCAGCATCGGGATTGTAGACCGGATTTTTACCCGGGTAGGGGCGTCTGACGATCTGGCCAGCGGACAGAGTACCTTTATGGTGGAGATGAATGAGGTGGCAAATATTCTGCGCAATGCCACTTCGGAGAGTCTGCTGATTCTGGATGAGATAGGAAGGGGAACTTCCACCTTTGACGGCCTGAGCATTGCCTGGGCGGTGATCGAGCATATCAGCAACAAAAAGCTGCTGGGGGCCAAGACCCTTTTTGCCACTCATTACCATGAGCTCACCGAGCTGGAGGGCAAAATGTCCAATGTGAACAATTACTGTATCGCCGTGAAGGAAAAGGGGGATGACATTGTTTTTCTCCGGAAGATTATCAAGGGCGGCGCGGATAAAAGCTACGGCATTCAGGTGGCAAAGCTGGCAGGCGTGCCGGATCTGGTCATCGACAGGGCAAAGGAGATTGTGACCCAGCTCTGTGACAATGATATTCTGGAAAAGGTACAGAGCATCGCCGCGCCTGTGAAGGAGAGCAGACAAAAGCCGATCGTCTATGACGAGGTGGATTTAAGCCAGATGTCCCTGTTCGATACGGTGAAGGACGAGGACGTGTTAAAGGAGCTCACAGAGGTGGATATATCCAATCTGACGCCTTTAGACGCCCTAAATACCTTATACCGTCTTCAGAATAAGCTGAAAAACAGATGGCAGGGCTGAATCTCTTCTTTGGAGCGCAGGGCTTAGAAAGAGCTTTGGGATTGGCCCCAGGGCAAGGAGGATGAGTGTGTCAGTTATCAATGTATTGAGTCAAAGCACCATAGATAAAATCGCCGCAGGAGAGGTAGTGGAGCGGCCCTTAAGCGTAGTGAAGGAGCTTACGGAAAACGCGATAGATGCAGGGGCAACGGCCATTACGGTGGAGATTAAGGAGGGCGGCATTTCCTTGATCCGTGTCACGGACAACGGAAGCGGCATTGAAAAGGAACAGGTCAGGAAGGCCTTTCTGCGTCATGCCACCAGTAAAATCACCTCCATAGAAGATTTAAGCATTGTGGAAAGCCTGGGCTTTCGGGGGGAGGCCCTGTCCAGTATCGCGGCGGTTGCCCAAGTGGAGGTGATCACCAAAACCGAAAAAGACCTGACGGGAGTCCGCTTCGCCATTGCAGGAGGCGTGGAGGAGGAGTTAGAGGAGATCGGCGCCCCCACCGGAACCACCTTTCTGATCCGCAATCTTTTCTTCAACACGCCTGTGCGGAAAAAGTTTTTAAAACAGCCCCAGACCGAAGGGGGCTATGTGATGGATTTGATGGAACGTCTGGCTCTTTCCCACCCGGAAATATCCGTGAAATTTATTCAAAATAATCAACTGAAATTCCACACCTCCGGCAATCGGAATCTGAAAGAGATTATTTACCGGATTTATGGCCGGGATATGGCGGAAAGCGTACTTGCCTTTGAGACGGAGGGAAAGGGATTTTCGGTGAGCGGCTTTTTGGGGAAACCGGAAATCAACCGCTCCAACCGCAATTTTGAGACTTGCTTTGTAAACGGGCGCTATGTACGCAGTGACGTGATTACCAAGGCCATGGAGGAGGGCTATAAGGCCTGGCTGATGCAGCACAAATTTCCTTTTTATGTGCTTCATTTTACCATGGAGCCGGGGACAATCGACGTCAATGTCCATCCGGCCAAAATGGAAATCCGTCTGATCTATGGAACGGAGCTTTACACCCGGCTTTCCCAGGCAGTGCAGGAATTTTTCCGAAGCCAGGAGCTGATTCCCCAGGTCCTGCTCATTGACAGGAACGGACAGGAGGAGAAAAAAAGGGAAGCCGCCCTTTCTCAGAAAAGGCCGGAGCCCTTTGAGACAAGGCGCATGACCATGGTGCAGGAGGAGGCTTCCTATGGCAAAGAGGACAAGGACATGGCCGATACAGTTCAGGAACAGACCAGGGCACAGGAGACGGCCGCGGTTCATGAACAGCCAGAGCCCTCTAAGATTCAGGATGTGATGCAAAAAATAGTGGGAAATAAGGTGATCGGAGGCGAAATAAGCGGTAAAGCCCTTGAGAATGCAAGAATCCATTCAAATATCATCAAAGCGGCAGAGCATGTGGTGGTGGAGCGGCCCTCCCAGCTCAATTTATTTGAAGATAAATTCTTAACCCCTCAGGCCAGGGAGGAGTATCAGATTCTGGGGCAGATTTTTGATACCTACTGGCTGGTGGCCTTTAAGGATAAGCTTTTTATCATTGACCAGCATGCCGCCCATGAGAAAGTGAAATACGAGCGCCTTGTAAAAAGGCTGGAACATGCCGGGAACAGTCCTGAAGGGGAGATTCCCGCCCAGATGTTGAATCCGCCGGTGGTCATCAGTCTCACGGGAAGGGAAGAAGAGCTCCTTATAAATTACATGAGCTTTTTTGGGAGGCTTGGCTTTGAGCTTGAGGAGTTTGGAGGCGGCGCTTATGCCTGCCGCAGCGTGCCCATGGATTTGTACGGCTGCAATGAGAAGGAGCTTTTCATTGAGATTTTGGATGAACTCTCACAGGCGCCGCTGCAGGGAGCGCCCACGGTGGTTCTGCACAAGCTGGCATCCATGGCCTGTAAGGCGGCGGTGAAGGGAAATCACAGGCTTACCCGCCCTGAGATGGAAGCCCTGATCGACGAGCTTCTTACCCTTGAGAACCCTTATCATTGTCCTCACGGGCGTCCCACCATCATTTCCATGAGTAAGTATGAGATTGAAAAGAAATTCAAGAGAATTGTATAAAGGATGGATGCGATGAAGCAAAAGGAAAAACTCATCATTCTCGCAGGCCCTACGGCCGTGGGAAAGACAGCCTTATCGATTGCCCTTGCCAGGGAGCTGGGAGGAGAAATTATCTCGGCCGACTCCATGCAGATCTATCAGTATATGGATATTGGTTCCGCTAAAATCACCGAAAAGGAGATGGAAGGCGTACCCCATCATTTAATTGATGTGTTGAAGCCCTGGCAGGAGTTTCATGTCTATTCCTTCCAGCAAATGGCAAAGGAGGCCATGAAGGGAATCTATGAAAGAGGCAGGCTTCCCATTGTAGTGGGAGGCACCGGATTTTACATTCAGGCTCTCTTATACGACATTGACTTTTCCGGTCAGGAGACAGGAGGGCAGGTTCGGGCAAAATTAGAGAAAGAGGCAAGAGAAAAGGGCTGTGAATATCTGCACAGAAAGCTTTGTCAGGTTGACCCGGATTCCGCCGCATCCATCCACCCAAACAATCAAAAACGCCTGATCCGGGCTCTGGAGTACTATGAGCTGAACAAAGAGGCGATTTCCCTGCATAATAAGCGGGAGAGAGAAAAGGAGGCCGCTTATGACAGCCGTTACTTTGTGTTAAACGATACCAGAGAGCGGCTTTATGAGGGGATTGAGCGCCGGGTAGACACCATGATGGCAGAAGGGCTTTTGGATGAGGTAAAAAGGCTGCGGGACATGGGATGTGAGAGGCAGATGGTATCCATGCAGGGGCTTGGATATAAGGAGCTTCTTTCTTACCTGGATGGAGAAATTACCCTTGAGGAGGCAGTATCTGCCATCAAGCTTAATACCCGGCATTTTGCCAAGAGACAGCTTACCTGGTTTCGCAGGGAACGGGATGTGATCTGGGTAAATAAAAACGAGCTTCATTATAATAAGGAAGAAATCCTGCAATATCTGTTAGAGCGCGCCTGAAAAATGCGGCGCGGAGCAAGAAAGAAGCTGTTTTTGATACTTTGTTTAGAATACGGAAAGGATATGGAGAGCAGATGAAGGAAGCTTTGAAGCAGATTTATGAGAGCATGGGCATCAGCCGAAAGGTTTATGAATTTGGAGAAAGAATCTGGGAATCCTTGCGGGAAAGATGGCAGGAAATCGACGCCGTTTCGGAATACAATCAGCTTAAGGTGATCAAAGCCATGCAGAAAAATAAGGTGAGCGAGGCGTGTCTTCTCGGAACCACCGGCTATGGCTACAATGACCTTGGACGGGAAACCCTGGAAAGGGTGTATGCAGACATTTTTTGCACGGAGGATGCCCTGGTACGCCCGCAGATTACCTGCGGCACACATGCCCTGGCCCTGGCTCTTATGAGCAACCTGCGCCCGGGGGATGAGCTGCTTTCTCCTGTGGGAAAACCCTATGATACGTTGGAAGAGGTGATCGGTATCCGGCCCTCGAGAGGTTCCTTAAGGGAATATGGCATCAGCTACCGGCAGGTGGATCTGCTTTCGGACGGCAGCTTTGATTACGAAAAAATCCGACAGGCTATCTGTGAAAGGACCAGGCTGGTGACGATTCAGCGCTCCAAGGGCTATCAGACCAGACCGACTCTCTCAGTCAACAAAATCGGAGAGCTGATTGCCTTTGTGAAGGGGATTAAGCCTGATGTGATCTGCATGGTGGATAACTGCTACGGAGAGTTTACAGAGGTTACGGAGCCCTCCGAGGCGGGCGCGGATCTGGTGGTCGGCTCCCTGATCAAAAATCCCGGAGGCGGCCTGGCTCCCATAGGGGGGTATCTGGCCGGAAAGAAGGAATGCATAGAAAATGCGGCCTGCCGGCTGACCTCCCCAGGGCTTGGCAGAGAGGTGGGGGCTTCCCTTCAGGCTCTCGGGCCTTTTTATCAGGGACTGTTCCTGGCCCCTTCCGTGACCGCCAACGCCATGAAAGCGGCGGTGTTTGCCGCCAATCTCTATGAAAGGCTGGGCTTTTTGGTGGTGCCGGACGGGACAGAGCAAAGACACGACATTATTCAGGCAGTTACTTTCGGAGATCCCAAAGGCGTGATTGCTTTCTGTGAAGGAATCCAGCAGGCGGCCCCGGTGGACGGGTATGTGACACCGGAGCCCTGGGATATGCCCGGGTACGACAGCCCGGTGATTATGGCGGCGGGAGCCTTTGTGTCGGGCTCCTCCATTGAGCTGAGCGCCGACGGCCCCATCAAGCCGCCCTATGCGGTGTATTTCCAGGGGGGACTGACCTGGCAGCACGGAAAGTTCGGAATCATGAAAACATTACAGAAATTAGTGGAAAAAGGGGTTATCCTGGTAGATTTTGACACACAAAACTTATAAAAATTCCATGAAATTGGTATACATAAATTTCCAACTGTGTTAATATAAATGATGGTTATGGTAAAACATACCGCCTTTTCATATTCTGATTTGAGAGAAGGGATTGGAAAGGATTTGTATTGACAAAAAAATCAAACAAAAATCAAGAGCTGCCCTACGAAAAATTTTTGACGTTGGGGGCGGACGCCCTGACAGAGGCGGAACTGATTGCGATCATTTTAAGGACAGGCACCAGAGACTGCCCTGCTCTTAAGATGGCGCAGAAGGTATTATCCCTTGCAAAGGGAAAGGAGCCGGGGCTTAACGGACTGCACCATATTTCCCTGAAGGAGCTGATGGAAATTCCCGGGATCGGAGAGGTGAAAGCGGTAAAAATCAAGTGCATTGCCGCCCTGGCGGTGAGAATGGCCTGCGAGAGGGCAGCCGCCTGCCTTCGCTTTGATTATCCGGATACAGTGGCCGCCTATTACATGGAAAGGCTCCGTCATGAAGAGAAGGAAATTGTATTACTGTTATTGCTGGATAATAAATTGAATTTAATTGAAGAATATATGGTATCCTTAGGAACGGTAAGAGCCTCTCTTTTGTCTGCCCGCGAGGTATTTATCGAGGCCCTTAAGTGCCGGGCAAGCAATTTGATGCTTCTGCACAATCACCCCAGCGGTGACCCGCATCCAAGCAGACAGGATATTATAATCACTCGGAAGATAAAAGAAGCCGGAGAACTGATGGACATTCCTTTAGTGGATCATGTTATCCTGGGGGATCATTGTTACATAAGTTTGAAGGAGGAAGACTTATTATAAGAAAGGGGTACTTGTCTTGTCTAATAACGCATTTGGTATTGATCTCGGAACCTGTAACATCAAAATTTATAACCGTTCGGATGATTCCGTCATGGTTGAAAAAAATATGATTGCCATCGAAAACAAAGATACCCTCTTTGCCTATGGGGATTCTGCTTTTGAAATGTATGAGAAGGCGCCCGGAAATATTCATATTTCCTATCCGCTCTCAAACGGCGTCATCGCGGATATCCGGAATATGGAGCTTTTGGTCAAATATTTTATCAGCAACATGAGCAAAAATTTCAAGGCGGCCGATTATTATATTGCGGTTCCCACAGATGTGACGGGAGTCGAAAAGAGAGCCTTTTATGACCTGATCCGGGACGCAGGAGTGAAGGCCAAGAAAATCATGGTAGTGGAGAAGGCTGTGGCCGACGGCTTGGGCCTTGAAATCGACGTGAAAAACTCCCAGGGGGTTCTGATCGTCAATGTAGGCTTTGACACCACGGAAATATCGATTCTTTCCCTGGGAGGCATTGTGCTGAGCCGTCTGATCAAGGTAGGCGGACAGAAATTTGACGATGCCATCCGGGCGGCGGTGAGAAGGGAATTCAGCCTGATTATCGGCGGCAAGACGGCAGAAAATGTCAAGATAGCGCTCTGTGACCTTGAAAAAGAGGGAAAGGGCGCGGTAGTCTATGGAAGAGATATTGTAACCGGCCTGCCGGTAGAGAGAGAGCTGCCTACCAATCTGATTGATGATTCTTTGATCGAACATTTTTATACGATTATAGATAATATCAAGGTGATTCTGGAGAGGACTCCTCCTGAGCTTGCGGCGGATATTTACCGTCATGGATTATACCTGACCGGCGGCGCTTCTTCGGTGAACCATCTGGCGGAGCTTATTCAGGCAGGAACAGGGCTTAAGGTGAATGTTTCCGAAAATCCCGTGACCAGTGTGGCGCTGGGGCTTTCAAAGATTATCAAGGATGACAATTACAAATCGGTTGCTTATTCAATTGAGGAACTTACCAAATGAGTCCAATTGTGAAAAAAAAAGGAGAGAAGTTTACATTACCCGGTAAATATCTCCTTTTTATTTTAACATTGTTATGTACGGGTTTAATTGTAATAACATTTAATACCAATCTTTTGAGCGCACCCATAAGCGCCGTAGGCGGCGCGCTGATCGCGCCTTTGCAGGATGGGATCAGCAAGGCCGGAAGCTGGTTATCCGCCCGTTCGCAGGAGCTGGTTCAGATCAGATCCCTTCTGGAAGAAAACGAAAAGCTGCGGCAGGAGATTGACGCCCTTACCATGGAGAACATCCGGCTGCAGCAGGATCGGTATGAGCTCACCAATTTGAGAGAGCTTTATGATCTGGATGCCCAATATGATGAATATGACAAAATCGGGGCGCGGATTATCGCCAGGGATTCGGGAAACTGGTTCCACTCCTTTGTGATCAACAAAGGCTCGGACGACGGTCTGGCCATCGACATGAATGTGATGGCAGGAAGCGGCCTGGTGGGGCGGATTGTGGATGTGGGGCCTAACTGGTCCAAGGTCATGTCCATCATAGATGACAATGCCAAGACCAGCGGCATGGTTCTTTCCACCTCCGACAAGATGATCGTAAGCGGCGACCTTGAGCTTTATGCGTCGGGAGTGATCCGCTTCGAAAAGCTCATTGACAGCGCAGACCGGGTGGTAGAGGGGGATAAGATTGTGACCTCCAATATCAGTGATAAATATCTGCCCGGTATTTTGATCGGATATATATCCAGCATCAATGTGGATTCCAATAATCTTACCAAATCAGGAATGATTATGCCGGCGGTTGACTTTGAGCATTTGGAGGAGGTTTTGATTGTAACACAGTTGAAACAGCAGGTAGGAGATTCTTAAGTGAAGCGGTTTATCATGTCCATTTTCCTGATTATTATATGCTTTTTGCTGCAGACCACCGTGTTTAAAGGACTGGCTTTTGGAGGGATAGTGCCCAATTTGCTGATCGTGCTCACTGCCTCCTTCGGATTTATGAGAGGGGAGTGTACCGGACTTTTGGTAGGTTTTTTCTGCGGGCTTTTAGGAGATATTTTCTTCGGAAATGTACTTGGCTTAAATGCCATGATCTATATGTACATAGGCTATACCAACGGGAAATTTAACAGGATTTTTTTCCCGGATGATATTAAGCTGCCTCTCCTGCTGATTTTTTTAAGTGATCTTGCCTATGGTTTTTTGTATTATATCACCATGTTTTTGATGAGAAGCCGTTTTCAGATTGATTTTTATTTTTTCCATATCATTTTACCTGAAATCGTTTATACTCTGCTCATGACATTGCTGTTGTATCCTCTGATTCTGTGGATAAACAAAAGGCTTGAGGATTCGGAACAAAGGAGTGCAAAGAAGTTTGTTTGAGGAATTTTGGGAAAATTTAATAGATACCATTACCTCCCGCACGTTTATTATCATTATAGCGTTGGTTTGTGTGGGGGGGATTTTGATAAACCGGGTTTTTGACCTGCAGATTGTGCATGGCGAGGAGTACCTTGACTCCTTCAAAATGCGTATTATGAGAGAGCGCACCATTAAGGGAAGCCGGGGATGTATTTACGACCGCAACGGCAACCTGCTGGCCTATAATGAGCTGGCCCACTCCGTCACCATAGAGGATGTCTATGAGAGCGGAAAGCTTAAAAACCTGAATTTAAATACCACGATCTATAAGCTGATCAAGATGATTGAGGAGAACGGCGATACGGTGGTCAGTGATTTCAAGATCATCCTGGATAAAAACGGACGCTATTCTTACACGGTGGAGGGGACACAGCTTTACCGTTTCCTGGCGGATGTCTACGGACATCTGACCATTGATCAGTTGGAGGAAAAGGAGCGGACGGCTACGGCCGGGGAGGTGGTGGATTATCTCTGCGGCTGGGGAAGGTTCCGGATCGGGGAGTATACCCAGGAGGACGATAAGGAATCCTTTGTGCCCGGAAACGGCTATACCAAAGACGAGGTTCTTAAGATCCTTACCATCCGCTATGATATGAGCAACAACAGCTTTCAGAAATATATGCCCACCACAGTGGCCACGGATATTAATGAGAAGACCATGGCGGTTATTATGGAAAACAGCATGGATCTGGAGGGGGTGTCCATTGAGGAGGATACCATCCGCCGTTATGTGGACAGCATGTATTTTTCCCATATTCTGGGCTATACCGGCAAGGTTTCCCAGGACGAGCTTGCCCTTCTCCAGGAGGAAAACAAGGACAGTAACTATGACTCCAACGATACGGTGGGAAAGCTTGGAATCGAGAAATCCATGGAAGCTTATCTCCAGGGAGTGAAGGGGAGCGAGACGATTTTCGTGGATAATGTGGGAAAGGTGACGGACACCGCCAACTATGTGGAGCCGGTCGCCGGAAACAACATTTATCTGACCATCGACAAGGATCTGCAGATTGCGGTTTATAAGATTTTGGAGCAAAGGCTGGCAGGAATTTTGTGCTCTACCATCATCAATGCCAAGGAGTTTAATACGGCCGAGGCCAAGAGCAGTGCCATCAAGATTCCAATCTATGACGTTTATTTTGCGCTGATCAACAATAACGTGATCAATACCGGACACTTTTCAGATCCCATGGCAGGCGCCAATGAAAAAGAGGTATATGCCAGATTTCTGGAACGTAAAAAAGGGGTCTTTGAAACCTTAAGAACCGAATTTATGGATACCCTTACTCCCTACGATCAGTTGGATATGGAATATCAGGTCTATGAGAGCTATATTGCGGAGATGCTCTATGACAACGGAGTCATTGTAAGGAGCAGGGTGGACACCTCAGACGAAACCTATGTGGCATGGACGAAAAACGAGGTGATCAGTCTGAATGAATATTTGAATTATTGTATTGCCCAAAACTGGATCGATGTGACCCGTCTTAATATGGAGAGCCAGTATTCCGGCTCAGATGAGATTTATGCCCGGATTGTGGACTATATTTTTGAACAGTTAGAGGAGGACTTAAGTTTTACCAAGAGTATTTACCGTTTTATGATCAAAAAGGATGTGATTTCGGGCAATCAGATTTGTCATATCCTGCTGGAGCAGGGGCTGGTGGAGCTTTCTGACGAGGAAAAGGATCAGTTTGAGAGAGGGGCCCAGTCCTCCTACAATTTTATTATGGAACGGATCAGAAGGCTCGATATTACTCCGGCCCAGCTTGCATTGGATCCGTATTCCGCCTCCGCGGTAATCACGGATGCAAACAGCGGAGATGTGCTTGCGCTTGTGACCTATCCGGGATATGATAACAATATGATGGCCAACGGCGTCAATGCAGAGTATTATTCAAAGCTGTTAAACGATCTGTCCAGGCCCCTGAATAATTATGCAACCACTCAGCTCACGGCGCCCGGCTCCACCTTTAAGATGGTGAGCGCCACGGCAGGGCTGATGGAGGACGCGATCACGCCCTATACGACCTATACCTGTAACGGGATTTTCGAAAAGATCGAGCCGCCGCCTACCTGCTGGATTTATTCCGGACGGCACGGGGCTTTGAACGTGGTCGGCGGGCTCCGGCATTCCTGCGACGTATTCTTTTATGAGCTGGGCTACCGGCTGGGAACGGTGGGAGAGGCTTACTCCTCTGACGCGGGACTTGGCGTATTGGAGAAATATGCGGATTTGTACGGGCTTACAGAGCTCTCCGGTATCGAGATGGAGGAATCGGCTCCCATTGTATCCACAGAGGATGCGGTTCGTTCCTCTATCGGACAGGGATCTAACGCTTTTTCCACGGTAGGGCTGGCCAGGTATCTGACCACGGTGGCCAACAGCGGTACCTGCTATGATCTGACGCTCATTGATAAAATTACGGATCACAGCGGCGTATTAATGGAAGAGAGGCAATCCCATGTCAGAAACACCATCGAGATGGAGCCGGAGAGCTGGGATGCCATTCACTCAGGGATGCGGCAGGTAATCGAAAACCGGTCGGATTACAATGATCTGGCCATTGAGGTGGCCGGTAAAACCGGTACGGCAGAGGAAAATGCCAACAGAGGTAACCACGCGCTCTTTGCCTGCTATGCCCCTTATGACGAGCCTGAGATTGCCGTGGTGACAAGAATTGCATTTGGATATACCGCAAACTATGCAGCCAAGACCACAAAGGATATTCTTGAATATTATTATGACCTCAAAGAGGACGATGCGCTGATTACAGGGGAGGCGGCTCTTATGACAGGCAGCATGGTAAGCGGTGATTAAGGGATTAAAGGAGTAATCATTTTGAAAAATTCAGTTATCATCAAAAGTTTTCCCAGCGGTATCGTGCTGTATCTGGACGAAACGCTTCCTTTTGAGGAGCTTGTGTCTGACATTGGGGAAAAATTCCGGGATTCCAGCGGCTTTTTTAAGGATGCCCGGATGGCCCTCTCCATCCGGGGAAGGGATTTATCCGAAAAAGAGGAGAGGCAGATTATTCATGCTATTTCCGACAACTCCCAGCTTCAAATCATTTGTCTTGTGGGAGAGGACGATACCACCAACAGAAATTTTGTCAAGGCATTGCAGATGACAGCCTCTGCCAATAAGGCAGCCGCAGAAAACGAAGGCCAGTTTTACAGGGGAACCTTAAAGAACGGGCAGATTCTGGAGACGGAATCCAGCATTGTGATTGTGGGGGATGTTTACCCCGGCTCCAAGATCATATCGGCCAGGGATATTATCGTGTTAGGAGGCCTGTATGGGAAGGCCTATGCCGGAGGAGGAGGCAGCGACGGACACTATATTGCGGCGCTTGAAATGTCGCCTGAAAAGCTTCAGATCGGCGATTTCAAATACAGAGCAAAAGACAAAAGACCGAAATGGTCTATCAAACCCAAGGTACAGCCGAAAATTGCATACATAAAGGACAAAACCGTGATCATCGATTCTCTCACAAAAGATTTACTGAGTGAATTGCCTGTTTAGAAAGGTTTTTCTCAGGGGACGATAATTCATTAACAGCAGGCCGCCATGCGGCGAAACGGAGGTTAAGCATGAGTGAAGTAATTGTCGTCACGTCAGGGAAAGGCGGAGTGGGTAAGACCACCACATCCGCAAACGTAGGAACAGGTCTTGCAGCAATGGGAAAAAAGGTAGCGCTGATCGACACGGATATTGGTCTTAGGAACCTGGACGTAGTCATGGGTCTTGAAAACAGGATTGTATACAATCTTGTGGATGTGGTAGAGGGAAAATGCCGCATCAAGCAGGCCCTGATTAAGGACAAGCGTTATCCAAGCCTTTATCTGATGCCCTCTGCGCAGACAAAGGATAAATCGGCAGTAAATCCTTCCCAGATGGTACAGGTAATCGGTCAGCTTAAGGAGCAGTTTGATTACATCATCCTGGACTGTCCGGCCGGAATTGAACAGGGCTTCCGCAATGCCATTGCAGGGGCGGACAGGGCCCTGGTGGTGACTACCCCGGAGGTATCCGCCATCAGAGACGCGGACAGGATCATAGGGCTCCTGGAGGCCAGCGACTTTTCAAAGATTGATTTGATTATTAACCGTCTGCGCTATGATATGGTAAAACGGGGGGATATGATGAGCGCCGCAGACGTGGTGGATATTCTTGCCATCAGTCTGATCGGTATCGTGCCGGATGATGAAAATGTGGTGGTTGCCACAAATCAGGGGGAGCCTCTTGTAGGGAATAATACACTGGCAGGAAAAGCATATCAGAATATATGTTATCGGGTGACAGGGAAAGAAATCCCGTTCCTTGAATTTGAAAAGGGAGTTTCTTTCTGGACAAAAGTGTCAGGTATTTTTCATAAAAATTAGGAGGTGAGCGCTATGGGGATCAAGAGCTTTTTTAGCAGAAGGAAATCAAGAGAAATCGCAAAAGACCGTTTAAAGATACTGCTCATTTCCGACAGGGTGAACTGTTCGCCGGAGATGATGGAGATGATAAAGACCGATATTGCCAAGGTCATTTCGAAATACATGAAAATCGATACCGAGAGCATGGAAATACAAATTGCGAAGACAGACAGTAAGGGACGGGACAAAACGCCTATTCTGTATGCCAATATACCTATTTTGGATTTACATAAGAATGTAAACTAGGCGCTTTTCGGGGAGAGGATATTTCGAAGCTCCCCGGCGTCTGGCCGGTGATAAAGGTGAAAAGATGCTGAAACAATACAAAATACGTCATTATAATTTCAAGCTTATGTTTTATGTGATTGCCCTGGCAGTGATCGGGATCATTGCGGTGGGCAGTGCGGAACCGGAATTACAAAACAAACAGATCGCGGGCTTCGCCTTCGGTCTGTTTCTGATGCTGGTAATTTCCCTGTTTGATTATTCTGTGCTTTTAAACCTGTACTGGATTATGTATGCGGTAAACTTTGTTTTGCTGGTCATGGTTATCGCCATGGGAAAAACCGCCAACAATGCACAGCGCTGGCTTGAGATAGCGGGAATCCGGTTTCAGCCCTCTGAGCTTGCAAAAATATTGATTATCCTTTTTTTTGCTCAGCTTATTCTGAAGCATCAGGAAAAGCTCAACACATTTAAATTCATTGCTTTGAGTGTTATCCTCTTTGCCATACCGGCGGCGCTGGTTTATGAGCAGCCCGACTTGTCCACCACGATTATCATCTGTCTGATTTTTTGCGTGATTATGTTTATCGGGGGGCTGAGCTGGAAAATAATCGGGGGAACTCTTGCAGTGTTGGTTCCGGCATTCCTTATTTTCCTGTATCTGGTTCTGCAGCCGGATCAGAAAATCATAAGCGAAGACCATATGTACCAGCTTAACAGAGTGATTTCCTTTTTTAACAAGGAGGATTTCGCCAACTCCCTGGGGTATCAGCAGGAGTATTCGGTTATGGCCATCGGTTCCGGCCAGTTTCACGGAAAAGGCTACAAAAACAATCAGATCAGCTCCGTAAAAAACGCCAATTTTATTGCGGAGCAGCAGACAGACTTTATTTTTGCCGTGATCGGAGAGGAGTTCGGATTTGTCGGCACCTGTACCGTAATCGTACTGATCGTGCTGATCAGTGCGGAGTGCCTTCTGACTGCAAAGAGGGCCAAGGATATTGCAGGATCCATTATCGCGGCGGGAATAGGTTCCATGATTGGCTTTCAGGCGTTTATCAATATAGGGGTAGTGACCTATTTGCTTCCCAATACGGGACTTCCCCTTCCTTTTGTAAGCTACGGGCTCACTTCCCTTGTAAGTTCTTTTATCGGAATTGGATTTGTTTTAAATGTGGGGTTACAATGCAGAGAAAAATGATGTATAATAGTATCAGTTTTTTATATAAGGGTGAAAATACTATATTTAGGAGGGAACAATATGAATATTGCATTAATAGCACATGATGCGAAAAAGAAATTAATGCAGAACTTCTGTATTGCTTATCGGGGGATTTTAAGCAAGAACGAATTGTATGCAACCGGCACTACCGGCAGGCTGGTGGAGGAAGTGACCAATTTGAGTATCCATAAGTTTCTGGCCGGTCATCTTGGGGGAGAACAGCAGATAGGCGCTCAGATTGAGCATAACGAAATGGACTTGGTTATATTTCTTCGGGATCCGTTAACATCCAAAAATCATGAGCCGGATGTGAACAATGTGGTAAGGCTCTGTGATATGCACAATATCCCGCTTGCAACAAACCTTGCTACTGCAGAACTGCTGATCAAGTCCTTGGACAGAGGAGATTTAGAGTGGCGTGAAATGTATAAGTAAAAAGATGTTTCTAATAACCGCATCCCTGGCGCTGCTGCTTACGGGATGCGGGCAGGCTGAGTTTGCCATGCCCTATACGGTGGATTCTGAGGTGAGCAGCTATCGGATTGTGAACCTGGAGGAGGAAAGCGGGACGGCAGAGCCCTTTGCATCCGGACTGTGTGTGGTTAATTCGAATATCTCGCCAGAGAGTGTGGATATGTCCGATACCTCCGGGGCAGGGCTGTTCGATTTGAGCCGGCGCAATACCCTGTATGCCAAGAATGTTCATGAGAGACTGTATCCTGCAAGCCTGACCAAGGTTATGACGGCCCTTGTGGCGTTGGAGAACGGAACGGTGGATTCCCTGCTTACAGCCTCTGCAAATGTGAAGAATCTGGAGTCAGGGGCTACCAAGTGCGGGCTTGCGGAGGGAGATCAGATGACTCTGGATCAGGCCCTTCACCTTCTGCTGATCAGCTCGGCCAATGATGCAGCGGTGATGATTGCGGAGGGAATTGCCGGGTCGGTCGAAGCCTTTGCCGATATGATGAACGAAAAGGCGCTATCCCTTGGGGCCACAAACACACATTTTACAAATCCCCACGGGCTTTCCGATGAAGAGCATTACACGACCGTGTATGATATGTATCTGATTATGGATGCCGCCGTGGATTATTCGCTGTTTAACGAAATTATCGGCATGGATTCCTATACCACCGTATATACCCAGGCAGGCGGTACGCAGAAAGAGATTACCGTCAACAACTCAAATTATTACCTGAGAGGGGAGGCCGAAATTCCCAGCGGAATTACGGTCCTTGGAGGCAAAACAGGCACCACCAGCGCGGCCGGCTCCTGTCTGATACTCCTGTCAAGGGATTCCGGAAGCAACCCCTATATATCCGTGATTCTTCACGCCCAAAGCAGGGACATTCTGTATACACAAATGACAGATTTATTGGAAGAAATAAATAAATGAGTTGTTTTTTATCCGGTTATCACTTATAATAAAATAAGTATTATCGAATTTTACATATAGCAAATATACATCAGGAGGGATTACCAATGGTTCAATTAGTAGTAGGAAAAAAGGGAAAAGGAAAGACAAAATATTTATTAGATAAAGTGAATACTGAGGTACAGGCTGTATCCGGCAATATCGTATATCTGGACAAGAGTACAAAGCATATGTATGAGCTGAATAACAAGATCAGGCTTATTGATGTATCTTACTATATGATTTCGGATTCGGATGAATTCGTAGGATTTGTGTGCGGGATTATTTCGCAGGATCATGACCTCGAAAAGATGTATTTTGACAGCTTCCTTAAGATTGCCTGCCTGGAAGAAAGCGATGTGGAGGCTGTAATCGGAAAGCTGGAGAAAATCAGCGAGAAATTCAAAGTAGATTTTGTAGTCAGTGTATCCCTTGACGAGGACGAGCTTCCTGCATCCGTGAAAGATAAGATTGTAATCTCTCTTTAAATACGATCTGGATCTGTTTCCTTTCTCTGTGAAGAATGATTGAATTTTATAAACGTCCCCGGATTTTTCCGGGGCGTTTTATTGAACATAAGGAGGCTGTAAGGCGCATTGTCTGTTGTTTGCATGAGGATGACGGAGGAGTCCGGCATCCGCTGTTTAGGAGTCTGTAAATTTGGAAAGCAATAATAATAAGATAGTCAAATACAGAAAACCGCTTAACATCAACATTGGAATGGTGATTTTTGCGGTGATTTTTGTATACATTGTTATCTGTGTATTTATGTATTTTACACAAAAGCATATAGAAGGGCACCAGGTTAAAATGGGTTCCCTTTCTACCAATAATATATACAGAGGAATTGCTTTGCGCGACGAGGAGATTGTGAGCGCCACCCAGGCGGGTTATGTGAATTACTACGCCCGCGAGGGCGAGAGAGTAGGCGTGGGAAATCTGGTTTATACCCTGGACGAGTCCGGCAGGCTGGCAGAATATATGAATGCGGAGGCCTCCGGCGGCAAGCTCACCGGCAGTGATCTGACAGAATTAAAAACCGAAATCCTGGGCTTTGTCAACAACTTTGACCCAAGATATTTTTCCTCCGTGTACGATTTTAAGTACAATGTAAAAGGGACGGTTTTAAAGCTTGCCAATGCCAGTATTCTTGAAAATATAGATAAAATCAACAGCTCCGGCCTTTCTGAACTGGTTTCCTTCTGCAATGCCCCGTCTACAGGGATATTGATTTACTCTGTTGACGGCTATGAGGATTTGACCTTGGAGCAGTTCACAGGAGAGCTTTTTGATACCCAGAATTACGAAAAAATTCAGTTGATCAGCAATGAACTGGTAGAGGAGGGGCAGCCGGTTTATAAAATATCCACCAATGAGGACTGGTCGATTGTGATCCAGACGGAGCAGGAGAAGGCGCAGGAGCTGTTGGAGGAAAAGGTTGTCAAGGTAAAGTTCCTGAAAAACCAGGATACCTCATGGGCGACGGTAAGCAGTTATACCAATCCGGAGGGGGAAATTTTTGTGATGCTGACCTTTTCCAATTCCATGGTTACGTTCTGTACGGACCGTTTTATCGATATTGAGCTGATTATGGAAGAGGAAAGCGGGCTTAAAATTCCCAATTCTTCCATTGTGGAAAAGGAGTTCTTCATTGTGCCCAAGGAATATGTCACGAAGGGAGGCAACAGCTTAAGTGACGGCGTGATGAGAAATACCTACACGGAGGAAGGGGAGGCTACTACGGAATTTATAGAAACCACCATATATGGAGAGACGGAAACCGAATATTACCTGGACGACATGACTCTGCGCATCGGAGACCGGATTGTGAAGCCGGATTCGGACGAAACCTATGACATCAGCAAGAGAGGAAGTCTGACAGGGGTGTATAATATCAATAAGGGATACGCGGATTTTAAGCAGATTAATGTACTGTATAATAATGAAGAATACTCTATTGTGAAGTCCAATACGCAATACGGACTCAGCGTATATGATTATATTGTGCTGGATGCATCCACTGTGGTGGATGACGAGCTGATTTATGAGTGAATTTCTAAAAGATATTTTCCTGCCGCCGTTCAAAGCAGATGGAGGGCCGGGACAGTCAGGAGGAGAAAAGAGTTGATTGGAGAAAACCTTGCACAGGTTTACGGTAATATTGAGAAGGCATGCGAAAATGCAGGCCGTGATCCAAAAGAAGTGAAGCTGATTGCCGTCAGCAAGACGAAGCCGGTGGAGATGCTTCTGGAAGCTTATGAGTGGGGCTGCAGAGAGTTCGGGGAAAATAAGGTACAGGAGCTTACAGATAAGTTTGACCGGATGCCCAAGGATATAAAGTGGCATATGATCGGCCATTTACAGCGGAACAAAGTGAAATATATTGTGGATAAGGCGGCTTTAATCCACAGCGTGGATTCACTGAAGCTTGCAGAGGAAATAAGCCGGGAGGCATTAAAAAAGCAGGTGGAGGTATCCATACTCATTGAGATCAATCTTGCCGGAGAGGAATCCAAATTCGGCATAAGGCCGGAAACGGCGGAAAATCTGGTCCGAGAGATTTCGGTATTACCCGGCGTTCATATCCAGGGGCTTATGGCTATAGCTCCTTATGTTGAGGATCCGGAAGAAAACAGGCAATATTTTGCCCTGCTGAAGCAATTATCTGTTGACATAAGCCGGAAAAACATTGATAATGTTAATATGAATGTCCTCTCCATGGGGATGTCAGGCGATTACATGGTTGCTGTGGAAGAAGGGGCCGTATATGTCCGTGTGGGAACAGGCATCTTTGGAGAAAGGCAGTATCCGGTAAAGTGAGGAGCATTAAAAAATGGGAGTAATGGACAAATTTCTCAACTACATGAAATTGAATGAAGAAGATGACGACTTCTATGATGACGACTATTATGATGAACCTGTAGAAGAAAAGCCAAAGAAAGTACCCGCGGTGATGAGAGAAGAGTCGGCGCTGGAGGAAGATAAAGCCCCCAAAAAGTCTACGCCTAAGGTTACGCCCATGCGGCAGACAAAGAAAAATACTGCCGGGATGGAAGTATGTGTGATTAAGCCTACTTCCATTGAGGATGCAAGGGAAATTACCGAAACCTTACTGGCTAACAGGACGGTGGTTCTTAATTTGGAAGGGCTGGATGTGGATATTGCCCAAAGGATCATAGATTTTACATCCGGTTCCTGTTATGCTATGAGCGGTAACCTGCAGAAGATTTCACATTACATATTTATTATTACACCGGCAATCGTGGATATATCAGGAGATTTCCAGGAAATTTTATCAGGTTCTTTTGATGTTCCCATCAACAACGGGATTTAAACACAAATAAGATAGCTCGCAAAGCTTCCTGCCCAAACAGGAAGTTTTCTTACATAAGGATTGTTTGCAAAGCATACAAGCTATTGGCGAAAGATAGGAGTGGATGATGGACAGCCGATTAAATATTCTGTATAACAAAAAGCCCTGTTACGACATTGTATTCTCTACCGGATTTCAGGAGCTTGCCAGGGAGCTGGAGGCCTTAGAGGTTCAGGAGAAAAAGCTCTGTGTCATAACGGATTCTCATGTAGAATCCCTTTACGGAGATGAAATTATGGGGATTCTTCAGGGAATCTCCAAAAAAACCGTTATCTTTTCGTTTCCGGCCGGGGAGGAGAGTAAGACATTAGATACCGTGAAAGCTATTTATACCTTTCTGATCGGTGAGAAGTTTGACAGAAAGGATATGCTGATTGCCCTCGGCGGCGGGGTTGTGGGGGATATTACAGGCTTTGCGGCCGCGACCTATCTGCGGGGAATCGATTTTGTGCAGATTCCGACCTCGCTTTTGGCCCAGGCGGATTCCAGTATCGGCGGAAAGACAGGGGTAGATTTTGACGGCTTTAAAAATATGGTCGGCGCCTTTTATATGCCCCGGTTGGTCTATATGAACGCAGGCGCGCTCAAAACCCTGGATGACCGCCAGTTTTTCAGCGGGTTCGCGGAGATCATGAAGCATGGACTCATTAAGGATGCCGCTTTTTATGAATGGCTGCTGGAGCATATGTATGAAATCTGTGACAGGGATACAGATACGCTGCTGGAAATGGTGGGACAGAGCTGCAAAATCAAGAAGGCGGTAGTGGAGAAGGATCCGATGGAGAAGGGAGAGCGGGCGCTTCTTAACTTTGGGCATACCATAGGACACGCAATAGAAAAGGCCATGAATTTCTCCTTAACGCATGGGGAGTGCGTTGCGCTGGGAGCCGTGGCTGCTGCTTTCATATCCTGGAAGCGGGAGCTCTTGTCCAAGGATGAGTATTATGAAATCAGAGATATGTTTGTGCCGTTTAATCTGCCCATTTCCATTGAGGGTATTGATCCCCAGGAAATTTTGAGGCTGACGAAATCCGATAAAAAGGCAGAGGGAGATTGTATTAAGTTTATCCTCCTCAAAAAGGTCGGCAAGGCGTTGATCGACAGGACGGTTACTGATGAGGACATATTAAACGCGGTTTCTGAAATATATTATGTGGAGGATTGTGAATAGGATAATGGACAAGCATAAAACCAGGTTGTTTTTTTTTGATGCCCTTTTGCTTGCCGCGCTTGTGGCCATAGATCAGTTGACCAAGTATGCGGCAGTGCAAAATCTGAAGGATAAGCCGGCAATTCCTTTGATCGATAAAATATTAGAGCTGAGTTACCTGGAGAACCGGGGAGCTGCATTTGGGCTTCTGCAAAATCAAAAGGTATTTTTCGTATTGGTTGCCGTCATATTTCTATGTGTCATTTTTTATGTGCTGCTTAAGGCTCCGGGGGAAAAGAAGTATGACAAACTGAATCTTTTACTTGTGATCATTGCCTCCGGCGCGGTGGGGAACCTGATTGACCGGCTCAGGGCTGATTATGTGGTGGATTTTATTTATATTGTATTGATTGATTTCCCGATTTTTAATGTGGCGGATATGTACGTCACCTTTTCGGCGGCCCTTCTGGTAATTCAGGTGCTTTTTGTGTATGGGGATAATGACTTTAATTTTTTAAGTCTTCATAAAAAAAGTCCGGAGAAGGAAGACATATGATCTTAAATGAATCAAACGAAAACAGAAAAAAGCTGTCTGAGGATATTTTTTGTTTTGTTGCGGCAGAAGAAAATGAGGACGAGAGAGTAGATAAGCTGCTGAGTATGCTTATGGACTCCTTGTCCCGTTCTTATATTCAAAGGCTTTTGTCAGAGGGAAAGGTCACGGTAAACGGAGAACGGGTTAAGGCCAGCTATCGGGTTGCCGTGCAGGATTATGTTCAGGTAAACCTTCCCCCTGCGATTATTCCCGATATTGCCGCGCAGGATATTCCGCTGGATATTTTGTATGAGGATGAGGATGTGATCATCGTCAATAAACCCAAGGGCATGGTGGTGCATCCGGCTCCCGGACATTACAGCGGCACTTTGGTAAATGCGCTTTTGTTTCATTGTAAAGGAAATTTAAGCGGCATCAACGGCGTTCTGCGTCCGGGTATTGTACACAGGATCGACCGGGATACCACGGGCTCCGTGATCGCCTGCAAAAATGACAGGGCCCACAACAGTATTGCCGCCCAGCTAAAGGCGCACTCGATTGTGAGAAGGTATCACGCCATTGTTCATGGAGCGATAAAGCAGGAAGAAGGAACCATACACACCCTGATCGGGAGGCATCCCCAGGAGCGAAAAAAGATGGCGGTCCGCTCAGACGGCGGAAAGGACGCCGTCACCCACTACAGGGTTTTAGGGCATATGAATGGGTTTACTTATGTGGAATGCAGGCTTGAAACAGGACGGACTCATCAGATCAGAGTCCATATGGCGCACACAGGGCATCCCTTGTTGGGGGATACCGTATATGGGCCCAAGGGGAATCCCTTTTCCTTAGAAGGACAGACTCTGCATGCCAAAATCCTTGGTTTTATGCATCCCTCCACAGGAAAATATATAGAGACCGACGCGCCTCTGCCAGATTATTTTCAAAAATTATTGAATAAATTTGAATGTGATAAATTGTGAAAATTGCTTACTTTTATTGAAAATTTTCTCTTTTTTATGTATAATAATGAAATAAACTATAGATAGGAGGCGTTTGTATGAATACAGTAGTTACTATCGGTCGTCAATTTGGTTCCGGAGGCCGTGAAATCGGGGAAAAGGTTGCAGAATACTTTGGAATTAAATGCTATGATAAAGAACTTTTGAGCAGAGCCGCAAAGGAAAGCGGGTTCTGTGAGGAAATGCTGGAGAACCATGACGAAAGGCCGACCAGTTCCTTTCTCTATAATCTGGTAATGGATACCTATTCCTTCGGTTACAATGCATCTCACTTTGTGGAGATGCCAATCAGCCACAAGGTCTTTCTGGCACAGTTTGACGCCATCAAGAAGATTGCCCATGAGGAGCCCTGTATTATTGTGGGTAGGTGTGCGGATTATGCCCTCAGCGATATGAAGAATTGTGTGCATCTTTTCATCTATGCCGACGAGGAAAGCAAAACAAAGCGAATCATGAAGAAATATGATCTGGACGCGGCTAAGGCTAAGGATATGTGTATTAAGAAGGATAAACAGCGTCAGAGCTACTACAATTATTATTCCTCCAAGAAATGGGGACGCGCAGACAGCTATGATCTGTGTATTAACAGCAATGTTCTGGGAGTAGAGGGAACGGCCAAGCTGATTATTCAGTATATTGAGGATTTTGAGACAAAGAACAGCTAAACACAACTATTCGCAAAACGCAAGTTTAACGAATAGTTGGCTCCTCTGGCTGGATTAGTTCGATATAGCGGCGCTATTTATTCAAGGGGATAACTAATTCGTTAAACTTGTAACTTGTAGCTTGTACAGAGTAAACTTAAGCAAAGCCCCCTTGCGGGGCTTGTTTGTATTACTTTGAGTATTTGGGATATTGCGGGTGGTTGTTTTGGTTTGAGCCTTGGTTTAAGAATTCATTTTTGTCCACGTAATCTACAGAGCTGTTGTATTTGGTCAGATACCGTGTATATCCTTCCGGAATATTTCTATTTGGCATAAGGTCGCTTCGCGAAGTATGCTGCCCTTTCATTTCCGGATTTTTTTTCAGATATTTTTGTCTGAATTCTTTTACAGTGCTGGTCTGGCTGTTCTTTTTTTTCCTGTGTTTGATGAAGGTGTAGACATACACTACGATTATGAAGGCGGCAACGCCAATCAATGCATATTTCATAGCAATAAACTCCTTTTTGGGAAATTGGAAATTTTATCCGAATCTAATCGGAACCTCACCCGAGAATCTCATTGGAATCAAGAAGCACTGTAAAGGGACCGTCATTCACCAGAGAGACCTCCATATGAGCGCCGAAAACTCCGTGGGCAATATGGGGGATTACTTCTGCACATTTTTTCAGGATATACTCATACATCTGATTGGCAAATTCAGGTTTTCCGGCATTGACAAAGGAGGGACGGTTTCCTTTTCTGCAATCCGCATATAATGTAAATTGTGAAATAATTAACAATTCTCCTCCAACCTGCGCAAGGTCAAGATTCGTTTTGTCGTTTTCGTCAGAAAAAATTCTCAGATGCAATAATTTGTGAATCATCTTGTCTGCAATCTCAAAGGTGTCACTGTCGCTGACTCCCACAAGAACCACAAATCCCTGTGCAATTTCTCCGACTGTTTTTTGATCAACGGCTACCTTCGCCGTACGCACTCTCTGTATGACAAATTTCATGGTTTACTCTCTCACTCTCCTGTTTGTTTCTGGTTATTTGGCGTCTTTATCAGAGTCTTTGGGGGAAGAAAATCTCTTTTTTAATTTGAAGAAGGCAGTTGCTTCGGATCTTTCCTCTATGGGGATAAAGTTTTTTTCGTCAATGTAGTCTACCTTCATATATTTGTCGGTCTCTGTCGGCAGGCCTCTTTTCTTAAGCATTCGGTTGGTGATCCGGCGGATCATGGCATAGAGTACCGCAAAGAAAGGAACGCCGATAATCATGCCGGGAACGCCCAGGATACCTCCGAAAATGGTGATGGAAAAGATGACCCAGAAACCGGACAAACCGGTGGACTGCCCCAGGATTTTGGGTCCGATCAGATTTCCGTCTACCTGCTGAAGAATCAGGATAAATATTACAAAGTAAATGGCCTGTACCGGATTAACCATCAGGATCAGAATGGTGCTGGGAACTGCTCCTAGGTATGGGCCAAAGAAAGGAATCACGTTCGTCACGCCGATAATTACACTGATCAGCAAGGCATAGGGCATCCTGAGGATGGTGGTTCCCGCAAAGCAGATGACGCCTATGATAATGGAATCAATGATCTTGCCGCTGATAAAGCCGATAAAGGTATCGCTGATAAATCGTACATCCTTGATAAACTGATTGGCAGTGGATGTGCTAAACAGCGCAAAAACAATCTTTTTGGCCTGGCCTGCATGTATCTCCTTGTTATAGAGCACATAGATAGAAATAATGACTCCAATGATAATATTCCACAATGCCTTCAGGACGCTGATCATACTTAGGGAAAGCTGTTTTACCAGGGCTTCCATCTGGGGAATGATGCTTCCGTTCAGATATTGGACGAATTCCTCCGAGTATTCATCCAATACCCTGATAACCATTTTTTCGATGTCAGGATTATCTTCAAGAAACTTGGCAGACCAGACAGTCAGATTCTCCACATAATCCGGGAACTGGCGTGCGATGCTCCGTATACTTGTGAAAATATTGGGAATCAGGATGGAAAAGAAACCGTAAATCAGCCAAATGACAATCAGTACCGTGAGGACAACCGAACAGGCTCGTACATATTTTTGCTGTTTTGGCGTGATACAAGAGCCTTTGTTTCTGCTCCAAATAGGGATCAAAATTTTTTTCTCGATTTTATTCACCATCGGCGTCATGAGGTAGGCAAAAATAATACCGGACAATACAGGGCTGATTATCCTGAAAAAGGCGCTGAGCTGAGCGGAGAAACGGTCTCCGTGGAATACCAGGTAATAAAAACAGATAGACGCTGCGATAACGGTAAAGGAAGTGATGCCAATACGGACATCTCTTTTGTTAAACGGAAATTTCATACGACTGCTCCTTACTTTATTTCTCTTTATTAAGTATAGCATTTTTTTTGAAAAGATACTATGATATTTGGCAGGAAATATGATAGAATAATAACTATTCAGTTACTCTGTCGCATCCATGCAGGAGAACGCCCGGATCAGGAGCAGTTCTGCGTCGACGCAGGACTTTACACCTGCCCGGGCGTTCTCCGGTATCAATACAAAAAGCAGCACGATTTTATACATAAATTAAACCAAGAGGAAATCCGAGAATGACATTACAAAAGGTACTTAGCTTCATACGCCGCGCCGTAGACGATTATCAGATGATTGAGGAAGGCGATCACATAGCGGTGGGAATTTCAGGGGGAAAGGACAGCCTTACCCTGCTTTACGGCCTTCACGGTCTGATGAGATTTTATCCAAAAAAATTTACCCTGCATGCAGTTACTGTTGATTTGGGGTTTGGCAATCAGGATCTGAGCAAAATAGAGGAATTGTGCAGCAGCCTTCAGATTCCGTATACCATAGCTAAAACAGATATTGCGGATATTGTTTTTAAAGAGCGCAGGGAAAGCAATCCCTGTTCGCTCTGTGCCAAAATGCGCAAAGGCGCTTTAAATGAAGCGATCAAGAAGGCGGGCTGTAATAAGGTGGCCTATGCCCACCACAAAGACGATGTAGTGGAAACCATGTTAATGTCGCTGATTTACGAGGGAAGATTTCATACCTTTCGTCCGGTTACGTATCTGGACCGAATGGACTTGACCGTAATCAGGCCACTGATCTATATGAATGAGGCGGATGTCATCGGTTTCGTCAACAAAATGCAGCTTCCAGTCGTGAAGAGCCCCTGTCCGGCCGACGGAAGCACGAAGCGGGAATACGCAAAGGAGCTGGTCAGGAAAATCAATCAGGAAAATCCTGGAGCAAAAATGAGACTATTTACGGCGATTCAGAGAAGCCATATTGACGGGTGGATGGAAAATGGAAAATAATAAGAATTATCATGATGAACAAAATAAGCTGAATACACAAAAAATGCGGGAGGTAGCCGCTACTCTCCCACCCTTTTGCAAACAGTTCTTCCGGGGGATCCAGGAATATACCTCTTCCCGTACCAGGCTGGCCTATGCCTACGATATACGGGTTTTTTTTGAGTTTATCCACACAAATAACAGCTTCTGCAGTAAGATAGACATTGTGGACTTCCCCTTGTCGATTCTGGATCAGATTACCCGGGAGGATATTGAGGAATATCTTGAATATATTACCTACTATGTGAAGGACGGCAAGGAATACAGCAACAATGAGCGGGGCAAAAAGAGAAAGCTTGCCGCTCTCAAAAGCTTTTATAATTACTTTTTTTGTGAGGAGCTGGTAAAGACAAATCCTGCGGCTTTGGTTCCTCTTCCGAAACAGCATGAAAAGGAAATTGTCAGACTGGAGGTGGATGAGGTTGCCCTTTTGCTGGATCAGGTGGAGGAGGGGGAAGGGCTGACCAAAAGCCAGCTTAAATACCACCAAAAGACAAAGCTTCGGGATGTGGCGCTTCTCACGCTGCTATTGGGTACGGGTATCCGTGTCTCGGAATGTGTCGGTCTTGACATAAATGATGTGGATTTTAACAACAACGGCATCAAGATAAGGAGAAAGGGCGGCTATGAGGCTGTCGTTTATTTTGGAGATGAGGTGGAGGAGGCCCTTCAGGATTATATGGAAAAGAGAATTCACGTGATCCCTTTGGAGGGCCATGAAAATGCCTTCTTCCTCTCCATGCAAAACCGCAGGATCAGTGTTCGGGCGGTGGAGAATCTGGTAAAAAAGTATGCCTCCACTGTGACGAAACTGAAAAAAATCACGCCTCATAAGCTGCGCAGCACCTATGGCACTGCCCTGTACCGGGAAACAGGGGATATATATCTGGTTGCGGACGTATTAGGCCACAAGGATGTAAATACCACGAGAAAGCACTATGCGGCACAGGAGGATCAGAGGCGCAGAATGGCCGCGAAGGCGGTCCAGTTGCGGGAAAAGCTCGGAAATTAGCTCTTGATATTAATCAGCCTCTTGAAATTAGTTTCCTACTGCTTCCTGAATGGGGCGGTAATAAGGAAGAATGAGGTATTGGCCGGTGATAATGGTGTCGTTTCTCATGGAATTGATTGTCATCACCTCTTCCACATATTCCTTATTACTTCTGTAATAGCGGCTGTGGGCGTATTCTCTGGCATATTGCCAGAGGGTATCGCCGGATTTCACTTGAACGCTGGCGTAATATTTGGATAAAGCCTCGCGGTCATGATAGCCCTCCGCTCTGATTCGGAGACTGAAAAAGGTGGATAAGAAGAATATTACCATGAGCAAAAGCAATACCCCTGTCCTCATACGGCGTTTAAGCTGCGCTCTGCGTCTGATTCTGTTATTTTGGATTCTCTGTTCCCTTAAAATCATATTCATCCTTATCCCCCCATTTCTGCACGGCCTTTTGTGTATATAAGCTTGTGTCTGTGCAGTGCTCACAAACTTGCTGCCTGAGAAATCACCTTAGCAATTTAATCTCTGTACCTTTGGGTCGAAAACAGAACATTTGTTTGATAGATTGATTATAGCGAACATATATTCTGATGTCAATAGCTTTCGAATAAAAAATCGAACAAATATTTGGAATATATGTTTGCCTTCCCACAAGAAGTATGTTACAATAAAAAGAAAACACTGGAATGCAGATTTATGGAAAGGCATGGGTATTCATATGGGATTTGGAAAGATAAGCAATAAACAGCAGGAAATTCTTGATTATATTAAGGAAGAGATTTTGAAGCGGGGCTATCCGCCCTCAGTGAGAGAGATTTGTGAAGCTGTTCATTTAAAATCCACATCATCCGTTCATTCTCATCTCGAGACACTGGAAAAGAACGGCTATATCCGCCGTGATCCTACGAAACCCCGTGCAATTGAGATCTGCGATGACAGCTTCCAGATGATACGTACGGAATTGGTGAATCTGCCCATTATCGGACAGGTCGCCGCCGGAGTGCCGATTCTTGCAGAGGAGAATGTCGAAAGCTATTTTCCTGTACCGGCCGAAATCGTTCCTCATGGAGAGTCTTTCATTTTAAATGTGAAGGGAGATTCCATGATCAACGCCGGAATTTACAGCGGCGACAGAATTTTTGTCACCTCCTGCTCTTCTGCCCAGAATGGAGACATGGTGGTCGCGTTGATTGATGATTCGGCAACGGTAAAGACTTTTTATAAGGAAGAGGGACATATAAGACTGCAGCCGGAGAACGATACTATGGATCCCATCATCGTAGATGACTGCCAGATCTTAGGAAAGGTATTCGGAGTCTTTCGTATTTTTCAATAAGGTAAATTTTTCGATTTGAATAATATTTGCAGTTCCAGGAGAAAATGAAACTGAAGGCTGAAAAGCCTATAAAGTTTTGTGGAGGTGCAAAATGAATAATAAATGTTTGGACTGTATTGCACTTACAATTGCCATAATCGGTGCAGTCAATTGGGGATTAATTGGATTCTTTTCTTTTGACCTTGTGTCCTTTATCTTTGGTAACATGTCCTGGATAGCCAGAATTGTCTATGCGCTTGTCGGGATCAGTGGGCTTTATCTTCTTACTTTTTATATGTATGCGGGAGGAACGGCTCAGACCAGGGAACAGAACCTGTAGAGAACAGAATCAGTGCTTGCACAAAAGGAACCGTCTGCCTTTTTGGACGATTCCTTTTGTGATGTAAATTATTTCATGATTTGATTTCTTCTATATCAATGGTTTTACCGTCAAACCAAAGCCGTTCAAGATCATAGAAGAGCCTGTTCTCCTTATCAAAAATATGGAAAATAATATCTCCGAAATCCAGCAGTACCCAGTTGGCATTGTGATACCCTTCTTTTTGTTTTAAAGGATACCCCGCCCTATCGAGGGTCTCTTCCACGGTATCGGAGAGGGCCTGTATCTGGCTCCTGTTATTTCCGTTTGCGATAATGAAGTAATCGGCAATGACAGAAACCTGGCTGATGTCAATTACACGGATGTCTTCCGCTTTTTTTTCTTCTAATGCATGGATGGCAAGCTGTGCCATTTTTTTTATCTTGGTTGAATCTTCCATTGTCTCCTCATTTCTGTGCGTTTTTGCGCATATTATTAATCATCTTCCGGCTGCATAATAATCATAGGTGGATTTTGTCACGGGATCAAAGGGGGCATTTGTATCCTGAAGGTATCTCATGGTATCCTTAAGAATATGCAAAAGCGCCAGATCCAAATCCTCAAAGGCCTCTCTTCTCACCTCAGGCAGGCCGGGCGCCTGCTTCCGGCCGGGCTCAATATAGTCGGCAATATAAATGATCTTTTCAAGCTGCGACATGGCCGGACGTCCTGTGGTGTGGTTTGCAATGGCGTTTAATATGTCCTCATCACTGACATGATAAACCTTTTTGGCAACATGGCTTCCCACTTTGGCATGGAGTAAAAAGGGATTTTGTCTCTCCAGGTCAGAAATCGGGATATTATGCTTTTCGCAGACAGCAATTTTTTTGTCGTTGCTCATGCATTTGGCACAGTCATGCAGCATTCCTGCAAGGAGGGCCTTTTCAGTGTCGGCATGATGACACATGGCCAGCGCCGAGGCCGTGTAGGCAACCCCCAAGGTGTGTTCAAAACGTTTGCCGTCCAGGTCTTTTTCCAGCTTTTTTCGGATTTTTTTCAGTTCCATATATTCATGCTCACTCCGCTTCTGCTGATTAGAAATGTGGGTTTTCAGCTTTTATATAGATTATTTTCAGCGATATATTCAATTACGCTTTCGGGAAGCATATACCGGACAGCCTGCCCCTTCTTTAACCGCTCTCTGATTTCAGTGGAAGAAAGATCAATCCGCCTTGCCGGCAATATCCGAATATCAGCCTGATACTCTTCCCTAAGGCTTTTGGCAGCATCCAAAATTCTTGAGGTATTTTCGCTTTCACGGACTGCCCCCGCGATCACGCAGTTTTTTAAAATAAACTCGGGATTTTTCCATTTCTTTATGGTAAGAAGGTTATCCTCCCCCAAAATGAAATAATACTGTGCCTGGGGCATTCTTTCTTTCAGGATAGCAAGCGTGTCGCAGGTATAGGTAGGGCCCTGTCTTTGCAGCTCCAAATCGGAAAAAATAAAGTAAGGATTTCCTTTGAGGGCAAGGCGCACCATTTGCCCGCGAATGTCTCCGGAAAGGATGCAGGATGCCTCTTTCATATAAGAATTACCGCTGGGCATAAAAAGGATTTTATCTAAGGACAGGGCTTCCCTGGCCGTCTGTGCAAGCAAAAGGTGTCCGTAATGAATGGGATTAAAGGTTCCTCCCATGATGCCGATTTTTTGATTGTCCACTTTAATTTCCCGGCAGCTCGATCTTTTTGTGATCCTTGCTTTCCTTATAAAATACAATTTTTCTTCCGATTACCTGTACCACCGAAGAGCCTGTGCGCTCAGCAATAAACTCTGCGATCTGCCTCGGGTCTTCCATACAGTTTTTCAGTACGGTCAGCTTTACCAGCTCTCTGGTATTGAAGGTCTCCCTGACTGCCTCCGTGACCTGGGGCGTAAGCCCGGATTTACCGATTTGGAATACCGGCTCCAAATTTGCTGCTAATCCCTTTAAATATGCCCGTTGTTTGGTTGTCATTGGTTCCTCTCCTATTTATAATAATCAAAGGATAAGCCATACATTCTGACGGTATCTCCTTCTTTGATGTCCAGCGCCTCAAGCTGTTCCAGAATCCCGTTTATTTTCAGGAAATTCTGGAAAAACAGAAAGCCCTTTTCCGATTCCAGATTGGTATAGCCCAGCATTTTTTCAATTCTCGGCCCTTCCACCACAAATTCTGAAGCCTTTTCATCGTAGGTGACGGTGAAAGGCTCATCGGAAATATTAAACATAAATTCCGGGAAAAATTCCTGCTCAAAAATCCGGGGCTTTTCATTGATCTCATCCAGCATATGCCGTACCTGGTAGAGCAGCTCCCGTATCCCCTTGCCGCTGACGGCGGAAATGGGAAAGACACGGATTCCTTTGGGCTCAAATTCCTCTCTCAGCATTTGCACCGGATCAGGCTCTCCCTCCTCTGTAAATATCATGTCGGTCTTATTGGCTGCAATGACCTGGGGAAGCTTTGCCATTTCCGGATTGTAGCTTTCCAGCTCCTTATTGATGGCATAGACGTCCTCAACAGGATTACGCCCCTCGCTGCCGGCGGCATCAACGATATGAATGACGACACGCGTTCTCTCAATATGACGCAAAAACTCAAATCCAAGCCCCACTCCCTGAGAGGCTCCTTCAATCAGACCGGGAATATCCGCGATCACAAAGCCCTTTGCATCAGGTAAATCGACCACACCCAGATGAGGGTTTAAGGTAGTGAAGTGGTAATTGGCAATTTGGGGCCTGGCATTGGAAACCTTAGTGAGAAGGGTGGATTTTCCTACGTTGGGAAACCCTACCAGCCCCACATCCGCAATGACCTTAAGCTCCATGAAAAGTTCCAGCTCCCTGGCCGGCTGACCGGGCTGGGCGTACTTCGGCGCCTGCATGGTGCTGGTGGCATAGTGCTGGTTCCCGCATCCGCCCCGTCCGCCGCTAAGCAGAAGAAAACGTTTGTTTTCGCCTGACATATCAACGATTACTTTTCCGCTCTCCGCCTCTTTGACTACGGTTCCCGCCGGTACCTTCAGAACGAGATCCTCCCCGCTCTTTCCCTTGCAGTTGCGGTTGCCGCCGTTCTGGCCGTCACCGGCATGGTATTTGCGTACATGACGATACTCAGAAAGCGTATTAAGCCCTTCATCCACTTCCAAAAAGACACTTCCGCCCTTTCCGCCGTCTCCCCCGTCAGGGCCGCCGCTGGGAACATATTTTTCACGCCGGAAGGACACATGGCCGTCGCCGCCCTTTCCGCTGCGCACATAGATTTTTGCTCTGTCTGCAAACATACTGTTTCCTCTTACTTTAACACAAAAAAGATGCTGTTTGAAAAGGCTTCAAACAAAAATGTTTGAAGCCTGCCAAATACGTTATTTTTCTACAGGATATACGGAAGCCTGTTTCTTGTCTCTTCCTTTTCTCTCGAATCTGAGAACTCCGTCAACTAATGCAAACAAAGTATCATCTCCGCCGCGTCCTACGTTTACGCCGGGATGAATCTTTGTTCCGCGCTGCCTGTATAAAATATTTCCTGCCTTAACAAACTGGCCGTCAGCTCTCTTCGCACCTAATCTTTTGGATTCGGAATCCCTGCCGTTTTTGGTGGAACCAACACCCTTCTTATGAGCAAAAAATTGAAGGTTCAGCTTTAACATGATTTACACCTCCTTGAATTTAAGTTTCAAATACTTTTTACCGTATTCCTCTGCAATACTCTGCAGTCCCATCACCATGGAATCAAGAAGAAGCCTGCCTCCTGCGTCCGGACCCTTTGGAAAATGACAGGTAATGAGTCCAACCCTTTCGTCGCTTCCCACCTCCATTTGACAATCCGTCAGCTTCTCAATAGAGTTAAAGGTATTGATAACCAGAATGGAAACGGCGCTGCAGACAATATCATGTCCCGCCTCTGCAAATCCGGCATGTCCCTTGCACACTACTTCTTTATAATCCCCGTTTTTGGATTTGGTTATTGTAATAATAGTCATATATTAAGCGTTAATCTTTTCAATCTTAACCTGAGTGTATGCTTGTCTATGACCGTTTTTCTTATGGTAACCGGTTTTTCTTTTATACTTGTAAACGATAACCTTGCGCCCCTTGCCCTGCGCTACTACAGATGCAGTTACATTGGCGTTAGCTACGTCACCGGCAACCTTAAGCCCGCTGTCGCTGATGGCGACAACCTGATCAAATGTCACAGTATCTCCCGGCTGTGCGTCCAGCTTCTCAACCTTAAGCACATCGCCCTCAGAAACCTTATACTGTTTTCCACCTGTTGCAATGATTGCGTACATATGGCACCTCCTATACTAATCAGTCCAAACTGATTTACTCGCTAGCTGCGGCGGTCTTAATAAGCACACTTAAGCCTCGCTATGCGGCATACTCATACACTATAGCATATGAGGTAATTACTGTCAAGAAAAAATAGGAATTTAAAACGCCTGGGGCGTCCTTCGTTACTTTTTGTATCCTATCAAGAGGAACGCCCGTATCAGGGAGCCGTTCTTCTTTTGCGCCTGAGATAAGTAACGTTCAGAGCGCTATTACAATAGCCGTCTGCTAAAAACAATAGCTATCGGGTTCCTTTTCAGCCACTTTGTCAGGAAACAGTCCGGGCGTTCTCTGACACAGATATAAAAAGCACCCTCCGGCCTTTTACGCCGTCTTTTTCTTTCCGAACAGAGTCTGGATCCCTTCAATGACAAGAAGGATGGAAAGAATGATCAGCAATACTGCCAGAACGGTCTGTGCATAGGGACCCCAGTCGGCTCCTCCGGCGGAAATGATGCCCACCTGATTCTTCACCGTAATGATCAGGGAAGCGATGGTCACTACCATCATGAACGCCATAGGGAATAAGAACATCTTGTTGTTCCTTCCGATATTTCCGAGCCATGTGGCAACTGCCAGAAGGCCCAGTCCCGCAAGAAGCTGGTTGGCCGAACCGAACAGCCCCCAGATCTTTGCATAGCCTGTCATACCCAGTACGATACCGATCACTACCGTGATGGCCGTTGCAAAATAAGGATTAACCAAAAGCTTTTTGTAACCCTCCTTTACATCTGCAACCGTCTGTCCCGGCTCGAGCCAGAACTCCTGGAACATAAAACGGGCAAGACGTGTCGCCGTATCCAGGGAGGTTAAGCAGAATGCGGAGTATGTAAGGATAAGCAAGGTGTAAAGGATGTTTTCAAGACCCGCAAGTCCCGGAATTGCCGCAACCATGGCCGCGATACCGCCTGCAAAAATGTCTGTCGCCCCTGCCGTGTGTCCGGTCTGCCTTGCATAAGCGATGGCGCATACGGTGAGAACCGCCAGCACACATTCAAGGAGCATGCCGCCGTAGGCGATGGGCTTTGCATCCGATTCCTTATCAAGCTGCTTGGAGGTGGTGCCGGAAGAAACCAGTGAATGGAAACCGGAAATAGCGCCGCATGCCACTGTCGTAAACAGGATCGGGAACATATACTGCACGCCGTTGCCGTTGTCTACGGCAAAGCCTGTAAAAGCAGGGAAAAGCTCGGGATCAATATTGGGGTGAGCGCCTACCACGCCGATAAAGGCGATTGCAAGCATTGCATAAAGCAGGAAGGAGCTCAGGTAATCTCTGGGCTGAAGCAGAATCCAGACAGGAGCTACGGACGCAATGGCAATATAAATACCCACAATAATCATCCAGGTGTTTGTGGAGAGGTAAAGCGGATGGAAATTCATGCCGACAGCCATAATGACCACGATCGCCACAATACCAAGCACAGTGGAAATGCCCATGGACATGTTCCTGCGGTATACTGCAAACCCGAATACAATGGCAATCAGGATAAATAACAGAGATACCATTGCAACGGAGGCGTTGGATGCGCTTGCCGCCCTGTCTAAGGCGCCTGCCTCGTCAAATTTTGCCCCAAAGGTAGAGGCAACGATGGAAGCAAAAGCAGCCACCACCAAAAGCAGGGTCAGATAAGCGAAAATAAGGAACAGCCTCTTTGCCCTCTTGCTCATATTTGCAGAGATTACCTCGCCGATGGACTGTCCTTTGTGGCGCAGGGATGCAAATAAGGCTCCGAAATCATGGACGCCTCCAAAGAAAATACCGCCCACCAGAATCCAGAGCACGACAGGCACCCAGCCGAACAAAGCGGCATTTATGGGGCCTGTGATCGGGCCGGCTCCGGCGATGGAAGAAAAATGGTGTCCCATAAGTACAGGGGCCTTGGCCGGAACATAGTCAATGCCATCTGACATGGTATGTGCAGGCGTCTGTTCTTTTGTTTCACCTACGCCCCACTGCTTGCAGAGCCATCTTCCGTAGAAGATATAACCACATACCAGAATGGCAATCGAAATGATAACCAATACTAATGTGTTCATAAAAATCGTCTCCTTTTCTTTTTAGAGTTGAATAAAACATTTTTCAAAACTTTCGCCACACATCTTCCGCTGCGGTTGGTGGTAATCTGATTGTCTCTTACCTCTAAAGCCGCTGTGTGGAAGTCCATCCATCCGTGCAGGGAAAGTCGAAAACTTTTGTAAATGCGGCATTTTTTTATTGCCGCTTTTGCCTCGTCCAGGCAGGTATCGCAGATAAAAATAGGGGTAATATAGGTATACATATGCCCGGGGCCTATATGGGCTCTTTTCAGCCCGTCCTCATGGGCATAGTCCCGGCACTTCTCAAATATTTCTCCGGTAAGCTCCTTCACATTGAATAAATATACAAACTCTTCGCAGTTAGCCGCCCAGAGAGACGCCTGTCTGGAAAGAACATACTTTTCGGAATGCTCAAAAAACTCACATATTGCTGTGAGATAAGGCTGCTTCTCATTGAACAAAGTTATATCGAAATAAGCCTGATAGCCCTCTAAGAGCCGGCTTATTGCGGTTTCTCTTGTATACTGCATAAAAATACAGAATCCTTTCATAAAGACGATTGTCTATACAAATGTATTAAGCCATTATAGACCTTTATGAAGTATTTATCAATAATTTTTTTATAATTTCTTATGGAATTTCTTAAAATTATTAAATTAATTTAATATTTGGAGAAAAAAAGTCGGAAAGGGGGCGGTTTATTTTTTTGCGGGTAATCTCCACAATCCCGAGTCCGGTCATATCCACCAGCCTGGTTTCCACCTGGTCTCTGCGTAGCTGTTCGTCCAGCGCCTTCATCAGGGTCTTTTTATCCTCGGGAGAATCCATATTGATAAAATCCACCATAATCATGCCGGAACAGTTTCTGAGGCGGAGCTGCCTGGCAATCTCCCGGGCGGCCTCCAGATTAATCTGAAGGTAAAGATTTTTCTTGGAAATGCGTTTATCACCGCTGGCCTTTCCCGAATTTACGTCGATCACCGTCATGGCCTCCGTGGGCTCGATCACCAGATAGCCGCCGCCGGGAAGCCACACTCTTTTTTCCAGCGCCCTGGACAGATGGGTGTTAAGGGAATATAAGGCCGTAAGGGACAGGGACGGATCCTGATAATACCGGACGGGAACGTCCAGAAAAGGAGAAATTAACTGACAGATTTGTTCCTGATCCGTTACAATATCGTCATAATCCTCTATGGGGATTCCTTTTAATACCCTGACCAGCTCCGGCTCCGAACGGTAGAGACAGCTATGGCAGGTACGTGTTTTGTACTTCTGTCTCAGGTCGTCGAAAACGGCTGTGAATTTGGCCATCTCAGAAAATAGAGGCTCTTTATCCGTAAGCGTTCTGGCATTGGTTCTGATGATAAAGCCATAATTTTCGCGGCCCGGGATTTGGGATTCCTGAAGGGCCTTTTTCAGTTCGTTTACCGTCTCCTCCTTCAGTTTCCCTGAATAGGAGGTTCTGGGACTGTCCATGCGGCAGACACAGTAGGTTCCGGGCAGAGACAATCTGGCAGTGGCTTCGGGGAGCTTGGTTTTCACCGCTTTGCCGGTGATCTGGACCACAATCTCATCGCCCTGCCTGAGCTGCCCGTCATAATCCCGGTTGACAAGCAGGGGGCGGACACACTCACCCAAGGGAAGAAACACCTTCTGCTTCGGCGCAATGGATACAAAGGCCGCCTGGATGCCGGGGACGACCTCCTCCACACGGCCGATGTAAATACTGCCCAGTATTTCCTCCGCCCCCGGCCAGAAGGAAGCCTGGATCATCTGAGGATGGCCCTGGGCATCCATCAAAAACAGTACAAGCGCATTGCCTGGCTTAATCAAAATTATTTTTCCCATATCAGCGGCACCAGCTCTCCTTCGTTTCCAATCCTTTTGTAGGTCTGCAGTCTGTGAACCATCAGGGCGGATGTCATAAGCTCGCAGCCCAAGGTATTAAAAAAGCATTCCAATACAAAGGCAGGCTTTATATTTCCCCCGCTGCTGGCATTAAGAAGCATATAAACCCCGTCCTCAAGAACGTCCTGGCTGTCCCCGAAGAAGGTGTCCCCAAAAGAGCTGTCCTTAAAGGCATTTTTCCGCACCTCCAACTGATAGATGCTTTCCTTCAGATTGATTTGCTTTTCGCTTTTTTTGGTTTTCTTGGTTACGGGGATTTCCTCCCTTCCATAAAAGGCGGCCAATTTTTCCTGCCAGCCCTGGGGAAGAGAAGCGCTTTGCCGGAAGAAAACCAGGTAGGCGGCTGCGGCCACGCTTGCCATTGCATTTTTCTCCCCGGGAGGAAGAAACTGCACATCCAGAATGGAAATGCCCTCCACCATCACCCCCTGCAGCCTTTCCTTCAGAACCTCTTTTTCCTCTGGAAACGAAGCGGGCTCAGAGACTATCTCAATATCCAGATACTCTCCTTCACTGGTATGTCCCACGGATAAAGGGGCCGCAAAGGACATAATCTGATGGGGGCTAAAGCCCTCGGAGTATGCAATCGGAATATCGGCGCGCCGGATTGCCTTCTGGAAATAGCGCATCACATCCAGATGGCCGATAAAACGAAGCGCGCCATACTTGGAAAAACGGATCCTTACCTTCATGGCCTTTCACCTCCCTCGCCTTTGGTTTTTTCCATGCACACGCCGCAGCCATAACGGGCGGCGCCGCAGCCGCTGCACTGCGTCCGGCAGTTCGGCGTGGTTTCCTCCCGTTGGGCCTTATGCCATTCCCTGAGCAAAAACGCCTTGCTCACGCCGCAGTCCAGGAAATCCCAGGGGAAAATTTCATCGTCTTTTCTTTCCCGCACGGTATAAAAATCGGGATCGATCCCGCATTCCTCAAAGGCTGAAAGCCATTTGTCATTTTTGTAATATTCGCTCCACGCATCATAGAGGCACCCCTTTTCATAGGCCCGCAGGATGACCCGGTTTAACCTTCTGTCCCCTCTTGCCATGATGCCCTCTAACACGCTGGCGTCCGCCTCATGCCAGTTGTATTTGATGCTCTTCTGGTTCAGCTCTCCCGCAATGGAGGTTCTGGTCAGGTATGCCTTTTCCAGAAATTCCTCCTTTGTACACTGGCCGGCCCACTGAAAGGGGGTAAAGGGCTTGGGGATAAAAAAGGAGGTGCTTGCCACAATCTGAACCCGTCCAGACCGCTTCTGCTTGGGAACCGTCTCATAATACAGGGCGGCAATCTTATTGCAAAGATGGGCGATTTCCTGAATATCCTCCTGAGTTTCCATGGGAAGCCCTAACATAAAGTAAAGCTTTACCCTTGTCCAGCCACCCTCAAAGGCCAGGCGGGCTCCCTCCAGAATCACCTCCTCGGTTAAGCCCTTGTTGATAATATCTCTCATCCTCTGGCTTCCCGCCTCCGGCGCAAAGGTGAGGGAGCTTTTCTTCACATCCTGAACCTTATTCATCACATCAAGAGAAAAGGCGTCAATCCGCAGAGAAGGCAGGGAAATATTAATTCTTTTTTGGGCGCAGCTTTCAATCAAAAAGGAAAGCAGCTCCGCAAGGGCGGAATAATCGCTGGAGCTTAGGGAGCTTAAGGAGATTTCTTCATGCCCGGTATTTTGAAGCATTTCCATGGCGTAATGCTTAAGGACCTCCACATCCCGCTCTCTTACGGGACGATAGAGCGCTCCCGCCTGACAGAAGCGGCAGCCCCGGATGCATCCCCGCTGGATCTCCAGCACGACCCTGTCCTGGGTAATCTGCAGAAAGGGAACCACCGGCTTTAGGGGATAATAGGTACGGCTTAGATCCCGAACCAGTTCCTTTTCAACGGTGGATGGAATCCCTTCTTCCAGAGGGATCCTCTCTTTGATCCTTCCGTCGGGATGATAGGACACCTGGTATAGACAGGGCACATAAATCCCCGGAATTTCGGCCGCCTTTTTGAGGAAATCCCTGCGCTCCCAGCCCTTTGCCCGGTATTCTTTGTATAAGTCCAAAAGGCGGCGGTACTGGGTTTCCCCTTCCCCCACATAGATCAGGTCAAAAAAGTCGCAAAACGGCTCCGGATTATAGGTACAGGGGCCCCCGCCTATGACGATGGGATCCTCCCTGCCCCGGTCCGCAGAAAGAAGGGGGATACCGGATAAATCCAAAACCTGCAGGATATTGGTATAGCACATTTCATATTGGATGGTGATGCCCAGGAAATCAAACTCCTTCACAGGATCCTGGGATTCTAAGGCAAACAAGGGTATCCTCTCCCGCCGCATGATCTGATCCAAATCCACCCAGGGGGAATATACCCTTTCGCACCACACATCATCAAATTGATTGAGCATGTCATAAATGATCTGGATTCCCAGATGGGACATACCAATCTCGTATACATCCGGAAAGCACATGGCAAACCGCACGTCCACCCTGCCTTTATCCTTCATCACCGCATTGACTTCCCCGCCGATATAGCGGGCAGGCTTTTCCACCTGAAGCAGGATTTCATCTTTTAATGCCAGTTTTCTCATAATCTAAGTCCTTTTTGTCAGTTATCTCCTTGGGTAAATTCTAAAAGCTTCGAAAAGTCGGGGCTTTTGATCATTCGCCCGTAAATGCTCTCGGTAGTCTCCCCTGCATAGCTTAAATGATTCAGATCACACAAAATAAAGAAAAGGAGCAAAACCATGGCAATCACGAATCGGATCCGAAAGCTCCCCGTAATGGGTTTTTCTTTTTCCGCGGGAAGGGGTGCCGTCTCCCCCTCCAGACCGTAAATCTCCCCGTAGCGCTCGATTGGCTGGGAATACAAAATGCCCTCTCTCGTCCTGAAAAGCTGTCTGTTGTAGTGATTCTGCATTCGAAGGGTTCTTACCAGTTCCAGTTTTCTCTCTGCGGATACCTTTGCCATAAATACATCCATATTCCAAACATTCTCTATTCAAATTATGCAAGTCCCATCCGGTTTATGCACTTATGGTATGGGGCAGGATAATCCCCTGTGTGCTGTCCTTCTTAATCTACCGATTGGACAGCTCCTGGGTGATTTCCTCCCAGCTTACCCCCTTTTCCACCATCAGCACCATCATATGATAGAGGAAATCGGCAATTTCATATTTGATCTCGTTGGCATTGGGGTTTTTGGCGGCAATCACGATTTCCGTGGCCTCCTCCCCCAGCTTTTTCAGAATCTTATCCACGCCCTTGTCAAAAAGATAGTTGGTATAGGAGCCCTCCTTGGGATGGAGCTTACGGTCTTTGATCACCCCGAGGACGGATTCGAACACCGTAAGGGGGTTGGTCTCCTCCTCCTGCTCTCTGCCCATGATTTCGTTAAAAAAGCAACTGTAATTGCCGGTATGGCAGGCATTTCCCACCTGGGATACCCGGGCCAGAATAGTATCCTTATCGCAATCGGCAACAAGCTCCTTTACATACTGGAAATGTCCGCTGGTCTGTCCCTTGATCCACTGCTCTCTGCGGCTTCTGCTGTAATAGGTCATGCGGCCGCTTTTTAGGGTGTGGAGATAGGCTTCCTTATTCATATAGGCTACCATCAGCACCTCACGGGTCTTATAATCCTGAACCACCACCGGAATAAGGCCGTCAGGGCCTGTCTTAAGCTCCTCCCAGGGAATGGCCGGGGTAAAGGTATGAACCGGAATATGATTGCTTATGCATAAATCCTTGATGGAATTGAGTTCTCTCGCATTGGCGTTGATGGCAGGGCCTGTCACGCCCCAAATCCGCTCCAGAGACAAAAGCTCCATAATCTTGTCAAGTGATACCTCGGGAAGCGTGACGATCAGGGGCTGCTTTGACACTGCAATGCTCTGACGGATGTCTTTTTCGCTGATCAGGATGATCTGCTCTGTATACTCTGTCAAGAGAGCCTCGTTTGCAGTAATCTCCGCCGCATTTTCCACACAGGCCCAGATTTTGTCCCTGCCGAATTTCAGAGAGACCTCCCTGGTGAGGGAAATGTTGCTTTCCTTGGAGTAATTGAGAACAGCCCTCTTACAGCCGGCATAGAGAAGCTTTTTTACATCCTCCATCCGGCGGATGTTGCCTGCCCCGATGACGGGAATCTGAGCCTGGCTGCAGATCAGCTTCAGGGTATCAAGGGCGGCCTCATGGGAGGAATCCTCATCGGATAAATCAAACACAATCAGCTCATCGGCATTGTTTTCGCCGTAAAATCTGGCAAGCAGCGCGGGATCCTCGCTGACTATGGTGTGATCCCGAAATCCGGCCACGGCCTTTTTTTCTAAAAGATAGATACATGGTATAAATTGTTTGTAATCGCTCATGCTGTTATTCTTTCCTTCTTGAGTATATGATAGAAGTCCCCTTTTGTATGTTCCCTTTACAGGCTTCCCTTGGTGCTGAGCACATCCGTAATCCGTGCGTCCTTTTTGACCGCCTGGTCTAAAGCTCTTGCAAAGGCTTTGAAAACAGCCTCTATCATGTGATGATTATTGACGCCGGAGAGCATTTTAATGTGCAGGTTCATTCCGGCGCTGTAGGAAAGGGCATAAAAGAACTCCTTTACCAGCTCCGTATCCAGCGCGCCCACCTTTTCCGCGGAAAAGGTACAGTCAAAATCAAAAAAGGGGCGGCCGCACAAATCCACGGCGCATAGGGCCAGGGCATCGTCCATGGGCAGGATACAGGAGCCGTAACGGCAGATTCCCTTTTTGTCTCCCAGGGCCTTTCTGATGGCCTCTCCAAGCACAATTCCCCCATCTTCCACACTGTGGTGGCCGTCCACCTGAAGATCGCCCTTGATTTCCATGGTAAGGTCAAAAAAACCATGCTTTGAAAAGCCCTCCAGCATATGGTCGAAAAAACCGATTCCCGTGCTGATTTTGCTGTTTCCCGTTCCGTCCAGATTCAGGGATACTTTAATTTCCGTTTCCTTTGTCCTGCGTGTAAGCTCTGCAATCCGCTGCATTTGCCAGGCCTCCTTATCATTCAAATCTTACTTTAATAGAGTTCGCATGGGCACTCAGGCCTTCTGTTTCGGCAAAAAGCTCGATCTGCCTGTGTACCTTTGAGAGCGCCTCTCTGGAATAAGAGATGATGCTTGTTTTTTTGAGAAAATCATCCACATTCAGAGGGGAGAAGAATCTTGCCGTTCCGTTGGTAGGTAAAATATGGTTGGGCCCTGCAAAGTAGTCGCCCAGAGGTTCGCTGGAATATTCCCCCAAAAAGATGGCTCCGGCGTTTTTCACTCTGGTCATGATCTCAAAAGGATTTCGGGTGAGGATTTCCAGGTGCTCGGAGGCAATCTCATTGACCGCGCAGACAGCCTCGTCCATGTCCCTGGCAATCAGGATATACCCATAATTTTCCAGGGATTTTTTGATAATCTCCTTTCGCGAAAGGCGGCTTGTGAGCACTTCTGCCTCCTCAGCTACCTTATATGCAAGCTCTTTGCTTGTGGTGATCAAAATGGCGCTTGCCATTTCGTCATGCTCCGCCTGGGAGAGCAGGTCGGCGGCCACATATCTAGGGGTGGCGCTTTCATCCGCCAGAATCAGGATTTCGCTTGGGCCCGCCACAGAGTCGATGCTCACATGGCCGAAGCAGGCTTTTTTGGCAAGGGCGACAAAGATATTGCCGGGGCCGGTGATTTTATCCACCTTCGGAACACTCTCCGTTCCAAAGGCCATGGCGGCAATGGCCTGCGCGCCGCCCGCCTTATAAATCTCGTGGACGCCGGCAATCTCTGCGGCGGCCAGGATGCCCGGGTTTACTTTCCCGTCCGGGCCGGGGGGCGTGGTCATAATAATCCGGGGAACTCCCGCCACTCTGGCAGGCAGCGCGTTCATAAGGACACTGGAAGGATAAGAAGCCTTTCCCCCCGGTACATAAATGCCAGAAACTGCAATGGGCGTGATCTTCTGTCCTAAAATCGTGCCGTCATCCTCCGGGGAAAACCAGCTATTGTGGAGCTGCTTTTCGTGGAACCGGGTAATGTTTTCGGCGGACTTTTTCATCACCTCCAAGAATTCAGGGCTTACCTCCCGGCAGGCCTGGCCGATTTCCTCCTCTGTGACTTTGAGAGTCTTTGAAGTGAGCCTGCACCTGTCAAATTTCAGCGTATATTCAAATAAGGCTTCATCCCCTTTTTCTCTTACCTGGCGGATAATCTCATTTACGGTTTCTTCATATTCGCCATAGCTGTCAGGGCTTCTCTTTAACAGGCTGTCCAGAAGATTGGTTTTGTTTTGCGGGTTTAACTCTATGATTCGCATATAGGTACTCCTTTCGCGCTCTGCAGGCTTTTTATCTGGGAGATCAGATTCCTGATCCGCTCCGTTTCCATCTGCATACTGACCTGATTGACGATCATCCGGGCCGATAAGGGGCAGATCTCCTCTAACACCTGCAGGCCGTTTTCCTTCAGGGTAGAGCCCGTCTCCACAATATCCACGATGACATCGGAGAGCCCCACCATAGGGCCAAGCTCCACGGAGCCGTTTAGCTTGATGATGTCCACGGTCTGATGCTTTTTGTTATAAAAATAATCTCTGGCTATGACAGGATATTTACTGGCCACGCGGATTCTCTCATGATGGAGCAAAAGAGCGCCGGCGCTTTCGGGGCCGCAGACGCACATACGGCATTTCCCGAAGCCAAGATCCAAAACCTCGTAAACCCTCCTGTTTTCTTCCAAAATCGTGTCCTTCCCGGTTACCCCGAGATCGGCGGCTCCATACTCTACATAGGTGGGCACATCGCCGCCCTTGGCCAGGAAGAACTTCATCCTGTGCTCCTCGTTGACAAAGATCAGCCTGCGGGAATGCTTATCCTTCATTTCCCGGCAGGTGATCCCCATTTTCTCCAAAAGCGCAAGGGTCTGCTCTGCCAGACGTCCTTTTGTCAGGGCAAAGGTCAAATATCTTTCTTCACACATTTTATACCTCATTTCTTTTCCGGAATCAGTACGGTTTTTTGCCCGTTTTTACGAAGTTTTTTTGCCTCCGAAAGAAGCTGCTCATAATTGGAGGCGTTGTAGGAAAGAGCGATTACGTCTTCTTCCGGGCCGGGCCCCGCCTTTTGCCTCTTCAGGGCCGCCAGCAAATCGTCGATCACAACGGCAAAGCCGATAGCGGGAGCCTCCTTGCCGAAATGGCTGAGAAGCTGGTCATAGCGTCCGCCCTTCACGATGGGCTCCCCTACGCCGTAGGTGTAAACCTTAAAGATCACTCCGGTATAATAATGATATTTACTCAGCATTCCAAGGTCAAAGGAAACATAGCGCTCCACCGCGTATTCGCACAGCACATGATAAAGCTCTTCAAGACGGCGGATGGCCGAAAGGGAGCGTTCATTTTCCGCTAAAGCCTTTGCCTCATCCAGAATCTCAACCGACCCGAAATGCTCTGACACCTTCAAAAGCATTTCTGCGCAGGAGCTGGAAATTCCCTTTCCGGTAAGAAGCTCCTGTGCCCCAAAGAGGTTTTTGCCGGAAATAAATTCCCGAAGCTCGCCTTCGGTCTCTTCATCCAGGCCGGCCTGGGCGCAGATTCCCTTAAAATATTCCATCTGCCCGATGCTTACCTGGAAATCCTTAAGCCCTGCGGCGAGAAGGGCTTCCACCACCATGGCAATCATCTCCCCGTCCGCCTGGGGACTGCCGTCTCCGATCAGCTCCGCTCCCATCTGGGTGACCTCCCTGAGCTTTCCCTGAAGGCTGTTTGTGTTTGTGAAGGTGTTTCCCGCATAGCAGAAACGGATGGGAATATCCTCGTCCATATAATATTTGGCGGCGCATCTGGCCATAGAGGGAGTAAAGTCCGGCCTCAGTACCAGAGTATTTCCCTCCTTATCAAAAAACTTGTACAGCTCCCTGGAAGGAGTCGTCCCGATCTCCCGTGAAAAAACGTCAAAAAATTCGAAGGTAGGAGTCTGAATGTCCTGATACCCATAGAGATTAAGCGTCTGGTGTATCGTCTTTTCCACGCGAAGCTTCTGGGCGTACTCCTTACCGTAAATATCCCTTACGCCCTCCGGTGTATGTAATAACTGTCGGTTCATTGCCTTTTTTGATTCTTTCATGTTGGTTTCCTTTCAGTCCCCGCAATAAGGAAACTGCTCTTTCACTTTGTTGATTTAAAGTGCTAATTCGTTACCGTGTCAGATGACGGACTATTGGTAGTATATAAAATGTCGGTTCTTTTGTCAAATGCTTTCTCTCTCCTCCAGGTCTTTGCTGAGCATATCCAGATAGGGGACAAAAACCCCGTGCTTCTTCGGGAGAATATATTCCGGGTTCAGCTCCTCATATAGAAAGCTTTTGCGGCCCCCTTCCATAGCCCGCTTCCAGAAAAGATAAAATATTTCAAAGGGAAGATAATAAAATTCATCCCGGTGGGAGAAATAAATCAGGAAAAAAGCCACCCCTTTCTGCTTCTCAAACTGCTTCATAAAGGCAACCTGATGCTCATGGATATTCTGAAGGGCAAAACGCTCTGCCGCACACTCCTTTGCATCGAAGCATACGGGAATCCCCTGAACCACCCCGATATAGTCCACCGTACTCTTCTGCTCAAAGTAAGCTAAGGTGATATGTCTGGACTCCTTGTCAATGCTGATGGGGGTGATGGGGGTGGGGATTTTCTGGATCAGGGCCAGGCCGCTTTCCAGATACTTTTCGTTGGTTCGGTTGATTAAATCTTCCAGAGTGGAGCCGCGAAGCCCTCTGGAGCTCCATGTTGCCATATTCCTTCTATCCTTTCCGTTTCCCTTCCGCCCCTTTAAGAGGTTTCCGGCTCCATCAGCCTTAAAAATTCCCTGGGGGCGGAAAGTTCAATGATTCTCTCAGATAAATTCTCAAAGGGAGCTTCCATCCTGGGAAACTCCAGACGGCATGCATACAGAAGCTGAGAGTCAATCTGAAAGCGCCTTTTATATTTGTCATTCAGCTTTGTGTCGCCATATTTATAATCCCCCACAAGGGGATGCCCCTGGCCGGCCAGATGAATGCGCAGTTGATGGGGCTTTCCGGTGATCAGCTCTGCCTCTACCAAAGTCAGGCCGCCAATCTGCCTGAGGGGATAATACCGGGTTTTGATATAGAGGGCCCCCGGCTCTTTTCCGGTACAGAGGCGCACGAAATTGCTGCTCTCATCCTTTTTCAGATACCCCTCTAAGGTTTCCTCCCGGGTGATTTGTCCTTTAACGATCATCCGGTAAAACTTGCGAAGGCTTCTGTCTCTGAGCAGGCTGCCTGCCATCTGGCTCCCTGCAATGGACTTGGCCCCAATCAGAAGCCCGCTTGTATTGCGGTCGAGACGGTTGCATATGGAGGGCTTAAAGGCGGCCGTTTTTTCCGGCTCCCATTCTCCCCTTGCCAGAAGATAACCGAGCATCCATTCATTCAGGGAAAGATCCTCCTTCGAGGCCTTTTGGGAAAGGATACCGGAGGGCTTGTTCATAATCAGGATATGGTCGTCCTCATAGAGAACCTGAACCCCTTTCAGCTTTTTGTAAGCCTCCTCACAGGAAGAAAGAGCCCATGCCTTTCCCGGAGCGTTCTTTTTATCCGGCGCCTTAAGTCCAAAGCCCCTTATGGTTTCCTCCGAGAGAAAAAGAGTGAGGGTATCGCCTGATACCAGCTTTTCCTTCCCTTCTGCCTTTTTGCCGTTTAAGGTAATGTTTTTTTTGCGCAGCATCCGGTAAAAAAAAGAGGAAGGGGCTGTTGGCAGAAGCTTGTGCAGATACTTATCCAGCCTCTGGCCGGCTTCTTTTTCGGTGACTGTAACTTGTCTCATGGCTACCTCCCTGCCGCGTTCTTTGCAGCCAGCTCCCGCTTACAGTGAAATATCATACAAAACCACCCGAACCTCATCATCCTTTTCAGGACTGCCGGAAGGCGTCATCTGATTTAAATTCTTAAGCTGCTCACAATATTTGGAAAGGCTTTGGGAAATCGTGATTGTCCTGTCCTTAAAGCCCCCCTGTCTGAGCATGGCCTGTAAATGCTCCTGACAGGCTGTGCAGTCGCAGCCGCCGCTCTCCGTATAGCCCAAAACAAGATTCCCCTCCACCACCATATGGCTGAGTGCAAAATTTTTCTGGTAGGAGGTAAAATACATATCGTACATTCCGATCAGCCGCCCCTCTAAAGGCTTGATGGCGTCCCTGGCCTGATCGCTGCAGCCCCTGGCGCGAAAGAGCATGACGGTGTTCACCATGCTTTTACAGGCGGGGAGACAGCCCAAAACAGCCACGATGGTAAGCAGATTTTCTTTTTTGCCGGTGGTGATGCAGCCTGCGGCAAAAAGAGAGAGCGAAATGCCGAAAAAAACAATAGTCCTTATGAGTACCGCAAGCCTTTTGGCCCTGATATATCCGAAATTACCCTTTACTGCCCTTGTCAAAATGAAGCCTCCTTTATGTCATAATAGTCGGTAATGTAATAATCCGCGAGCTGCCTCTTTCTTGGCTCCTGATGAAGGGATGCGGCATCCTTTACGGCACAGACCTTCATGCCTGCCGCCTTTCCGGCCATAATCCCTGAGACAATGTCCTCAAAAACCAGACAGCTCCCGGGAGAGACGGCGCATCTTCTGGCAGCCTCCAGATAAACGTCCGGCGCAGGCTTTCCTCTGTTTACCTCGCAGGCGGTGACAATACATTCAAAATAGCCGGAAACACCCTGCGCTTTTACCACGTTTTCCGCCAGCTCTCTGGAATTGCTGGTGGCAATGCCCAGCCTGATCCCGTGATTTTTGCAGTAGCTAAGAAGCTCTCTGGCTCCGGGCTTTAGAAAAACCTGGCGGGAATATTTATCCCGGGCCATGCGATTCCAGTCTGCCTTGATTTTTTCCACACAATCCGGGATTTGGAACCTGTTTTTAAAGTAAAAGGCTCCCTCGGAAAAGCTCATTCCCTCAATTTCATCCTGCAGTCCTTTAGGCACGGGAATGCCGAAGCGGCCAAGATATTCCCTGTCAATCTCCTCCCAAATCCACATGGAATCCACCAGGGAGCCGTCCAGATCAAAAAGCACTGCCTCTATCTTTTCGAGCATAATTTTCCCACCTCATTTCATAAACATTATCATAACACAAAAAAGGGAAAGAGCCTATGCGGAAACTGAAAATTTATCTCTATCCATTCCTTGCCGTCGCTCTCACCGCAGTAATTCTGGCATTTCCGGCGACTTGTCTTACCCTTGCCCTAAAGGGCTTAAATCTCTGGTTTGAGCGGATGATTCCCACCCTTTTTCCCTTTATGGTTCTTTCGGGAATCATGATCCGGATGGAGCTTACGGGCTCCTTTGTAAAAGCCTTAAAGCCTGTGCTGGGCCCTTTATTCTGTGTAAGAAACGCCTGCCTTTACGGAATCGTGATCGGTTTTCTGTGCGGCTTTCCCATGGGAGCCCATGTGGCGGCCCAGCTTTATAAGCAAAAACAGATTTCCAGGCAGGAGGCCGCTTTTTTGCTGTCCTTTGGCAACAATATAGGGCCTGTCTATTTCCTCAGCTTTGTATTGCCCACTCTTTCTCTGAAGGTGTCGGCCCGGCTCCTGTTCGGAATGTACGGCCTGCCCTTTCTATATGGGCTCCTCCTGCGCCATACCCTGTTTGCCGGGGAGCTGGGCAGGGAGGCTTCTACGGATTTTCAGGCCGCAAAAAAGCCCCGGGCCGGGAAGGGCTGTTCTCTGCTGCAGGCGCTGGATGAGTCTGTCTATACCTCTCTGTCCGGTATTGCAAAGCTGGGCGGTTACATGATCTTTTTTAATCTTCTTTTTATTCTGCCAGTGCTGGGCGCGAAGCTTCTGGCCTTATCCCCCCGAAAGGCGGAGCTGTTTACGGGAGGAATCGGCGCCCTTTTGGAGATTACAGGAGGGATTGGGATTTTGGGCGATATGGCCCCCTATCTGGTATTATGCATCCTTCCCTTTGGAGGTCTCTCCTGTATCGCCCAGACCTACAGCATGATCAGGGAAACCGATCTCTCCATCAAAGAGTATGTGATGCATAAGATGATCCTTACAGCCGTCACGGTTCTTTATTATCTTTTTTAAAACGGGACTCAAAACGATTCCCTTATGCCCCTGTGTGCAGAAAAACCCGGCTTGCGTAAAAAGGCAAGCCGGGTTGGATGGATCTTTCAATTTGGCATTTTATTTGATGAGATCAAGGTTGATACCGTCGGTATCAGAGCCTGGTTCCTTTGGGGGCGCCTCTGGTATCTGCGTATATTCATCTGCTTCCGGCGGATTGAGCTCGATCCGGTTTGCGTTGACTATATCGCTGTAGTGATTCAGCGCGCCGAAAAAGCTCTCATAATGGTCTGTGGTGGTACGCATAGTCTGAGAGATAAGGTTTTCCACATTGGCCAGAATATCATCCGTGTACTGCATGGCCGCCATCCGCATATTGTTGGCCTCTATTGTGGCATTGTCCAGAATTTCCTGGGCCTGCTGGGTTGCCATTTTTACCACGTCATTGGCCTGGGCATAGGCCTGCTGCATAATTTCATGCTCATTGATCAGCTCATTGGTGTGCAGAGTGGCATCATTGATCAAGGCCTCCGCCTTGGCCCTTGCATCGCTTAAAATTGCCTCCTTGTTGCTGATAATCTTCTGGTAGCGCTTAATCTCATCCGGGGTTTTCATGCGCAGCTCTCTAAGGAGCTCGTCAATCTCCTCTTTGTTTACGATAATCTTGCTGTTCGAAAGAGGCTGATACTTACAGCCGTCTATGTATTCTTCAATCTCATCAATTAACTGCTCTATTCTGCTGCTCATGCGCTCTCCCTCGCTTATTTCTTCTCTAATCCATATTTTTGATATACGAGCTCGGCTACAAATTCAGGCACACACATGGAAATATCTCCGTGAAAGCTGGCAATTTCCTTCACGCTGGAAGAACTGAGATAAGCGTATTCCAGGCTGGTCGTGAGAAAGATCGTATCCAGCCCGCCGTTTGAGAGCTTGGCATTGGTCTGTGCGTTTTGGAGTTCATATTCAAAATCGGTGATGGCACGCAGTCCCCTGATGACTACATGGACATCCCTGGATCTGGCATAATCCACAAGCAGCCCGCTGAAAGATTCCACCTCTACATTGGGAATGTCTTTGACTGCTTCTTTTAATATCTTAACACGTTCTTCCACAGAAAACAATGGAGTCTTGAGTTTATTGTTCAAAACACTGACCGTTAATCCATCGAAGATTTTCGCAGCCCGCCTGATTACATCCAAATGTCCGAAGGTTACCGGATCAAAACTCCCGGGGTAGATTGCTGATTTCATAAATGCTCCTATCTGCGTGCCGCTGCACGCGTACAAATCGCGGAGGGCGGAAATTTTTCCCTTCGCCTGCCTTTGTATGTCCGTTCTCACACAAACGCCCTTCTCAGCAGCGTCTGATAAACACATGCTTATTCGTTTTGTATTTCTTTTCCCTGGTTATGACAAAGCCTCTCTCCTCCAGGAAATCCAGCTCCTTTTTCAGATGCGCCTCTAAGATCAGCAGGGTGTTTTCCGTCACATAGGGCATATGGGAAAGGGCCCCGAAAAGCATCTGCTCACATCCCAAGTCATAAGGCGGATCGATGAAAATAATGTCTGCCTCCTTCTCCCTGATCAGGGACAGAGAGCTGAAAACATCCCCTTTGAGCAACGTGGCCTGATCTGCGAATTTTGTAAAAGAAAGGTTCTGCGTAATGCAGGAAATCGCCTCCTTGTTATTTTCGGCAAACCACGCATATCTGGCTCCTCTGCTTAAGGCTTCGATCCCGATCCCGCCGCTTCCGGCAAACAGATCCACAAAGGTACACCCCGGGATTTCTCCCTGCAAAATGTTAAATAAAGTTTCTTTGATCCGGTCCGTGGTGGGTCTGGTACCCTCCCCCTGGGGAACCCTCAGTTTCAGGCTCCTTGCTCTTCCGGCTATTACGCGCATCTGGTTCTTCCTCCCCTTTAGCAGATTTTTCAAGGGCTGCCTCTTTGCAGGGCAGCTCTTTTATTTAAGCCTTACTTTTTCAGCTTTGTTCCCCGTCCGTCCCGCCTGGCCGTCCTTAGCTGATCAGAGTCGAATACCTGCTCTGCATAGGAAATCTGAGCCTTCAGGCTGCTTCCGCAATAGTAAACCTGTTCCACGCAGTCGCTTCCCGTGAGCTTCATTCCACGGACGCCTACGGCATTTTTCTTTTTTTCAGGGATTTCCTCCAGATCAAATTTGAGGAAATATCCTTCCCTGCTCTGGAGGATGATTTGCTGCTGGCCGTTTAGAAGGGCAACGCTTACCACCTCGTCCTCCTCCATCAGCTTGGTGGCGGCAACCGTCCTCTTTGCCACATCGAACTCCCCGCCGCTTACGATCTTCATCATGGCAAGTTTGGTGACGAAAATCATCCGGTAGAGGTTCAGGCTGGTCTGGCTGTACGCGGCAATCACGGTTTCCTTACTGCCGTCAAAGTTACTGATATTATCAATGGGAACTCCTTTGTCCCTGAATTTGCCGTAGGGAATATCCATCACTTTCACGGTGTAGAGCTGCCCTGTGTTGGTAAAGATACAGACCCTGCCTGTGTTTTTGCAGGTAAAAACATATTTGTTTTCGCTTAGCACGGCCTCCTTATTCCTCTCAAAGGCGGATAAATCAATGGTTTTGGTGTATCCGAAGCGGTCCATGAGGAAAACGACCTCCATTTCCTCCGCTTTTTTCTCCACGTAAACGGCCTCGGCCACATTTTCGATTTTGGTCTTTCTTTTGGAAGCGTAGGCTCTGCGTATTTGCTCCAGCTCGTTGATAATCACCTGGGCCATGGAATCATGGCGGTCAAGGATGTCCTCATAGCGGTAGATATTGGCAACGGTCTCCTCATGCTCGTTGATCAAAGCCTCCAGCTCCAGACCGATCAGCTTATATAAGCGCATTTCCAGTATGGCGTTCGCCTGTTTTTCGGTAAAGTTTAGCTGGGAGGCCATCACCTTTGATTCCCTTGAACGGAATTTGATTCCGGCCACCTTCCCTTCCACCAGACAGGCCTTTGCCATGGCCCTGTCTTTGGAGCCCCGCAGAATTTCAATCACCAGATCGATGACATTGCAGGCCTTGATCAGCCCTTCCTGGATTTCCTTCCGTTCCTTTTCCCGGGCTAAGAGGGTGGTATACTTCCTTGTAGTTACCTGGAACTGGAAATCCACATTGTGCTTAATGATCTGGCGAAGGCTCATGACCTCGGGCCGGCCGTCTGCAATGGCCAGCATATTGACCCCGAAGGTGTCCTCCAGTCTTGTCTTTTTGTAGAGCATATTGATGAAGTTTTCCGTATCCGCGTCTTTTTTCAATTCGATTACAATGCGGATCCCCTCCTTGGAGGACTGGTTGGAAATATCCACAATATCCTGGGTTTTCTTGGTCTCCGCAAGAGCGGCCACATCGGATAGGAATTTGGATATATTGGCGCCGATCATGGGGTAGGGAATTTCACTGATGACTACGCTGGTCTTTCCGGATTTCCCCTTTTCAATATCCACCTTCCCCCGGACTTTGATTTTGCCGGTTCCGGTTTCGTAAATATGCAGCAGCTCGTCCTTGTTGATGACAATGCCCCCTGTGGGGAAATCAGGGCCCTTGATGTATTTCATCAGCCCCTGTGTGGTGATGCTCTCATCCAGCATATAAGCCTTCACGGCACAGATAACCTCTTCCAGGTTATGGGGCGGAATGCTGGTGGTCATTCCCACGGCGATTCCCTCTGAGCCGTTGACCAGAAGGTTGGGGATCTTCACCGGAAGGACGCTGGGCTCCTTTTCGGTCTCGTCAAAATTGGGGATAAAATCCACAATATCCTTATCCAGATCGGCCAGGAAAGCCTCCTGGGTGATCTTCTCCAGCCTGGCCTCCGTGTAACGCATGGCGGCGGCGCCGTCCCCCTCAATATTTCCGAAGTTGCCATGGCCGTCTATCAGGGGGAGCCCTTTTTTGAATTCCTGGGTCAGAACCACCAATGCGTCATAGATGGAGCTGTCCCCGTGGGGGTGGTACTTACCCATGGTATCGCCTACGATACGGGCGCTTTTCCGGTAAGGCCTGTCATATCGTATCCCCAGCTCGTGCATATCATACAGAACCCTTCTCTGTACCGGCTTCAGACCGTCTCTTGCATCCGGCAGAGCTCTTGCAATAATGACGCTCATGGCATAATCAATAAAGGATTTCTGCATGATGTCAGAATACTCGGTTTTAATGATCTTTTCTTCCATATATCAATAACCATGCCTTTCCCAAAGCCTGATGCCGGGCCGGGATCCGTTAAATATCCAGCTCCGCATCGGTGGCGTGTTCATAAATAAATGCTTTCCGGGGCGGTACGTCCGTCCCCATCAAAAGCTCCGTTACCTCGGAAGCCATCCTGGCGTCCTCGATTTCCACCAGCTTTAAAATCCTGGTTTCCGGGTTCAGGGTGGTATCCCAGAGCTGGGAGGCATCCATCTCCCCGAGTCCCTTGTATCTCTGAAGCGTAAAGGGGCCTTTGTGCCGCTTGCGGTACTGCTCTAAGGCCTTATCGTCATAAAGGTATTCCTCCTGTCCCTTGCTGGGCATCGCCTTATAAAGAGGGGGCATGGCAAGGTACACATGTCCCTCATAAATCAGCTCCGGCATAAAACGGTAGAATAAGGTCAGAAGCAGGGTGGAAATATGGGCGCCGTCCACGTCCGCATCGGCCATGATGATAATCTTGTCATAGCGGAGCCTGGTTATGTCAAAATCGTTGCCGTAGCCTTCCGAAAATCCGCAGCCGAAGGCGTTGATCATGGTCTTGATTTCCGCATTTGCCAAAACCTTGTCGATGCTCGCCTTTTCCACGTTAAGGATCTTGCCGCGGATTGGCAGGATCGCCTGATAGGCCCGGTTTCGCGCGGTCTTGGCGCTTCCCCCCGCGGAATCTCCCTCCACGATAAAGATTTCGCACTTTTTGGCGTCCCTGGATTCGCAGTTTGCCAGCTTACCGTTGGAGTCAAAGGAGAACTTCTGTTTGGTAAGCATATTGGTCTTTGCCTTTTCCTCGCTCTTTCGGATTTTGGCAGCCTTTTCCGCACAGCCGATAATCTTTTTGAGGGTTTCCAGATTCCGGTCAAAGTAGCGGATCACTTCCTCCCCGGTAATCTTGGACACCACCTTGGAGGCGTCCTGATTGTCCAGCTTGGTCTTGGTCTGCCCCTCGAATCTGGGGTCGGGATGTTTGATGGAAATCACCGCCGTCATGCCGTTGCGCACATCCGTACCGGTGAAATTGGTATCCTTTTCCTTTAATATTCCCAGCTCCCTGGCATAGGTGTTGATAATGTTGGTGAACGCCGTTTTAAATCCCGTCAGGTGGGTGCCGCCCTCGGAATTATAGATATTATTACAAAATCCCAATACATTCTCGTGAAATTCATTGATGTACTGGAAAGCCCCTTCTACGGAAATCCCTTCGTTTTCACCCTTAAAATAGATGACGTCGCAGACGCTTTCCGCGGATTTGTTCATGTCCCGGATAAAGCCCACGACTCCTTCCGGCTCATGATATTCGATATGCTCAATTTCCGCTTTTCGTTTGTCCTCAAAGATAATGGTAAGGGCCGGGTTTAAGTAAGCGGTCTCATGCATCCGGCTCTTGATTTCGTCTTCCTTGAAACGGGTCTTGTCAAAAATCGTATCGTCCGGCAGGAAGTTTATTTTTGTGCCGCTTCCCCTTCCCTTGCCCACCACAGGCAGAAGACCGTCCACCAGCTCTACCACCGGATTGCCTCTCTCATACCGGTCCTCATAAATACAGCCGCCGTTCTTGACCTGAACAGTCAAATAGGTGGAAAGGGCATTCACCACAGAAGAGCCTACCCCGTGAAGGCCTCCGCTGGTCTTATAGGCAGAGTCGTCAAATTTGCCTCCCGCATGGAGCGTGGTAAACACAAGCCTCTCCGCGCTGATTCCCTTTTCGTGCATCCCAACGGGAATTCCCCGGCCGTTATCCTCCACCGTGGCGGAGCCGTCCGCCTCTAAGGTAACGATAATCTTATCACAATATCCTGCCAGGTGCTCATCCACCGCATTGTCCACAATTTCGTAGATCAGATGATTGAGTCCCCTGGTAGAAACGCTGCCGATGTACATTCCCGGCCTTTTTCTTACTGCTTCAAGTCCCTCCAAAACGGTGATGCTGGAGGCGTCATAAACTGTCGTCTTTGCCATCTAAGTCAAACCTCTTTTATTTTACAGGATGTATTTTTTTACAGCAGGCAACTGCCAGCGAGCCGGGACCGATGTGGCATGCCACACTCAGGGAAAGGGGATTGATCACAATATCAAATCCGGGGAATTCCCCGGAAAGCTCCCGGGCAAACTGCTGCGCGGCGCCTAAGTCCTTGGAGTAGGCGACCTGCAGCCAGATATTCTCCGCCTTCGCTCCCCCGAAACGGTTCTCCATATCATTGCGGATGGCGCCGGTCATGATGGTTTTGCCCTGATTCGAGGTTCTTGCCTTTGCAAAGGCATCCAGCTTATCGCCCTGGATCTGCAGCACGGGCTTTAAGCGCAGGAGGGTACCGATGGCCGCGGCCGCAGGGGTGATCCTGCCGCCCTTTTTCAGATAATAAAGGGTATCCAGCATGATATAGATGCTGGAATTAAATTTATCCTTTTCAAGAAAATCCTTGATCTCACCGGCGTCCATCCCCTCTCCTGCCAGGAAAAGGGCATCCAGCACGGACTGTCTTTGGGTTACGGAAATCCGCTGGTTGTTTACCACCTGGACTCTTCCTTCAAAATCCTGTGAGAGCATGACGGCGCTCTGGCAGGAGCCGGATAAGCCGCTGCTCATGGGAATATGGACGATCTCGTCATATTCCTTTAAAACCTCTCTCCAAAGCTCCATCACAGCCTCCGGGGAAGGCTGGCTTGTAACCACATCAGCGCCGCCCTCCAGCTTTTCATAGAATTCCTCCTGGCTGAGGGTAATATCCTCAAAAAAGGTCTCTTCGTTAATCATAAAAGGCATGGGAAGCACCCTGATTCCAAGATCCTTCGCCTGAGCCTGTGTAATACCGCTGTTTGAATCCGTAATAACCGCTACTTTCTTATCCAAATCAATCACTTAATCCTTTCTTTGGCAACTGCCCGGTCGGCAGAAGCTCAATATAACATGTGCAAATACATCTTACTTTCAGATTGTCCTAAAGTCAATAAAATTTCCAGCATTTTCATCCAGATACCGTTTCAAGGGCTCGCACTCGGGCGAGCCCAGGCCGCCCTCTGAAAGGAGCTCGTCTACCGAAACGCTGACCTCTTTGAGCAGGTCTGCATCCTGATAAATGTCGGCTATTTTAAAATCCATCTCCCCGCTCTGGCGGATTCCGAACACATCGCCGGGGCCGCGCTGCTTTAAATCCTCCTCGGCAATGCGAAAGCCGTCGTTGGAACGGTTCAGCACGTCAAGCCGTTCCATGGAGGCCCTGGAATCCGAACAGTTCATAAAAATGCAATAGGATTGCTCCTCTCCCCGTCCGATCCGCCCCCGAAGCTGATGAAGCTGCGCCAGGCCGAAGCGCTCTGCGTTCTCGATCATCATCACCGTGGCCCGGGGAACGTTGATTCCCACCTCGATCACCGTGGTGGACACCAGCACGTGGACATCCCCGGCGGCAAAGGCCTCCATCACCCGCTTTTTGTCCCCGGCCTTCATCTTCCCGTGAAGGATTTCCACATGCATGTCCTGGGGCAGAATGCTTCTGAGCCGCTGGCCGTAGTCTGTGACGTTTTCAAGGCCTTCGGTTTCCTCCTCTCCCTGCTCCACCATGGGACAGATTACATAAACCTGATTTCCCCTGCGCACCTGCTTTACGATAAATTCATAGGCCTTGGGCCGGTAGGAGGTTCCCACCACACAGTTTTTGATGGGAAGCCTGCCTGCAGGAAGCTCATCAATCACGGATAAATGCATATCGCCGTAGAGAATGATTGCCAGGGTCCGTGGAATGGGCGTTGCGCTCATAACCAGCACATGGGCGCCGCCGCCCTTTTCATTTAACAGCTCCCGCTGGCGCACCCCAAAGCGGTGCTGCTCATCCGTGATCACAAGCCCCAGCTTTGCATAGGTCACCTTCTCCTGAATGAGTGCATGGGTTCCTATGATGACATTGATTTCCCCTTCCCGGATGCCGCGGTAAATTTCTTTTTTTGCGCCGGCGCTGACCGAACCGGTCAGAAGCACGGGACGGAAGGGAAGCCTGCAGGCTTCGGTGAGCCGGGAAAGCTGCTCGAAATGCTGGGCAGCCAAAAGCTCGGTGGGAGCCATCAGCGCTCCCTGGCAGCCGTTGCTCACCGCCAGCAAAAGGGCAAGGAAGGCCACAATGGTTTTTCCCGAGCCCACATCTCCCTGGATTAAGCGGTTCATACAAAAACCGCCGGTCAGATCTTTTTTGATCTCCTCCCATACCCTGCGCTGCGCGCCGGTCAGGGGAAAGGGAAGCTGCTCTATGAGCCGGCCGGGCCAGGCGGTTTCAATCATGGGATACGCCGTGGGAAAGGCCTCGTTGTATTCCTTCATCCGCCGGACAGCGAGCAAAAAGAGAAAAAATTCGTCAAACACCAGCCGCCTTCTCGCCTCAAGAAGATGCTCGTAGTCTTTGGGAAAATGGATCTGTCTAAGAGCTTCCTTCCGGGAAATCAGGCGGTATTTAAGCCGGAGCTTTTCGGGGACGTATTCCCCCGGCGCAAAATCCTCCGACTCTATGGCCTGGCTTGCCGCCTTTAACACGGTTCTGTTGGTAAGTCCTGCGGTCAAGCCGTAGCAGGGCCATAACTGCCCCATCAGCTCCCGGTATTCCTGCCAGGAATAAAGCTTTGGCTGATCCATGGAATATTTCCCCTTTTCCAGCTTGAGCCGGCCGCGAAAAAGATAGCTGCAGCCGGCGCTCATCCTTTTTTTCATATAGGGAGCGTTAAAATAGGTGACAAAAACCTGGTTTTCGCCGTCGCTGCACAGCCCGGTGCCTACGGACAAATTGCGGACCTTCTTCCATTTAAAATCGGATAACACAAAAAGCTCTGTTGTGATTACCTCCTCCAGTTTTGCCTCCCGAAGCTTAATGGGAGGCAAAAAGCTCTGATACCCTCTGGGATAATAATAGAGCAGATCCCTGACAGTCGTGATCCCGATCTTTTTTAGCAGCTTTGCAGTTTTTTCGCCGATTCCCTTCAGGCATGTAATGTTATCTGAATCCTTCATCTCCTCTTCCCCATAACCACAGCATCTGGTTTTAGTTACTAAATTCCGCTCTAACCGCAAAAAGGACGGTAACCCGTCCTTTTCTCAGGAAAGTCCGCTCCCTTTGGAGCAGGACATTGCTTAACACCTTTGTTTCAAGCAGCTATTCCGCAGATATTATATAATAGTAGATAGGCTGTCCGCCATATTGCAGCTCAATATCGCAGGAAGGGAAGGCCTCCTCCACCTGATTTTTAAGCTCCCGGGCCTCATCCAAAGAAATCTCATCCCCGTAGTAAATGCTGATCAGCTCCAAATCGTCTGTCATCATCTCCGCTACCATCCGGAAGGCAACCTCAGGTACACAACCGCCTACGGACAAAATGCCCTGATCTCCGATTCCCATATAGTCTCCCTGCTTGATTTCCTTATCCTCAATCACCGTATCCCGCACGGCATAGGTTACCTGCCCTGTCTTAACATTGCCCATCTCGCTCTTCATAATCTCTTCATTCTCTGCAACGGACAGGTCGGGAACATAGTTGATGATGGCTGTAATTCCCTGGGGTACGGTCTTGGTGGGGATCACAATAATATTTTTGTTCTCCACCATCATTTTGGCCTGGTTGGCCGCCAAAATAATGTTTTTGTTGTTGGGAAGGATAAATATGGTATCCGCATTGACCTTTTCGATGGCATTGAGCATGTCTTCCGTGCTGGGATTCATGGTCTGACCGCCCTCGATAATATGATCCACCCCTAATCCGGTAAAGATTTCATTGATTCCCTTTCCCACGGAGACCGCAATAAAGCCTACATCCTTGTGAGGCATAGAAGGAGCGGCTTCTTTCTTTTCGGCCCCGGCCTCCTGCCCCTGTTCTTCCTTCCTGAGGGTTTCTTCATGCTCCAAACGCATGTTGTCGATCTTCATATTGGATAAAGCGCCGTATTTCAGGGCTTTCTGGATTGCAAGGCCGGGATCGTTGGTGTGTACATGTACCTTCACCACATTATCGTCCGTCACAACCACAATGGAGTCACCGATGGATTCCAGATATTCCTTAAAATCCATTTCGTTTTTGATATTAAAGTTCCGGGTGAGCAGGATGATAAATTCCGTACAGTAACCGTATTTGATGTCCGCCTCTGCTTTGGGCTGCGCCTGCTTTGAAGCCGCCTTGGGGGAAGGATCCTTTGAGGGAAGGCTGAAATCAATTTCCTTGCCTAAAAAGGCATCATTAGCCCCCTTAAGAACCTGCATCAGTCCCTGACCGCCTGAGTCAACCACCCCTGCCTGCTTGAGGACGGGAAGCATTTCGGGGGTCTGCTCCAAAACCTCGTCCCCACGCCTGAGGATCTCCTCAAAAAACACGGTCAAGTCTTCACAGCCCTCATTGGCCAGCTCTCTTGCCTTAACGCTCATCCCCTTAGCCACGGTTAATATCGTACCTTCCTTCGGCTTCATGACTGCCTTGTAAGCGGTTTCCACCGCCTTCTCAAAGGCGTCTGCAAAGACCGGGACGCTTAAGCTCTCCTTCTCTCTTATGGACTTGGTAAATCCCCGGAAAAGCTGGGATAAGATAACGCCGGAGTTTCCTCTTGCCCCGCGCAGCGAACCGGAGGAAATTGCCTTACACAGGGTAAACATATCCATCTCCTGCATTGCCGCAACATCCTTGGCCGCCGACATGATGGTAAGGGTCATATTTGTCCCTGTATCGCCGTCAGGCACGGGAAAAACGTTCAGGTCGTTGATCCATTCTTTTTTGGATTCCAGATTTTGGGCTCCGGCTAAGAACATCTTTGCAAGTATCTTAGCGTCGATTGTATTAGTCACAGCAAGTCCTCCTTAATCAATCACTCTAACACCTTCAACAAAGATGTTTATTTTTGCAACTTCTATTCCTGTGAATTCTTCTAGCTTGTACTTTACATTGCTGATCAGGTTATCGGTTACCGCAAGTATACTCACGCCGTATGCGACAATCACATGAAAATTAATCGTCAGTTTATTATTCCTGATAGACACATTTATGCCTCTGGTCATGCTTTCTTTTTTGAGCAGTTTCACAAGGCCATCTTTTACGTTAATGCCTGCCATTCCAACTATACCAAAACATTCCATTGCAATGGAGCCTGCATACTGGGCGATCACGTCGTTGCCGATTGCAATGTTACCCATATGAGTATTCATGGAAGTTTCCTTCATGGAAGAATTTTTCATAGGCTGCCTCCTTATTTAAGAACATATATATTGTATTATAACCGTAAAGCAAAAAAAAAGAAACAATAATTTTTTCTAAAAATTGCCGAATTTGATGAATTTTCCGCTTGTCATATACAAAGTTTTCTGGTAATATATAATCGTTGTGTATATCTATAATCTGAATTGTCAGGAGGTGTAATGATGGCTAAATGTGATATTTGTGGTAAAGGCGTTCATTTCGGAAATAATGTAAGCCATTCTCATAGAAGATCTAACAGAATTTGGCATTCTAACATCAAAAGAGTTAAATGCATGGTAAATGGAGCTTCCAAAAGAATGCACGTTTGTACCAATTGTTTAAAAACAGGAAGAGTTGAAAGAGCATAGTTTTCCGTATGAAGAAGCAATTGCCGCCCGCTTAAGTTTTAAGCGGGCTGTTTTGCGTTAAAGACAGAAATTGTACCCAACCAATAAAAGAAGGACGATAATGATCAGGGCAATCAGATAATGAGGGGCAAGAAAAAGCATAAGCAGCATGCCCACCGCAATCCAGAATGCAATAAATCCGATCAGTCTTTTCATGGGCTTAAATCCTTCTGCTTATGCTTTACTTTATCTTATGCAGCTTCTTTTCATTTATTGCGTGTCCGATGTTTCTTCCGGAAAAGCAATGTCCACTGCCGTGTCGTCTTCGATCATTTCCTCCTTCGGCGCCGTGAACTTGTCAACAATATCCGGGATCAAATCTAGCACTTTGGTGACGGTATCCTGATTTTTGATATTTACCAGCTTGGTGCTGCCGTTTTTGATCACCAGAACTGCGCTGGGGGTCAGCTTTCCGGAAAACCCGCCTGCTCCGCCGTTTTTCTTATCGCCTACACTGGCGCCTGCTCCCACGCCGAAGGTTACGTCCACAAGCGGTAGGATAATGGTATCGCCGATCTTGGTAGCCTCGCCCACTACCGTCTTGGTAGATAAAACGGTGCTCATTCCCTTCATCAAAGAATCAATTACTCCTGCAAAATTGTTTTCTGCCATTTATGCTGCCTCCCTTTTAAATAGTTTGATTAAACGACGCAGGTCTTTATTGAAATAGATTTTCCATGCGGTTTTTAATCCCTTCATTACCGTGATTTTCCCTTTGATCAGAAGCTCTCCCTCCACAATCTTCCGCTCAAAATCCGGTGTAACGCTAATATGATTGCCCAGCAGAGGATATAACATACCGTAAACGGCGAGTATCTCTCCCGTGCCGGCAGGATCGCCGGCGCCGATCACAAGGCTTCCCGTCCACTTCCCCGGAAGAATGCTTTTGAGCAGACAAAGAGCCTGCCCCGAGCACACCGACCAGGCCCGGCGGAAGGTATCGCTTTTGAGGATATTCAGATAATATTGGATATTATTTACAATATGCTTTATCTTATCACATATTTGGGCAATTGTGTACCGGATATTTTGAAACAGGGACAGGAGTTTTCGGAAAAACTCCTTTACCCTGGAAAAAAAGCCCTCTTTTTCTGTTTTTGCTTCCGCACCTGAATCAGCCCTCTTATCCCCTTCTTCTGTATTTATACTCTGCTCCTTGTGGCCGGTTTCAGGAAGATCCTGCCTTTGGTTCTGGGGCTTTTTCTGCGCTTTGGTTTTTTGGGGCTCCTTTTCCTGCTTTTTGGTTTCCCCTTTTTCGGTGTCCCCCAAAGGAGCCTTTGGGGATTGATCCGGCCGGATTTTGGCTTTGTCTGACCTGAAAAGGGTGAAGCCCAGAACACGCACCCTCAAAAAGGCGGCCTCCGGATAGCAAAAAGAGGCGTTTACCAGATGCAAAAGCCAGGAAACCCTTGCTTCTATGGACAGAGCCTTCCCCTCCCCTTCCTTTCTGCAAATCCTTACCCGGTATCTCAGCGGAACAAACAGGACCAGGAAAAGCAGTGTCAGCACCGTCAGGAGCAAAATAAGAAGAAGGATTCCCAAAACCTTTAAAATTGTCAGCAGTATCGCAATCATATTATACTCCACGTTTCAGATACTCTTTCAGGTTGCAGCCTCCGGTAGCGTCAAGGCATTCCCGGGTGATTTGGACAATCATTGAGATTGCCTCCTCATAATCAGAGGCGATTCCGATAATCACAGGCGGATGGTAACGGTAATATCTCTGTTTCAGATACCCTGCATGGAAAATTTCAAGCTGGTCAGGGCCTTTGCAAAGGGCGATCACATAGGCGCTCACTCCTGCATGAAGCTTCAGCTTTCTTTTGATTTTAGCCGGATTAGTAACAGTATCGCCAATATAAAGGTATTTATAAAATTTCATTGCTCTGCGCCCCTTTTACTCAAAATAAGCATCAAAAATTCTCTTTGCGATGGGAACCGCATAATCCCCTCCGGCTCCGGCTCCCTCGATAATGATGGTCACGCAGATTTCCGGATCCTGGGCGGGGGCAAAGCCCGTAAACCAGGCATGGGAATCGCCCTTTACGGTTCCGTACTCTGCCGAACCGGTCTTGCCTGCCGCAGTATAGGAGAGTCCCTTTAACCTGGATGCAGTCCCCTCCTCCACCACATCTGTCATCAGCGCGCTTAAAGCCTGGGCCTGGTCGGGCTCTATCAGCTTTCCCCGGGAGGAAGGCCCAAAGTCCTTCACAGAGCTTCCCGCGCTGTTTTCCACACGCTCCACCATATAAGGCTCCATCAAAATCCCGTCATTGGCAATTGCACAGGTGATCATGTTGAGCAAAAGCGGGGTGATGGAGGTGGTTCCCTGTCCGATGGAAATCTGCATCATTTCGGAATCCGTGGTATCCTTAGACATATCCACCCGGCTTTGATTGGAGAGAACGCCGACCGAAAGGTCGCGGTTAAACAAAAGTCCTTCCAGGGTATCTGCAAAGGCCTCTCTGTCAAGAGAAAATCCGATATTGGCAAAGGAGGTATTGCAGGATTTGGCAAAGGAGGTGGTAAAGTTCACCCCTCCGTGGACGGAGCCATGATAGCACTGAATCCGATCCTGTCCTCTGGTAAGGGAGCCGGTACAGTTATAGCTGTAATTCTGATAGCTGTCGGGGTTTTCTCTTATGTATTCCAGAGCCGTTATGATCTTAAAGGTAGAGCCCGGAGGATACAGGCCCTGGGTCGCACGGTTTAAAAGGATGCTGCTGTCCTCATCCGCAATGAGCTCCTCCCACATGGCGTCAATCTCCTCCGGGTTAAAATCCGGTTTGGAAACCATAGCCAGTATTTTTCCCGTGTCCGGCTCTGTCACAAGGATCGCTCCCTGATAGACCCCCAGGGCGGTGGAGGCAACCTGCTGAAGGTTTACGTCAAGGGTGGTGTATACATCGTCTCCGGGATACTTCTCCCCGGCCAGCTCCAGCCCGGCCTTCTGGGACAGAGGCGCGCTTGAATTGATCAGGTAATAGTTGGCCTGGGCCTCCACTCCCATCCGCCCGTTGACCGCATATCCCACCGCATGGGAAAAGAGGTTCTGGTAAGGGTACTGCCTTTTTTCGTTTCCCTCCTCATCCTCAACGGTCTGGGCCAGTATCTCACCCTGTGCCGAGAGGATTTTGCCCCTGCGGTTCTGGGCGATCAGCATCTGCTGTCTCCCATTATAGCTGTTGTTGATCAGCTCCTGTTTGTGGGTTGCACAGTAGTAGGTGATATATCCGGACAGCCCCAAAAAAAGCAGGACAAAGCCTAAGGTAACGATGCGGATTTCTCTGTTTTTCTTTTTATTCTTCGTCTTCGTCTTCAATCTCCTCTCCTGCCAAAAAAGCCTCCCGCCTTGCCTGCTCTCTTGCCGCCCTCTTCAGCATCTGCTTTCGAAGCCGCTTCTTTTTGAGAGACGCCCTGCGCGCTTCCTCCTCTTCCTGCCAGATCATATGCAGTCCCTGGACAACGGCGAACATCACGATGGTGGTGAGAATGGAGCTGCCGCCGTAGCTGATCAGGGGCAGGGTGACGCCGGTAAGGGGAATAAATTTCGTGCCGCCGCCGATGGTAAGAAACACCTGAAAAATGTAGGTGACGCCGATACCGAAAGCGGTAAGCTGATAAAATTTTTCATTTATGCCCGAGGCAATATTCATAAACATAAGGAAGGTACTGACACAGATCAAAATCAGGCATATGGCGGCCACAATCCCCATCTCCTCCGCAATGGCGGAGAAAATAAAATCCGTTTCAACAAAGGGAATGGAGCCCGGGGTTCCCTTATAAAGCCCCAGCCCCAGCCATCCGCCGCTGGATATGGCAAACAGGGACTGGGTGATCTGAAAGCCGTTGGAATCGATTACGCTCCAGGGATCCTTCCAGGCCTGCACCCGGACCTGTACATGCCTGAATACCTGAAAGGCCACATAGGCGGCCCCGCATCCGCCTGCGGCTCCTGCAAGCAGGTACAGAAAATTCCTGCTTGCCACAAACACCATCAGCACATACACCATAAAAAAGATCAGGGCGCTTCCCAAATCCCTGGAGATCACCAAAGAAATTACATGGGCCGCCGCCACCACTGCGGTGGTAAAGACTTCAAAAAAGCCGGACGCCTCATGCAGGGCGCTTGCGATATAAAAAACAAACAGTATTTTGACAAACTCGGAGGGCTGGAAGGTGATGCCCAAAATGGAGTAAGAGAGCTTGCTTCCGTAGGTGGTCTGCCCTAAAATCATCACGATGCCCAGGGCTGCAACGCCTGTGAGGGCGTAGAGCCATTTCATTTTTTTGAGTAGCTTGAATTTCTGTACGAAAAAAGGAATCGCCAGGGCAATTGCCAGAGAGCCTGTCACAATGATAAACTGCTTGATGGCCTTTGACATGTCAAGCCTTGTAAGTATCACAAATCCGATACAGAGCAGCATACACATATTGTTGCTCACAAGACGGTTTGACCTTGGATACAGCATCCGGTACAGCACCGTAAAGGCATACAGCATAATCTGCTGAAAAGCATAGAAAAAAAGGTAGCTGCTATCCCCCGTCTCAAAGCAGATTGTGACAAAACAGCTAAAATGAAAGGCAAACATCAAAAGCCCCTGCCTTACATAGATCCCTCTCCTTCTTTCCTCCTCGTGATAGCGGAATACGGCAAAGCTTTCGTAGGTATAGAGAATCATCAGCAGAACGATTACATATCTTGAAAATTCGCTGATATAAATTTCCAACTGGCTCATTCAACTCCCCTTTTATAGTGTCCTGTGGTATATTCCTGAATGCAGGCAGGAATTTCGGATTGCTCCATGCCCCCCTTTGGCTCCCCGCCTATAAGCCGGTCAAAATACTGAATGATCTGACGGGCTTCTTCTCCCTTTTCCAGCGTAAAATCCAGGCGGTAATTGCCGTCCGAGGGGATTTTGTCTTTCGCGTAGCCGTGAAGGGATAAAGGAACACCATTATAGATGACATTATAACAGCTCAGACAGTCCGAATAAACAGGAAATTGTTTTCCATACCGGTCTGTCAGAGGGACAATTCCTCTTTTCCGGCTGCACTCCCCCATGGTCTTTTTCACACAGTTGGCCGAAACCATCATGGGAAGCCGCCCGTACAGGATTGCGGAGGCGGCAATTTCCCGGTCGGGGCAGGCGTCCAAAAGCTCCTTGAGCTCCCACCGGTTGCATTCCAGCGGAAGGAAAAATTCTCCGGCCCGGGATTCCCAGAAATGCAAAGCCTCCCGGTTCCAAATGTAAAGCCCTGCATCCAGCACGATCCTATCCCGGGAAACAGTTTCTGCAAAATAAGCCGCACTCTCTGAATTTCTTACAAGGACGCCATCCAAAACCCCTGATAAAAGGAGGCTTTGGAGCTTTTTAAGCAGGGCATGATCCTTGCGTCTTACAATATATGGGGCGGCTCCATATAGCTTAGAGTCTTTGGATGAGATAGGACCGATCTCGTCCAACAGAGCATAATCCACATAAATTCGTTCCACCTTCCGCTCTAAGGCGGCTTTAAGCTGCTCCATGGTGAGCACGGAAACATGAAGCCTCTTCGGGCCTTCGCCCAGACGCCTAAAGCCCTGTACAGCCTCCGTTTTGGGGGAGGCTAAGGGCCGGACAGGGGCAGTATGTCCGGCTCTCCCCGGCGCTTTGGCCCGGATTAATTCTTTTTCCAATGCGGACAGGGCGTTTCTGCGCAGCTCGTTGAGGGCGGCAATGGGCATAAAAATATTTTCGGCCTCGTCTATGGCGGCCTGCTCAATCCTGACCAGGGAATTTCCGCATTTTTTTAGCTGCTGTGCAATTTTGTCTTTTGTAAGGGGCTGCTTTTGCGCCCTCTGAACCAATTCTCCTTCGCAAGAAACCCCAATCCCTTCCGCTTCTAACTCTAACCTGGCCGGCTCGTTCTCCCGCAGGCATACCCTGGCCCTGGCCGGGTAATAAAGACCGGTGCCGATATATTTTTGCCGGATCGAGGTCAGCAGGTCTTCTTTGGTCTGGGAATAAGCCGAAGAGGAAAGGCTGATCATTTCCCTGCCGTTCGTCCTGTGATAGTATCCGTCCCCTGTGCCGTTGCGGATATATAAGGAAGAGAGAAGCCTTTGATCCTCCTTTTCGATCCCAAAATGCTCTTTGTCCTGATAATAAAGGTCAATATATTTGCGGTAAACCGCCGTCACCCCGGCGGCATAGGCAGGATCCTTCATTCTCCCTTCTATTTTGAAGGAATCGATTCCCGCCTCGATCAGCGCAGGAAGAAGAAAAATCGTACACATATCCTTCATGCTGAGAGGATAACACTCCTTTGGGGCCTGGGCTGAGCCGGCCTTGGTCTGATAGGGGAGCCGGCAGGGCTGGGCGCAGCGCCCTCGGTTGCCGCTGCGCCCGCCTAAAATGCTGCTGAGCAGACATTGGCCCGAATAGCTGTAGCACATGGCGCCATGGATGAAGGCCTCGATTTCCACACCGCTCTCCTCTTTCAGCAAGACGAGCTCCTTAAGGGAGAGCTCCCTTGCCGGAACGACTCTGGAGATTCCCTCTGCTTTGACCAGCATAGCGCCCTTAGGGCCGGTCAGCGCCATCTGTGTACTTGCGTGAAGGGGAAGGCCGGGAAAACAGGCCCTTAAGAAGCGAAGAACTCCCAGATCCTGCACGATCACACCGTCTAAGCCCTTCTCGTAAAAGGGAAGCATGTAGTAATACAGCTCGTCCAGCTCTCGTTCCTTGACAAGAGTATTGACCGTTAAATAAATTTTTCTACCAAAAAAATGGGCAAAATAAATGCCTTCGCAAATTTCCTCTGTTGAAAAATTATCCGCATAAGCCCGGGCGCCGTAGCGCTCTCCGCCCAGATAAACCGCATCCGCCCCGGCGTTTACGGCTCCTCTTAAGGCGTCAAAATTTCCCGCCGGCGATAACAATTCCACCTTTTTCATGCCCGCTCCTTTAGTCAGTATCCGCACAAAAAGCTGTCTTGTCAAGACAGCTTTTTAGTTCTATAGAAGTACGTATCCATATCTTATCCATTGTTTTTCAGTTCGGTTTCCAGCCTTACGATCTTCTTGGCGTTCTCGTTGGCTTCCTTCTGAAGGGCCTTTACGCTCTTTTCGGTATTTTCCAGCTTGATCTGAGAGGCGATTAATTCATGCTTCAGATTATAAAGCTCTTTTTCTTTATTCTGAATCTCTTCTTCCAAAAGATTAATCTGTCTTTTGGCCTTAAAGTAGTCGTCTGCAATGTTTAGCTGCAGCAGCACGCTCTGGGTATCTAGGGGCTGACGCTTAAAGGAATCCACCTTTGCGTACTCTGCCGTCTTGTTGTTGATGTAGGAGGCAACCTTCTGCAGGTATTCTTCACTTTCATAACCGCTCAGTGTAAATACTTTGCCGCCAATAATTACTTCCGTATCTGTTTTAACTGACATCCGGCCGACCCTCCATCTACAAAATATACAGCTTGTCCAAAACTGCCTATACAAGATATATTATAATCAGATTAATCCGGAATTTCAAGCCCTAAATGATGATAAGCCAAATCCGTTACCGTCCGCCCCCGGGGGGTCCGGTTAATAAATCCGTTTTTGAGCAGATAGGGTTCATATACATCCTCAATGGTCCCCGAGTCCTCGCCGATGGCAGCCGCTAGGGTGTCAAGCCCTACCGGGCCGCCCGAAAATTTCTGTATCATGGTAAGAAGAATGTTCCGGTCAATATGATCCAGCCCCATTCTGTCCACATCCATCAGATCCAGGGCCGTCATGGCTACTTCCTCTGTGATGACGCCGTCATGCTTCACCTGGGCATAGTCCCTGACCCTTTTGAGTATCCTGTTGGCGAGCCGCGGCGTTCCTCTGCTTCTTTTGGCCATTTCCATGGCGCCCTGAAGCTCCACCGGGGCGTCCAGGATCCGGGCCGAATGCATGATAATCATCTGAAGCTCCTCCACGGAATAAAACTCAAGGCGGTGGATGATTCCGAAACGGTCCCGCAAGGGGGCGGTTAAAAGCCCTGCCCTGGTGGTGGCGCCTACCAGGGTAAAGTGAGGCAGATCAAGCCGGATCGACCTGGCAGTAGGCCCCTTTCCGATCATAATATCAATGGCGAAATCCTCCATGGCAGGATAAAGAACCTCTTCAACCTGGCGGTTCAGCCTGTGGATTTCATCCACAAACAAAAGATCCCCCTCCTGAAGGTTATTAAGGATTGCCGCCATCTCTCCCGGCTTTTCAATAGCCGGTCCGCTGGTCACCTTCATATTCACGCCCATTTCGTTGGCGATGATCCCTGCCAGGGTGGTTTTTCCAAGTCCCGGAGGCCCGTAGAAAAGCACATGATCCAGGGAGTCCTCCCGCTGTCTGGCGGCCTCGATATAAATTCTGAGACTCTCCTTTATCTTGGATTGACCGATATAGTCACCCAGCTTTTGAGGGCGGAGGCTTCCCTCAATCCGCATATCCTCTTCCTGTAAATTGGTTTCAATTGTTCTCTTTGCCATTGATTTTGCTCCATAACCTAAAACATATTCTTAAGCGCCTGCTTTAACAGGGTTTCCACATCCATGGATTCGCCCCCCGCAACACTTTTTACCGCCCTTAAGGCATCCGCGGAAGAATAGCCAAGAGCGGTCAGCGCTTCTACCGCCTCGGCCCCTGCCCTCTCGTCCGCCAGGGCTCCTTCTGCCCGGGGATCCTGCATTTCATTATAAACCAGAGTATCTTCAAGAGAAATCTTATCCTTTAAATCAAGAATCACTCTCTCGGCAGTTTTTTTGCCCACGCCGGGGGCCCGGGCAATGGCCGCGGAATCTCCGGAAAGAACGGCGAACCTCAACTCATCGGCACTGAGCACGGAGAGGATTGCAAGTCCCCCCTTCGGGCCGATTCCGTTTACCGTGATGAGCTTTTTGAAGATGTCCAGATCATCCCGGGTTAAAAATCCGTAGAGATTGAAGGTATCCTCCCTGACCAGCGTATAGGTAAAGAGCTTAACCGTCTTTCCGATGCCGGGAAGGTGGGAGGAGGTTCGGGCGGATATTTTCACATTAATCCCTATATTCCCCACATCAACCACTGCATTTTCTTCCGAAATATCCTCAAGCTGTCCTTTAACAAACGCAATCATGTCATGTTTCCTTTCAATATATTTTGAATATACGGCAAAATCAGTGACGCTGCAGAGCCGATCAGCAGCCCGGTGGTCATTCCCGCAATCAGAAGAAAGGGGATATAATAAAGCACCCCGTAGGTTTCCACCGCAAACAGGGCAACCAAAAGCTGGCCCAGATTATGGAATACCCCTCCCGCGGCGCTGACTGCGGGAAGGTGAAAGCCGCGGGCCTTTTTGAGCAGTATCATTACAGCCCCGCTAACCAGGGCTCCCGCAAGGGAGTAAAGGAGCATAAACAGGTTTCCGAAAAGGAACCCGCTAAGAAGCGCCTTAAGGATTGTCAAAAGAAGGGCTTCTCTCCAGCCCAGCAGATAGAGACATAAAACCACTGCAAGGTTAGCCAGCCCCAGCTTCATGCCCGGAATACCGCTCTGAAGAGGAATCAGAATCTCCACATAAGACAGGATAAGGGCAAAGGCAAGCAAAAGCCCCATGCAGGAGGTGCGGTTTACAATAGTCCGGTTTTCGGCGGACAGGGAAGGCTCTTCTTTCTTTGAGGAATCTTCCTTTGGAAAACCTTCTTTTGGAAGCGGTTTTTTCTCATCAGTAGGTAACTGCATCCAGCTCACTCTCCTCTTTCGACTCAACCTGCAATACCAGCCTGTGCGGAAGACAGATGATGCTCTCTCCGTTTCGGGCGATGCTTCTTTGTCTGACGCAGATCTGGTCAGGACAGTCGGCATCCGTAACACAGGCCTCTTTGTTCTCGATCAGGAGCAGATTATAGCCTTCCTCTCCCCAGGGGATGACCAGAGTCTGATCTTCCAGGAGAGAATAATCGGCTATCCTTTGCCCGTCCTGGTAAACGGCCACGGCTGCAGGTAAATTATTATTCAGATTATTCAGCAGGAAGGGGATCAGCCAGAATAAAAAGGCACTCATAAGAAATCCCCCTAAAAGGATCAGGTCTTTTTTTAGTTTTTTCATTCTTTTATTTTATCATAGCCGAACATATGTATCAAGCAAAATGCCGTTGAATTCTGTCCCGTTTCATTATAAAATAGGACTGTTAAAGGATCTCTCACAAAAAAGATAAAATCAGTCAAAGGAAAAGGAGTGTCATATGAGAATTATATTTGTCCGTCACGGCGAACCTGACTATACCAAAGACTCCCTCACCGAAAAGGGGTGGAGGGAAGCGCGCTTTCTGGCGGAGCGTATCAGTAAGTGGCAGGTAACAGACTTTTACTGCTCTCCCCTTGGAAGAGCTCAGGATACGGCATCCTGCACCCTGGAAAGGATGAATCGAAAGGCGGTTACCCTGGACTGGATGAAGGAATTTGCCTATGATATTGAAGACCCCGTCAACGGCAAAAGGGGGATTCCCTGGGATTTCGTCCCCTCCTGCTGGACGGAGGACCCGCTGCTGCTGGATGCAAAGGACTGGCCCGAGGGAGCCGTTATGAAAACCAATCCCCGGATTGGAGTCGCCTGCCGGGAGGTGTGGGAGAGCTTTGACCGGCTGCTCTCCTCCTACGGATATGTAAGGGACGGCCGTTTTTACCGTATGCCGCAGGCAAAGGAGCGTTTTATTCCAAGAACCTTCTCCCCTTCAAATCCTCATGCCCTGGACGAACTCCCCGATTCCTCCAAAGAGCCGGTGATCGTGATTTTCTGTCATCTGGGAATCACCTGCCTGGTGCTCTCCCATTTGCTCAATATTTCGTTTCCGGCATTGGTGCATGGCTTCTTTCTCCCCACCTCCTCTGTCACGATTCTCTCCAGTGAGGAGCGCTGGAGCAACGAGGCTTACTTCAGAGTACAGACAATCGGGGATGTGCAGCATCTGCTTGCGAATAACGAGCCGGTTTCCTCTGCGGGCTCCTTCACAACCGCCTTTCAGGGATAACCGCGCCCTCCTTACAAAGAAGGACTATAGAAAATAAACAGCAAGAGGCGTCATGCTCTGGGTTGCCATGGCGCCTCTTATCCGTATTAGTTTACTCTTCTTCCGTGTCTGTATCGTCTGTGCCTGCATCCGTTTCGTCTGTGTCTGTATCGGCATTCGTATCCGTTTCAGCAGCCGCATTTTGTACAGTCAGATATTTCAAATCGCCTTTTACATCCTCCACCTTGTAATTCTCCATAAGCCCGGCCATATATTCCGAGGTTCTCTGGCTTGCAATGGTATTGGAAATAGATTCGTTATCCGCCTCATCAAAGTATCTGTCGATAAACTCCGCCACATAATACCGGTGGCTGGCTTCGTCCTCCAAGGCGATGATGTCCCCTTCCTTTCGGCCTTCCTCAAAGAGCCAGTCGGAAATTGCAGAGGCCACACCTGCGTATCTGCGTCCCTCGCTTAAGCTGTACTCGTTTTCCTCGTCTTCATAGTTGGCCTTATCCTCCTCAGAGGCATTCTGAACACAAAGCTCCTCAAAATCAGCTCCTTTTTTGCGTTCTTCCACCATGGCCTCGGCCTTTGCCTTAAGCTCCTTCATGGCCTCCTTGACGGCAGCCTCATCGGCGTCCTCGGCCAGGTCCGCGTTAAATACAAAGCTCCTGTAATCTACCCTGTCGTAGCTCTGCTGATTTTCTTCATAGTAAGAGGTAATCTCATCCTCAGAAGGAGCGCTATCCTCCAGCATTTTATTATAGTAGGCTCCGGCAAGCAAATTTTCCCTGATAATGGGTTCCATGTTCTTCTCGGTTGCGTAATCGCCGAAGTTCTGCTTATAATACTCCTTCACGCTTACCCCTGCAGCAGAAGCGGATTCCTTAAAGCTTTCTTTGAAGGCCTGGTACTCTTCGTCGGAATCATAGTGAAAGTCGGTGGCATCCGCCTCGTCTACCGTTGCCTTGATCTGCTGAATCTGCTCCACAGCCATCTCGTCAAACATATCCTTCAAAGAAAGGCCGTCTGCGTAGGGCTGGGCCTCTAAATCCATGGAAGCGTCAATCCCCATATAGGCTCCGTAGGTATTCACCGCCGAGTTGAAAAAGTAGTTATACTCAAGCTGCGAAAGCTCATGGTCTCCAACCTTGATATAAGTGCCATGGGTGATGCTGCGCTTGCTGATAATGGAAACTCCTACAGAAATGATCAGCGCTGCAGCTATGAGAACGGCCACGGATGTCCCCACCAGTCTGGTGAGCTTTTCCTCTCTGGCCTCCTTTTGCTTTTGCTGCCTTCTGGCTTCCATCTTGCGGTCATATTTTGTCTGAATCTTCTGTTGCTCCCTGGGTTGAACAGAAGGTTCGCCTGTCGCCTGGGGCGTGGTTTTTTTAGCCATTTTAAAAAGTTCCTCCTCACGTTAAATCGTAGCAATATACCGCCGGATAACAGCGGCGCCTGACTGCAGCCCAAAAAGACGCTGCGTCACAAGGCTTATCTTATCAGGAATTTGTGTCCTTCCTGTGAATACCTTTGTTATTCTACTACATTTTTCAGCGAAAAGAAAGAGCTTCCTTATTTTTGATTGATATAATTTACCAATCCCTCTGCCGCAATGATCTTCTGCATGAACTCCGGGAAGGCCTGCCCCTTAAACTGAGTCCCCTTGGTGAGGTTTTTGATGATGCCGGAGTCGAAATCCACCTCCACCTCATCTCCCGCCTCAATCCCCTTAGAGGCCTCGGCGCACTCAATAATAGGAAGTCCGATATTGATGGCGTTCCGGTAAAAGATCCTTGCAAAGGTCTGGGCAATGACACAGCTTACCCCGGCCGCCTTGATGGCAATGGGGGCGTGCTCCCTGGAGGAGCCGCAGCCGAAATTTTTGTCTGCCACGATCATATCCCCCTTTTTTACCTGCCGGATAAAGTCCCTGTCAATATCCTCCATACAGTGGGTGGCAAGCTCTGCCGGGTCAGAGGAATTCAGGTATCTGGCCGGAATGATCACATCCGTATCCACATTGTCGCCATATTTAAAAACAGTTCCTTTTGCCGCTTTCATATTTATGATACTCCTTTCTTTTTTGAGGATAAGCTCCGCTGGATGTTGATTTATGAAATAATATGCCGCTTACTGTAACTGGCAGGGGCAGGAAATTTTCCCTGTCACGGCGCTTGCCGCAGCTACGGCCGGGCTGGCCAGGTAGATTTCGGATTTTACATGTCCCATACGGCCTACAAAGTTCCGGTTGGTGGTGGACACACAGCGCTCCCCTTCCGCCAGAATTCCCATATAACCGCCCAGACAGGGGCCGCAGGTAGGCGTGCTCACCACGGCGCCTGCTTCGATGAAGATCTTTAACAGACCTTCCTCCATAGCCTTCAGATAGATGGCCTGGGTAGCCGGAATAATGATGCAGCGCATACCGGGCGCCACATGACGTCCCTTTAATACCTCCGCGGCAATGCGCATGTCATCCATCCGTCCGTTGGTGCAGGAGCCGATGACCACCTGGTCAATTTTGATTTCGTCCCTGATCTCGTCAATGGTCTTGGTGTTTTCGGGAAGGTGGGGAAAAGCCACGGTGGGACGAAGGGCGCTTAAATCGATGGTGTACTCTTCATCATAAACCGCATCCTCATCCGCCTCATAGACGGTATATTCCCTCCGGGAGTGTTCCTTCATATAAGAAACTGCCAGATCGTCCACCGGGAAGATCCCGTTCTTTCCGCCGGCTTCAATCGCCATATTGGCGATGGTGAAACGATCATCCATGGTCAGATTAGCCACCCCGTCCCCCACAAATTCCATGGACTTGTACAGAGCGCCGTCCACGCCGATCATCCCGATGATATGCAGAATAACATCCTTGCCGCTGACCCACTTGGAAGGCTTACCGGTGAGATTGAATTTGATTGCCGCAGGCACCTTAAACCATGCCTTTCCGGTAGCCATGCCGGCCGCCATATCCGTGCTGCCCACTCCCGTCGAAAAAGCGCCCAGGGCTCCGTAGGTACAGGTGTGGGAATCCGCTCCGATAATCACGTCCCCTGCCACGGTCAGGCCCTTTTCGGGAAGAAGGGCGTGCTCGATTCCCATCTCTCCCACCTCAAAATAATTGGTAATCTGATTGCGGCAGGCAAATTCCCGCACACACTTGCAGTGCTCTGCGGATTTAATATCCTTGTTGGGGACAAAGTGATCGGGGACAAGGGCAATCTTGTCTTTGTCAAAAACCCCCTCCACCTTCATTTTCTCCATTTCCTTAATGGCAACCGGACTGGTAATATCGTTGCCGAGCACCAGATCCAAATCCGCCTCAATCAATTGCCCCGCTTCCACCTGCGCAAGTCCGGCATGCTTTGCCAGTATTTTCTGGGTCATTGTCATTCCCATGGTCGTTACCTCCTTCATGTTTTTCTTAAAACGATAAACGCTCACTTGCTTTCTGCTTCGATATAGGAAAGTGTAGCACAGTTCTGCCGAAATGCAAAATAGTATCTGTTCATATTTATCATAACTTGTAGTTATGATAAAATCGTAATAAAATTACAAAAAGTTATTGAATGGGAGGAAATACCATGGAGCAGAATCTGAACCTGTATCAGGTCTTTTACGAGGTGGCAAACTGCCGCAATTTTTCTGTCGCCGCCAAAAAGATGTATATCAGCCAGCCCGCCATCAGCAAAGCCATATCCAGGCTGGAGGAGGGCTTAAGCACCGTTCTTTTCAGCCGTTCCTCCAGAGGGGTCAGCCTGACCAGGGAAGGAGAGGTTCTGTACCGCTATGTGGAACAGGCCCTAGACACCTTAAAATCCGGGGAGGAGCAGCTTCAGATTTCGGCTTCCCAGAAGGTCAGCCATCTGTCCATCGGAGTAAGTACCATGCTGTGTAAATATATTCTTCTGCCTGTGCTGAAAAGCTTTCTTGCGGAAAATCCCAACATTAAAATTGCAATTTCCTGCCAGTCAACCCTTGATACCCTCTCCCTGCTTCAGGAGGGAGCCATCGATATTGGCCTGGTAGGCCTGCCCCCCACGGCGTCAGAGAAAAATCAGGCTGTCACTTATCTGCCCCTTAAAAATATCGAAGATATATTTGTCACCACCGACTCCTATCTGGCTCCTTTTATCAGCAAGCATAAGGGAAATCCAGGTGAAAAGGAAGAGCTTCTGAAGGAAGTCCCCGAAGAAGCCACCTTTATCATGCTGAACCGCGAAAATATTTCCCGTAAGCATGTGGAAGCTTTTTTGTCGCAGCACCAGCTTGTGTTTCAGAATATCATAGAGGTCAACAATATGGATCTGGCCATCGAATTTGCCAGGGCCGGCCTGGGAATTGCCTGCGTGATCAGTGATTTTGTGGAAAAGGATATTAAAAACGGGAATTTGCGGGAGCTGAAATTGGGCCATAAGATCCCTAAAAGACAGATCGGCTTTGCTTATCCGGCTAAGCTGCCTGATACCAGAACCGTGGATACACTGATACAGTATTGTATGCTTCATTTTTCCGAATAAGGTTAAAAACCAACTAATTCCGATTCTCAAAGAAGAAAAATGTATGCGTGGAAGTATAAAAGGATGTGCAACTGTTCCCATAAAATTTTAGGCTCTCCGGCAAGGACAACTGTCAAGCTGTCCTTGCCAGGCCTCTTAGTCCAAACGCCTGCCCGAAAAGCACGTCAGCGTTTACAGCGGACATTTTAAACCGTAAGTAATCAGTTATTAATCAGCTTATCGCTCTCATTATTCCAGCTATAAAGCTTGCGGATCTCCTTACCTACCTGCTCGGAAGAATGCTCTGCCGCCAGCTTTCTCATAGCCTTGAAGTGAGCCTGTCCGCCGGCTGCGGACATATCAAGCAGAAATTCCTTGGCAAAGCTGCCGTCCTGGATATCCTTTAAGATCTTCTTCATGGTCTTCTTGGTCTCTTCGGTGATGATCTTGGGGCCTGTGATATAATCTCCGTACTCTGCGGTGTTGGAAATAGAATATCTCATTCCCTCAAAGCCTGACTGATAGATCAGATCCACAATCAGCTTCATCTCATGGATACACTCAAAGTAAGCGTTCCTTGGATCATAACCGGCCTCTGTCAGAGTTTCAAACCCTGCCTGCATCAATGCGCAAACGCCGCCGCACAGAACCGCCTGCTCGCCGAAGAGATCGGTTTCCGTTTCTGTCCTGAAGGTGGTCTCCAGCACGCCTGCCCTGGCGCCGCCGATGGCAAGCGCATAGGCCAGAGCCTTCTCTAATGCTTTGCCGCTGGCATCCTGATGAACGGCTACCAGACAGGGAACCCCCTTGCCGGCCTGATACTCGCTTCTGACCGTATGTCCGGGTCCCTTGGGCGCAATCATGGTAACGTCTACGTTTTTGGGGGGAACGATCTGTCCGAAATGGATATTAAAGCCATGGGCAAACATCAGCATGTTGCCCTCCTCCAGGTTGGGCTCAATGTCCTTTTTGTACATGGCAGCCTGCAATTCATCATTGATGAGGATCATGATAATGTCTGCCTTTTTGGCCGCCTCAGCCGCCGTATATACCTCAAATCCCTGTGCTTCGGCCTTTGCCCAGGATTTGGAGCCTTCATATAAACCGATGATAACGTGGCATCCGGATTCCTTTGCGTTTAATGCATGGGCATGTCCCTGGCTGCCGTAACCGATGACTGCAATTGTTTTTCCTTCCAATAAGGACAGGTTACAGTCTTCCTGATAATAAATATTTGCCATTTTTTTCTCCCTCCTGCGCATTTTGCGCAACTGTACTCTATACTCAACTGTGGCTTTCCCTGGAGCGCGCCTCAAAATGTATGCCCTGATCTGCGGCATACATCTTTAGGAAAGCAATTTGGGGACACGCTCTAAAGGGGATATACGTTACAGATAAGTAACATTCTCTGTTCCCCGGCCAAGGCCCGCAATACCGGTTCTTGCAAGCTCCAGAATCTCATAGCCCTCCAGAAGGTCAATGAACGCGTCGATCTTGTCCTGATTGCCGGTAAGCTCAACAATCAGGCTGTCGGGAGCCACATCCACTATCTTGGCGCGGAAAATATCTGCGATGGCGATCACCCCCTGCCGCTGTTCGCTGCCGGTTCTGACCTTAATCAGGGCAAGCTCACGGTAAACGCTGTTTTCCGGTTTCAGTTCCTTAATATCCCTCACATCCACCAGCTTGGCCACCTGTTTTTCGATCTGGTCAAGGATCTCATCATCCCCGGAGGTTACAATGGTAATTCTTGTAAAACGGGGATCCGCCGTCAGACCTGCGGTGATACTGTCTATGTTGTAGCCTCTTCTGGAGAAGAGGCCGGAAATCCGGCTCAAAACACCGGAGGTATTATCTACCAAAAGCTGAAAAACCTTTTTACGCAATTCATTCTCCTCCTAACATGAAAATAATTTTATCAATATCCTTTTAAAAAGTCAACGTTTTAATCGGTCTCCATGCATTTTTGAAGGGCCAGTGTGCCGGTGCGGGCGACCTCCACAATACTGATGGTCTTGAACATGCCTATAAAGAGCTGTATTCTGTCCGGTATATCGCACATCTGTATCAGCATCATGTTTTTGGACATATCCACGATCTGGGCGTTCATGATCTCGCAGATTTCCATAATATCACGGCGGTTGCTTCTGTTATATTTGATTTTCATTAAGAGCAGCTCCCTGCTGATGCTGCCCGCCTCATCAAAGGTCTTTACCTTAATCACATCCAGCTTTTTGTTAAGCTGCTTTTCAATCTGCTCTAAGGTGCGCTTGTCCCCGCTGCTTACAATGGTCATGCAGGAAACGGCGCTGTCGTCGGTCTCTCCCACCGCAAGGGAATCAATATTAAAGCAGCGTCTTGAAAACAATCCTGCCACTTTGCAAAGCACGCCGGAACGGTTCTCTACTGATACGGAATAAATTCTTTTCATACTTCATCTGCTCCTTTCAAAGTCTTCTATCTGCTTATCTGACCAAATCCATAGGGTCGATGATACACTCTAACAGAACCGATTCGTCCTTTTCAAGGAACGCATCTATCGTCTCCTCTGCCTGCTGCATGTCTGCAAGACGCAAAAATTTCATATCGTAAGCGGCGGAAAGCTTCTCCAGATCGGGACTGCCGGAAAGATCGACTACCGAATAATGATCCTGATAGGTGTAATGCTGGAACTCCCGCACCATCCCAAGATAATTATTCTTAAGTACGATAATCTTAACCGGAATATCATGCTGGCGCATGGTGGCCAGTTCCATCATGGACATCTGGAAGGAACCGTCTCCGCAGACGGCAATCACCTGCCTGCTCTTATCTGCCAGCTTGGCGCCCATGGCCGCCGGAATGGAATAACCCATGGTCCCCATTCCCCCGGAGGTTAAAAATCTGCCCTTTCTCACAACATGATAGCCGCAGGACCAGATCTGGTTTTGCCCCACATCAGCAACATAAATGCCGTCCTCCTGCATCCGGTCGGAGAGCATGGTGATAAACCCGGCAGGATCCACATAATCGGGGTTTGGATTTCTTCTGGGAGCCATGGATTCTCTGTAATGATTCAGGGTATCCAGCCACTGCCTGTGCTCGCAGGCGATCTCCTGTTCAAGCAGATCCGCAAAAATATGTTTGGCATCCCCCACAAGCGGAATCGTAGGGCCTACATTCTTACCAATCTCGGCAGGATCCACATCAATGTGAATCAGCACCTTATTGTTGGTGATCAGATCAGGCTGGTTCACGGCCCGGTCGGCTACTCTTGCCCCCACCATGATCAGCAGGTCCGATTCGTTCATGGCGCGATTGGCACAGGGCTTCCCGTTATTTCCAACCATACCGAAATAGAGGGGATGCCTGGTAGGCATTACTCCGATTCCCATCATAGTGGATACCACGGGAATCTCATGCTTTTCCGAAAATGCGCGGAATTCACTTTCTCCCTGGGAGAGAAGGACTCCTCCCCCGGTACAGATGATAGGACGCTTCGCCTTCTGCAGCTCCGCGGCCACCTTCTTGATCTGTACCATATTGCCCTTTACCGTAGGCTTATAGGTCCGCATGGAAACGGACTCGGGATAAACAAATTTCTTAACCTCCGCATTCTGAATATCAATGGGAACATCGATCAGCACCGGGCCTTTTCTGCCTGTGCTTGCAATATGGAAGGCCTCCTTAAAAATCCGGGGAATCTCGTTGACATCCTTTACCAGATAGCTGTATTTGACAAAGGATTCCACTGCTCCGGTAATGTCTGCCTCCTGAAATACATCGCTGCCGATCAGCTCCGAATTTACCTGGCCGGTGATACATACCATGGGGATACTGTCCGCAAAGGCCGTGGCAATTCCCGTGATCACATTGGTTGCTCCCGGGCCGGAGGTTACGGCACAGACCCCTACCTTTCCGGACACCCTTGCAAGACCGCTGGCCGCATGGGCGGCGTTCTGCTCTGTCCGGATCAGGATTGTCCGGATGGGGGATTCCAAAATACTATTATAAAACGGGCAGATAGCTACTCCCGGATAGCCAAATACATATTCCACTCCTTCTTCTTCCAAACATCTTACGATTGCGTCTGCTCCTACCATTTTATCTCTCTGCTCCTTTCAAAAGTTTAATTAAATCTGTTAAAGAATCTGGCAAAGGGCTCAACCACGTCTCCAAGGTCTTTAATCGCCTTATTAAGCCCCTCAAAATCAACTGCCTCTATTTCCTTCATAAGGGAAGAAACCGCTTCCGCGTTTTCTGTAATAAAATTGTCCATACTCTGTCCCATTTCGGTGATGGCGCCGCTCATCTCTATGATCCCCCTTATTGCGTCGTCGGCAAGGGTGATGGTTGAGGACGCCTGGGCGATCACGGCATCCGCATTAGCCGCCGTCCGAAGGAGCGCGGGAACCGCCATGACCAGCGCGCAGAGGACGCAAAGGGCTGTTATGACCGAAACGATGCTCCTGACTCTGGCATAAAATAACTGTTTTTCGGAATTTTCAAGCAATCTGGCCAGCAGCTCCCTTTCGGACTGGCCTGTGCCCCGCTCAAAATCACTCTGCTTCATATAACCTGACCTCCATATATGCTCTCATCAATCCATTCCCAGAAGCCTTCTGGCTGTCCGGACCGCATCGGCAGCGTCCCGGGAATAGGCGTCCGCTCCGATTTCCTGCGCATAGTCCGGCGTGATCACAGCGCCGCCGATCATAATCTTAGCGGGAACCTTCCGCTCTTTGGCATAGTCTACCACCCGTTTCATCTCCTGCATGGTGGTGGTCATAAGGGCCGAGAGGGCGATGATCTTTGCATCATGCAGGAGAGCCTCTTCCACAATGGTCTCCTTCGGAACATCCTTGCCCAGATCAATCACCTGAAACCCATGATTTTTCATCATCAGGGCCACCAGATTTTTGCCGATGTCGTGAATATCTCCCGCAACCGTTGCGATCACCACCACAGGCATCCGGGCATTTTCTCTCCCGGTGGAAAGAAGGGGCTCCAAATATTCAATGGAAAGCTTCATCGCCTCTGCGCTTGCAATCAATTGGGGCAAAAAATAGCTTCCCTTGTCAAAAAGCTCTCCCACATGGTTGATGGCAGGAAGAAGCATTTCATTGAGAATCAGGGCGGGATCCTCCCCCTCCTCCACGGCTTTTTTGGTGTGCTCCGTAATTTGTCTGCGGTTTCCCTTTAGTACATCCTGATAAAGAAGATGACTGCAATAGCCGCAATCGGGATCCCGGCTCTGATTCCCTGCCAGGGCGGCCCTGGAGGCAGCTTCGGCTTCGGCTCCTGGCTTTTTGGCAGACGCAGGCTCCGGTACTTTTTCCTTGTATGAGGCGATCCTCTCTATGTAGCGGACATCCGCTCCCTCCTTATTCATCAAAAGGTCTGCGGCAAAGGCCATATTTACCAGCAGATCCGAAGAGGGATTGGCTATAGCCATGGTAAGCCCCTCCTGGATGGCCATAGTCAGAAAGGCTGTGTTCACAAAGCTTCTTTCGGGAAGTCCAAAGGAAATATTGGAAAGCCCGCAGATCGTTGCAAAGCCCTCTCTGCGGCAGTAACGGATGGTTTCCAAAACCTCTCCGGCGGCATGCTTGTTGGCCCCTACCGTGGTGACCAGACCATCCACAATAATATCCTCCCTGGTTAAGCCAGACTGAAAGGCCCTTTGGGAGATTTTCTCTATGATCTCTATCTTTTTAGTGAGATTCTCCGGAAGCCCTTCGTCCGATAAGGGCAGAAGGATAAACATGGCTCCATATTTTCTGGCGATGGGAAGAAGCTTTTCCAGCTTGTGGGTTTCTCCTGAGACGGAATTGATCAGGGCTCTTCCGGGGTATCTGCGCAGAGCCGCTTCTATTACCTCCACATGACTGGAATCGATGGCAAGAGGCAGGTTAGAGGCCTGCGTAACCTCATCCAGGATCCGAAGCATCATTTCCTTTTCATCAATGCCGCTCATCCCCACATTGATGTCCAAAAGAGAGGCCCCGCACTGCTCCTGTTCCGCCGCAAAGGCAAGAACCGTATCCAGAGAGCCATCCTTAAGCTCTGCCTGAAGCTTCTTTTTGCCCGTGGGGTTAATGCGTTCCCCCACCACCATGAACGGGGAATCCTCCCCAAAGGCAACGGTTTTTCTTTCGCTGGTCAGATAGCGGAGCCCGGAGGGCTTCCTGGAAGGAACGCACATGCCCCTGGTCGCCAAAGTCAGCTTCTTTATGTATTCAGGGGAGGTTCCGCAGCAGCCGCCCAAAATTCCGGCGCCAGCCTCCACAAGATGCTTCATTTCCTCTGCAAAGGTATCCGGGGTCATATCATAGACAGTGTTCCCTTCCCTGTCCAGGCCGGGCATTCCGGCGTTGGGCTTGGCAATCACAGGAACCGACACTGCCTGGGAAATAATCCCTATCAGCTCCCGCATCCGGTCGGGGCCGGTAGAACAGTTGGCTCCGACGGCACAGGCTCCGAGCTTCTCCAAAGTCACGGCAGCCGTGAGGGCATCCGTCCCGTAAAGGGTTCTTCCGTCCGATTCAAAGGTAAGGGTGGCCATCACGGGAAGATCACAGACCTCCTTTGCCGCAATCAAAGCCGCCCTGGTTTCCTGAAGGCTCATCATGGTCTCGACCACCAGAAGATCAGCACCGGCCTCGGCGATCAATGCAATCTGCTCTTTGTATACGGAAATCAAATCCTCAAAATCCATGTCCCCCATGGGAAAAAGCTGGCGTCCGGTCATGGTAATGTCCCCTGCCACCAGCGCCCTTCCCCCCGCCGCCTCTTTGGAAAGACGGATCAGCTCACGGTTGATTTCCCCGATTCTCTCTTCCAGCGCGTATTCTTTCAGTTTGATCCGGTTTGCCGTAAAGGTGGGCGCATAGAGAATGTTACTGCCTGCAAGGACATACTCCTCCTGCAGGCCCTTAAGAATATCCGGATGCTCCAAAATCCATTTTTCAGGACAGACGCCGGCGCTCATCCCTCTTTTCATCAGGTTTGAGCCTGTAGCCCCGTCCAGATAAATCAGTTTATTATGAGAAAAAAGTTTAAATTCCTCTGCTGTCATATATTTCCTCGCTTTACCACATGAAATTGAAATTACTTTTTCAATGGTAACATAAATTCGTCAAAACTACAATTGGAGTTTTGACTTTCTCTCAGGGCATTTTGTCATAGCTAACTGCCACTGGCGCGGAAGGAAGCAGTAACCTCATTGACTTAAAAGAGTAACTATGATAACTTAAATATATCAGAAAACCCAAAAGATACCAGGAGGACACCCCTTGAAATACCCGTTTTTAAGATCCAGGCTCCCGCTTGGGGCAAGACATGTAATCTTTCTTCTTTCATTATATATCCTGTTTGTTTACACATTGACCGGCTGCGGAAAAAATGAGGAGCTGGAGGCTTATAAGGCAAATATGAACCAGTTTTTTGAAAATGTAAGGGTTTTTGACGCCTCCATCAATGCCATCCAGAATCCGGAAACCGATCAGGCCGTGGCCGAGCTCCTCTCTCTTCTGGATTCTATGGATACTTCCTTTCAGCAGATGGCCGCCCTTGACGTGCCGGATTGCTTCCCCGGTGTGGAGGAGCTTGCAGACGACGCCAGTATGTATATGTCGGAGGCAGTCTCCTATTACCACATGGCTTATGAGGGCGGCGGCTTTGATGCATCCCTCGAGGACGCGGCCAGACAGAATTATGTCTTTGCCAACACAAGGCTCCAATATATCATTTCTATCCTGCACGGCGACATTCCCGAGGAAATCTTTACCTATGAGGACGAAAAGACGCCTGACCAATAAATCAGGCGTCTTCTGGACGTGCGGATGTCCCGGCACTTGCCGTTTATTTTAAAAGCCGGATCCGGCCAATCAGCGGAACCTCTTTCTCTTCCTGGTTGATGGCGGCCACCAGTCCCAGGATCCAGCAAACCATCATAAAGATTCCCCAAATCTGTCCAAGACAGGGTATGAACACCGGAATAAAAAAGATCAAAATCACCAGGGCCTGGTTCAGATGAAATTTAGCCCCTTCCTTGTCCCCTGCCAGTAAAGCAACAAAAAAACCAATCCATGTTATATAAGCCACTATACTTGTCGTTTTTGCATCCATCTCAGTACTCCTTGCTAAAGTAAATTAAATGAAAAGGCAGAAAATCCTGAATAATTTTATGACCCATTGAGTCAATATCACAGCAATGGCAACATACAGATAATATTCTATATGAATTTCCTTTTCCTTAAGGTCGTCTCTGAAGTGCTTTCTGTAAAAGGAAAGCATCATAAAGTGAAAATAAGCCAGAACCCCGAAAATAACGGAAGGGTTCAGCTCCAGGCTTTTTGTCAGCTCCCCCAGGAACAGATAATAAAACGCTCTGGTTCCCCCGCAGCCGGGACAGGGAAGGCCGCATCTTTGCCGTATACTGCATATGCTTCCTGCGGCGTATCTTTCATAGCCGCTTTGCGCAAACCAAAAACCGGCTGCACAAAAGGGAAGCCAAAAAAACTTCCCTAATTGGTAAAAAATATGATCAGCCCGGTATTTCCTACTCTCTTTCTGATCAATAATAGAACTCATCGGCAAACTCATAGATCAGATCATTGTAAAATGTAGTCCCGCTCAGAACCAGGGAGAAAATGACAATGGCTACGGCTACGCCCCCGGTCGCAATTCCGGCGATCGCCATCCCCTTCCCGTCGTATTTGAAGCACAGGGTAATAATACCCAGTACAATCGCTGCAATCGCCAGCACGGCGCTGAAAAGTCCAAGGCAGCAGCATAACAGGGAAAGTATACCGCATACTAAAGAGGCAATGGCAAATCCAATATTTCCGCCTCCCTGCTTTTGCACATAGGGATCTTCCGCATAATACCCAGGCTGGCGGGAATCATAATAATTCTCGGATCCGGCGGCGGTATTCGTATAGCTCTGGCCGGAAGAACCGTAATTGATCTGTATTTCAGGAATCGGCGCAGGCTTCTCCTCCTCCGCATCCGTGATCTTTTCAAAAAAAGAACCGTTCTCGCTTCCCGAAAACAAGCCCTCCTCCTTCTTAGGAGCTTCGTCCCCACTCCAAACACCCGGGCGTTCTAATTTAGCGCCGCAATTACTGCAGAATTTGGAGGAGGCGTCATTCTGATTCCCGCATTGGGTACAATATACCTTTTTCTCTTCGCTCATTTGTCCACCTCTTGCATTCATAATATTTCTTAAAATAAGAATGCCCCGCAAAAGCGCGGCATTCACTATTTTTTATTGTAAGATAATATGGGGTAAATGTCCATATAAATATTTTTCCTTTTAGACTTATTTTTTCTGAAACACAAACAAGCCATAGTACATATGATAAACCATAATCAAAAACCTTTTGGAGGCAAATATGAGTGATTTAACAGCTACTGGATGTGGATGCGGAAGTTCCGCCAGCAATAATAACGGATGTGGATGTGGTTCCATGATCTGGCTTATTCTTTTACTTTGCTGCTGCGGCGGAAACGGCAACGGCTTTGGTTTCTTCGGGAACAATTCCGATAACGGATGCTGCGATCTCATCTGGCTTATTGTTTTACTCTCCTGCTGTGGAAACGGCAATAACGGCTGTGGATGCGGCTGCTGATTACGGCATAAAGGATTCTTTTCATCATGTCTGAAAAGTAGGCTCTGAAAGGAGCCTACTTTTCTGCATACAGGCTGACCCGAAAACATAAAATATGGAAACGGGTGGGAAGGAGAAGCTATGGACCCAAATGAACATCATACTGAAGGCACTTCTAAGGTAATGGCATTTGACACTCTCTTTTGCACCAATCACATACAGATGTTGAAGGTCATGCTTTCCTATATGGACAATCAGACTCAGAAATCCATGGCGATCTACATTAAATTTCTGGAATTAAATTATACGATGGAATATTTTAAAAGACATCCCCACTGCCTCTGCGGCTGCATGGAGCGGGAACAGCCCCCGGATCTATCAAAAATGTGCTCCGAGCTGCTTCCCTACTGCACGGACAGCGAAAAAGCCCAGATTGAACAAATCCAGAATATTTCACGCAGTATGGAAATGTATAAGGAGATGTCGCAGACCATGGAAATGATGAAAGATTTTATGCCGGATGCCTCCGCTTTTATGAACGCTTCTTTTGCGGAGTCCGGCAGAGAGGAAAATCCGTCGGATCAGGCGCAAAACAGCGACGGCCAGGGGGCATTTGGAAACTTTGATATGATGAGTATGCTGATGAATATGCTCACTCCCGAGCAGAGACAAATGTATGAAATGTTTGGAGGTAATCAACATGGAGAATAACTGGATGAACGATGAGTCAATCAAGGACATTGACTCCTATAAGCTTGAATTTCTGCAGGCTCTTATGTTCGAGAGCAGCAATCTGAAAAAGGAACAAATGCTCCCCTTTCTGATGGCGGTGGCCAAACGGGGAAAGGAGAAAAAGGTTTCTTTTTCCGAGGATGAAATAAACAGGATCGTAACCGTCCTGCGAAAACAGGCCTCTCCCGAGGAGACTGCAAAAATCGAAAAAATTATGGCTATGCGTTCACGCAAATAGGAAAAGCCGGCTCGTAAAAAAGCCGGCTTTTGGCGGTACATAAATTAACCCTTCATAACAATGTTCACGATTTTTCCCGGAACATAAATCTCCTTTATGACCGTTCCGGTAAGCTTACCCGAGAGAGCCTGCTTTGCCCGTGCGATAACCTGATCCTTTGCCTCATCTCTGGCAATGCTCAGGGTTGTTCTGGTCTTTCCGTTGATCTGTACGGCAATCTCAATGGTCGCCTCCACAGTCTTGGCCTCCTCATATTCCGGCCATGCACTCTGGTAAATGCGTCCCTCATAGCCGCAGCTCTGCCAGAGCTCCTCGGTGATATGGGGGGCCACCGGGTTAAGCAGGGTAAGAAGCGTCCTGTACTCTCCCCTGGTGACGCCGCCTTTGCGGTAAAATTCATTGATAAGAGCCATCATCGCCGCAATGGCGGTGTTATATTTCAGGCTTTCAAAATCATTGGAAACCTTCTTGATGGTCTGGTGCATTTTTACTTCCAGATCCTTGGAATAGCCTTCCTCCCCGGTAAGAAGCTCCTGCAGCTTCCAGACTCTCTCCAGGAACCTGCGGCATCCCTTGACGCCCTCGTCCGACCATGCGGCGCTTAAATCAAAGGCGCCGATAAACATTTCGTAGGTGCGCAGGGTGTCGGCTCCGTAATCCCTTACAATATCGTCGGGATTGACCACATTTCCTCTGGATTTGCTCATCTTTTCCCCGTTTGAGCCGAGAATCATACCGTGGGAGGTTCTCTTCGCATAGGGCTCCGGACAGGGAACGATCTTTTCGTCGTACAGGAACCGGTGCCAGAACCGGGAGTAAAGAAGGTGCAGGGTGGTATGCTCCATTCCTCCGTTGTACCAGTCCACAGGCATCCAGTATTCAAGGGCCTCTTTGCCGGCCAGCTCTTTCTCGTTTTTAGGATCAATGTAACGCAGGAAGTACCAGGAGGAGCCTGCCCACTGAGGCATGGTATCCGTTTCCCGCATGGCGGCGGCGCCGCACTTCGGACAGGTAGTCTGTACCCAGTCTGTCATTTTGGCAAGAGGGGATTCCCCGTTGTCCGTCGGCATATAGCTTTCCACTTCAGGAAGCTCTAAGGGAAGCTCGCTTTCTGCAAGAGGGACATAACCGCATTTTTCACATTTCACAATCGGAATAGGCTCTCCCCAGTAGCGCTGTCTGGAAAATACCCAGTCCCGGAGCTTAAAGTTGGTTTTGGAATGTCCGATGCCCTTCTGCGTCAAAAACTCTGTAATTTTTACTTTGGCATCCGCTACGGAAAGCCCGTTCAGAAAATCGGAGTTCACAAGGATTCCCGTTTCCACATCAGTGAATACCGCTTCGTTTACATCCACCGGGCTTCCGGCCACCACTTCGATAATAGGCATATTAAACTTCTTAGCGAACTCCCAGTCGCGCTCGTCATGGGCGGGCACCGCCATGATCGCGCCTGTTCCATAGCTCATAAGCACATAATCCGAAATCCACACAGGAATTTCTTTTCCGTTTACCGGATTGACGGCCATAAGTCCCCGGATCATTACGCCGGTCTTATCTTTGGCAAGCTCCGTGCGCTCAAAATCAGACTTTCTTGCCGCCTGTTCTCTGTAGGAGGCAACCTCCTCCCAGTTCTCAATATCCTCTTTATATTTGTCGATAAAAGGATGCTCCGGGCTCATAACCATATAGGTAACGCCGAACAAAGTGTCAGGCCTTGTGGTGTAGACCGTCATTTTATCCTCTTTATCCTTTAAGAGGAAATCAACCTCCGCACCCGTTGACTTGCCGATCCAGTTTTTCTGGGAAACCTTGATACGCTCTATATAATCTACCGTCTTAAGGCCTTCCAACAGCTTATCTGCATAATCCGTGATCTTTAACATCCACTGGCTTTTTACCTTCCGGACCACCTCGGCCCCGCAGCGCTCGCAGACGCCGTTTACAACCTCCTCATTGGCAAGCCCCACCTTGCAGGAGGTACACCAGTTAATGGGCATCTCCGCCTTGTAGGCCAGTCCCGCGTTGAACAGCTTTAAAAAGATCCACTGGGTCCATTTATAGTAGTTGGGATCCGTGGTATTAACCTCTCTCTCCCAGTCAAAGGAATAGCCCAGAGAATGGAGCTGGCCCTTAAACCGCTCCACGTTGTTTTTGGTCACGATCTTGGGGTGGATATGATTTTTAATGGCATAGTTTTCGGTGGGAAGCCCAAAGGCATCCCATCCCATGGGGTATAGCACGTTGTAGCCCTGCATTCTTCTTTTGCGGGCCACAATGTCCAGAGCCGTATAAGGCCTGGGGTGTCCCACATGAAGTCCCTGCCCTGAGGGGTAAGGAAACTCAACTAAAGCATAGTATTTTGGTTTCGTGTAATCGGAAGAGGTCTGAAAAGCTTTCTCATCATCCCAAACCTTCTGCCATTTTGCTTCCACTTCCCGGTGATTATATGGTATCGCCATCTTTTTCCTCTCATTTCCGCAGAATCATCCTGCCATATTATAAAAATAATGCTGATCGCTTTAAATTAGTCACAATTTTACTCATCTTGCGGTGAAATGTCAATGACTTCATTAATGCCGTATCCTTCCCTGTACTGCAGGGTAATAGTATCTTTCTCCTTATAACGGATAATTTGTATCAGGGAAGCGTTTGACATATCAACATCATAGATCTCCTCCCGGCCCTCCAGGCACAGATAATAATGGGTATTGCCCTCCAGCACAACGGGGGAAATACTCTCTATTTTGCCGCTGATGCTCTGGCTGGCGGATGCCGATTCGCTTACAATGCCGTTGGTGCTTAGAAGCGCCGTATAATTCCGTTCGCATTCCAAAACCGTGTCCCCAATGGCAACCCACTGATACTTTTGGACGTTCACCATAGCGTATTTTTTTACCAGCCCTGCGCCGTCCTTAAGCGCCATAAAATAGGTCGGCTCATCCGCAATATTGAGAAGCAGCGGGAAGGTTGCCCGGTATCCCAGGTTCTGTACCTGGCCCTCCGCGGAGGACATTGCGGAATCTTCAATGGCACCCTCCACCTTGTAGGAACGGGTTTCCATGGTTCGCTGATTCATCAGCACAAAGCCCACATTGGACTGGTCGCCGCTGACGCTGGTGATTCCGGTGTAGACCCACACGTCGTCCTCAAGCGCGATATAGTTGTAACCGTTGGTGGACTGCAGGCAGTCCTTCTGCCCTAACATGGAATTCCAGTATCCGTGTTTTAAGAGCCCGGAATAATCGTAAAGATTCACAAGCAGCTCCGCGGAGTACACCTTGTCAATCCAGGACGGCACATCCTCCACCGCATAATCCACACATTCTCCCGTCTGGGCATTGCACAGCACTACCCTGCCTACGGTCTGTCCGCCAAAAAGTCCGATATTAAATTTCTTTACGGGACAAACCCAGTATGGCGTTCCCTCCTCATCAATCTCGAAAAAGATCTGATCATCAAAAATATAGGTAGGAAATCGGAAACGCAGATGCCGGTAAAGGTTTCTGTTAAAATATTCTCCCTTGGAATATTTAATCCCCTCCGAGAGCTTCACACACTCCGTATTCTGGGTCGTCATATCGATGAGGATATATGCCGGAATCCCGTTCTTCTGGTTGGTGAGCCATTTAATCGGGCTTGCATATGTCAGAGGAGTCACCCGCACGGGCTTTCCCCGGTAATTAATCTGGGAGTAATCCCCGGAAACCTCAAACTGGGAAACCATATCCACCATGCTGCCCATCTTCCTGTTGCCCAGCAAAGAGGCGGAATCCCTGTCCAAAAGGGGGATGGTCTTATAGTCAACCTCTTTGATGTCGTCGGTAAACTCCCGCTCCTCAATGGTGAGAAGCTGCTGGTATCTGGCGGCATTGAAAAAGGGGGATGACAAAAGGGAGCCGATCACATAAAAAAGCCCCAACAGGATCAACAGGATTGCCAGGGCTTTAAAGGCAAGCCCGAACTCCTTAAAACGAAACCGTAAGACCTTGATGCCTTCTACCGTATCCGCTCCGCCCTTTTGCAGTTGTTTCAGTCCAAGGAGCAGCGTCATTGCAAACACCAAAAATAAAATCGCCCCCCAGGTTCCCTGAGAATGGATATTGATTGCCGGAATGGTCACATAATAATAGACGCCCAGAAGGACAATCCCCACAAGGACCAGGATAATATTTCGTATAATTTTCTTTTTATCCATAAAGCTTTCCTTTCTTTCTCATCTTGTTAAGCATAAGGATGGTTCATCCGTTGCTTTATTATACAGTTTTTTCCATTAAAATACAACAGGATGCTGCATACCCCCATACGCAGCATCCCATTGCCGTTATCCTTCGGATAATACAAACCCATCCATTTAACTAGAATCGTTCTTTACCTTCTCTAAAAAGAACTTTGTCTGTTTCTTTCATAAACCAATACTTAATCCTCCGCGCCTTCCGCTACCTTGGCAGCCCTTGCGGCAACTTCCTTTTCCTGAATATCGCTGGGAGCCTGCTCATAGCGGGAGAATTCATATTCATAATTCCCCCGGCCGCCGGTCATAGAGCGAAGGTCGGTACAGTAGCCGAAGAGTCCCATCATGGGAACATCCGCTTCGATCACCTGCTTGCCGCCTGGGGCAGGATTCATGCCAAGCACTCTTCCGCGCCTCTTGTTCAGATCTCCCATAACATCCCCTGTGTAGGAATCGGGAACCGTAACCTTCAGGGAAACAATGGGCTCTAATAAAATGGGCCCTGCCTCCATAAAGCCTTTCTTGAAAGCCTGAATCGTGGCCATCTTGAAAGCCATTTCCGAGGAATCAACCGGATGATAGGATCCGTCATAGAGGATTGCCTTCACGCCCACCACCGGATAAGCAGCCAAAGGTCCCTTCAAGACAGAATCCTGAATTCCCTTTTCCACTGCCGGGAAATAATTCTTGGGAACGGCTCCGCCCACTACCTGCTGTTCAAAGGAATAAACCTCTTCCAGATCGCCCAAAGGCTCGAATTTCATCTTAACATGTCCGTACTGGCCATGGCCGCCAGACTGCTTTCTGTACTTGTATTCTACATCGGAAGTCTTGCGGATCGTCTCTCTGAAGGCAACCTTGGGCTCCGTGAGCTCAATTTCAACCTTATATTCATTCAAAAGCTTACTGGAAATAACCTCTAAGTGAAGGTCGCCCATTCCATAGAGAAGCATCTGCCTGTTCTCGGAATCGTTGACATACTTCATGGTCTGATCTTCATGGGAGATCTTCTGCAGGGCCTGGGAAATCTTATCCACATCCCCTTTGTTTTTGGGATTATAGCGCTTATATGTATAAGGCTTTGGCATCTCCCATTTTCCGTATTTGATGGTGGTGGCTTTGGTGGAAAGGCTGTCTCCTGTCCTTGCGGCCGTGAGCTTGGCCAGGGCGCCGATGTCTCCGGCGTGGAGCTCTTTTACCTCAATGGGCTTGCTGCCCTGGAGCACATAGAGCTTGCCGATCTTTTCTTCCACGTCTTTGTCCGCGTTAAAAATCACGTCATCCGTCTTTAAAACACCGGAGTTCACCTTGATCAGGGAGTATTTACCAATAAAAGGATCCACTATGGTCTTCCAGATATAAGCGGATTTCGCTTTGGAGAAATCATAGTCCGCATGATAAATGTCATTGGTCTTTAAATTGATTCCGGCAATTTCCCTGTTTTCAGGACTGGGGAAATATTTGATAATATCGTCTAAGAGGGTGTACATCCCCTGGCAAAGGATGCTGGAGCCCATGGTCATAGGCACAATACTGCCGTCGCATACATTGGTTCTCAGGGCTGCCCTGATCTCAGCATCAGAGAAGGTCTCTCCGCTGAAATAACGCTCCATCATTTCCTCGCTGGTCTCTGCTACCGCTTCCATCAGAGTGTCGCGGCAGATCTGGAGATTGGGCTTGTTATACTCCGGCACCTCGCACTCAACCACTTCCTTGCCCTGCCATCTGTTTCCGGTTTCGGTTATCACATTCACATAGCCCACAAATTTTTCGTTTTCACGGATAGGCAGATGAAAAGGAGCCATCTTCTTGCCGAACTGCTCGGTCATATCCTCCACAACCTGGCGGAAGGAGGCGTTATCCACGTCCATATTGCTTACATATACCATCCTGGGCAGTTTATATTTTTCGCACAGCTCCCAGGCCTTCTGGGCTCCCACTTCCACCCCGGCCTTGCCGTTGACCACAATAATTGCGGCGCCGGCGGCGCTGATTGCCTCTTCCATCTCTCCGGCAAAATCAAAAAAGCCCGGAGCGTCTAACAAATTAATCTTATATCCTTCCCATTCGATGGGAACTACGGAAGTACTGATTGAAATTTTTCTTTTCTGTTCTTCCTTTCCAAAATCGCTGACGGTATTCCCATCGTCTACCTTACCCATTCTCGATGTGATACCTGACAAATATGCCATAGCTTCCACCAGGCTGGTCTTTCCGGACCCGCCGTGTCCCAGCAAAGCTACATTTCTGATTTTGTCAGTTGTGTAAATATTCATATAAGCTCCTCCATTTTCAGCATTTTTGGGCATTCCGCCGTATTTCCTAAAAAAAGCAATTTTGGCCTGTTAAATTCCCATGGATATATTCTACTAAATAATCCGGATTTATACAAGTAAAATCGGCATTTTTTTAGATGCTCATGGCATGCGGCGGGATTCGGGGCTTCCCGCACAGACTGTTGACTTTCACACGTTGAAGTGCTATATTGTTTTGGACAAAGATATTTTCGGCCGTTCTTAAAAGCGGGCCGCTATAGAAGGGAGTAAACCAAATGATTATTGTAATGAAACCAAAGGCATCGAAACAGAGTATCCGTGCCGTTACCCAATATATTGAAGAAAACGGGCTTCAGACCCATCTTTCCGAAGGGGAAGAGGTTACCATCATCGGCATTGTGGGGGACAAATCAAAGATTTCCACGGAAAACCTGATTATTTTTAAGGATGTGGACCGCATTGTCCCTGTCACTGAAAGCTATAAGCTTGCCAACAAAAAATTCCATCCGGAGCCTACCACCGTCAGGGTGGGAAATACCGGCATCGGCCCCGGCACGCTCACGATTATGGCAGGCCCCTGCGCAGTGGAAAAAGAGGAGCAGCTTTTGAGTATTGCCAAAGCGGTAAAGGCAGCGGGAGCCACCATTCTGCGGGGCGGCGCCTATAAGCCCCGTACCTCCCCCTACTCTTTCCAAGGACTGGAGCAGGAAGGGCTTAGATATATGCAGGAGGCGGGCAAAGCCTTTGGCCTTGCCACCATCTGTGAGGTGGTCAGCCAGGAGGCCATCGAGGCGGCGGTAAAATATGTAGATATGATTCAGATCGGGGCACGGAATATGCAAAACTTCATATTGCTTAAGGAGGCCGGTCAGTCAGGGCTTCCTGTCCTGTTAAAGCGGGGGCTCTGCGCAACCATTGATGAGTGGCTCAATGCCGCGGAATACATTATCGCCGAGGGCAATCCCAACGTGGTGCTCTGTGAAAGAGGAATCCGCACCTTTGAGACTGCCACGAGAAACACTCTGGATCTCAGCGCCATTCCGGTACTGCGCACAAAGACCCACCTGCCTGTGATTGCGGATCCTTCCCATTCCACCGGTTCTTACAAATACGTGGCTCCCATGGCAAAGGCGGCCGTGGCCTGCGATGCGGACGGCTTGATGATCGAGGTTCATAACGATCCGGCCCACGCCCTCTCTGACGGCCCCCAGTCCCTTAACTTTGATAAATTCGCCGCTCTTACAGGCCAGCTAAAGCCCTTTTGCCAATTAGTGGGCCGAAGCTTTCTATAAAAGGAGAGACTCATGAAAACAGATTTCACCTGCGGTTTTATCGGTCTGGGGCTGATTGGCGGCTCCATTGCAAGGGCTCTTCGACAAGCTCACCCCTCCTGCCGCATTCTGGCATATGATCCTGACGAGGCTTCATTGAGCATGGCAAAAAGGGATTCTGTGGTGGATTTTTCTCTTTCGGATTTGGATGAGCGGCTCTCCTGCTGCGACTATCTCTTTTTGTGCGCGCCGGTTTCCGAAAATAACAGCCTTCTTCTGAAAATAAAGAAATATCTTTCCCCCACCTGTCTGCTCACCGATGTGGGAAGCGTAAAGACGCCGATTCACAATCAGATCAGGCAGGCGGCACTCCCCTGCCCTTTCATCGGCGGCCATCCCATGGCCGGAAGCGAACGGACCGGGTATGTAAACTCCAAAGCCCTGCTTCTTCAAAACGCTTACTATATTCTGACGCCCGAAGAAGATACCGATGGGGATATAATCTCGGATTTCAGGGAATTGATCGCCTCCCTAAAGGCAATTCCCCTGATGCTCTCCTGCAAGGAGCACGACTATGTCACCGCCGCAATCAGCCATCTTCCCCATGTGGCGGCCTCCTCACTGGTCAATCTGATCAGGGAAAGTGACTCTGAAAGCGGGATCATGAAATTAATTGCCGCCGGAGGCTTTAAGGATATTACAAGGATTGCCTCCTCTTCCCCGGTTATGTGGCAGCAGATCTGCCTGACCAACAAAGAAAACATCTCAAAGCTGCTGGGGGATTATATTTCCTTCCTGTCGCAGATCAGGGATAAAATTGATTCAGGGCATTCGGACGGGCTGTACCGCTTTTTTGAAGGGGCAAGGGATTATCGGGATTCCTTTATCGATGCATCCAGCGGCCCTATCAAGAAATCCTTTTCCCTGCGCATTGAGATTGCGGACGAGCCGGGAGCTCTGGCCGCCATTGCCACGATTTTAGCTCTCCACCAGATTAATATCAAAAATATCGGGATTTCCCATAACAGAGAACAGGAGGACGGGGTTTTGAAGGTAGAGTTTTATCAGAAGGAAGAAATCGAGAAGGCCCGTGAAATCCTGACTGCAAAAGGATATTCCGTCTATTTGCAATGACCTGCTTCCCGAGACGGAAAGGGGCTTTTGCCAAAAAGCCGATTCCACAAAAGAATGACCAAAATCCCGGCGATCCCTCCCGCTGTATCAATCAATACGTCTTTGAAAGACGCGCATCTGCCGGGAATAAAGTACTGATGAAATTCATCCAGGGCTGCAGAGACAAAAACCTGCAGCAAAACTGCCAGGATCCCCTTTTTTGATGTGCCCCGCCACAGGTGAAGGACACTGTAAGATAAGAATCCCATACACATGTATTCCAGAAAATGAGCCGCTTTTCGGACAATCCCTTCCAGAAGGAGCACCATTTCGGCGATGGAGCCTTTGTCCTTTCCGATCAGTCCGAAATACCCCCGGACTAAAGCCTCTGTGACTCTGGCGCTGACCGCGGAGGATTGTTCTCCATCTTCCGCCGAAAAAGAAAAAATGACAATATAAAGTCCTATTAACAAAATAATTGCTGTTACAGTATAAATTTTTTTTGCTTTCAAATCAGCGCTCCACAAATCAATAAGGCTGCCGCCGGGAAATAAACGCCTCATCAGCATTTATTCCTGCAACGGTACAGCCTTATCTGTTTCCTGTCAATTAAATTTTATGTATCATTTACACATTTTGGGAGATGAACCTCAATTGCCCTTCATTGACTCTATGGTATCATAGGCCTCGATCCTGGCAGCCTCAGACTCCGGCATCCCGATAAAAATAGCGCCATAGTCGTAGCTCTGTCCGGCCTTCTCAATTCTGACGATTTCAAGAAAAGCATGAATGACTTCCTGTGTCCAGATCCTCAAAAAGGATTCATATACGGCGCCAATATCCAATAGCTTATTGCAGCTAAAGCCGATTCCTGTCTTTGACACATCCGTAATTTCAATTTGTGCATCTTCCTGCCCCGAACCATCCAATCTCTTAATGAGAAGTTTTGATTCCAGCGTCCGTCTGTTGGTTCTTCTTCTCTCTTCCATATATTACCTCCATCTGAGTATCTCTCAAATTTATCTGTTTCTATCATAAACCACTTCAGACCTTTTGTAAAGTCACAGAAATCTTTCACTTCGGTTTTTACACGATATTCCTCCGGAATCTTTTTATCAGCCTCACCAATGTGTACAGTCAGGCTGTGCTGTGCGGGCATTCTTTGGCGCGGGTATGAAAAGTATAAAATTTGAATTACTCAGGAACCGATACTCCGCCACCGAATATTGTACCTTTAGATAAAGAAAATGCTCCTTCAACCAGGTTTCCAGCGTCAGCGTCAATGTTTCCCGTAAAATAGACGACAACAATATCACCAACGCCGATTCCTCCAAAATCTATACAGCGGCTGATTCTTAAATCGTTTAAATACACTTTGAATGTCATACCATCATTTTCATCGGAACAAAGTACGGTGTCATCCACCAAAATGTAGCCGTCTGCAATTTCAGTCAGTGTACCCCCAAGAGAAGCATTGTATGGCTCCGCTTCAGATTCGGTTCCATTTTCGGCTGCATAAGAAATAATCTGACCCGCAGCTTCCCGGCCAATCCGGAAAATATAGGCGTAGTCAAATATATTTGTCCAGATATAACCATCTTCCGTCACATTAAATACCCGTTTGTAGACGCCAAGCGCGTCAGACGTAGCAATAAAGCTGAGATAGCTTCTATCGCTCTCTCCCCAATTTTCATCTTCAACAAATTCGGCATCGCGGCATGCGTTAAGGACATCCCAGATATACGAATCATTGCCCAGCCTGAAATGACCGTTTTGCTCATACCCATCATATTTTGTAAATTGATCTAAAGGCAGCATCTGCTCCAATGCGTAATTGTCCAGTACTTCTCCCCAATTTGCCGCAGGAGCATATTCATTATGACTGAACACACAGAATTCCCCGTCCAGCTTTACAGCAACAATATACTCATCGGAAATCCCGTCAATCCGATAGACTTCACTTGTTATTCTGTGGCTCTGATCATGATACGCATCATATCCCATCACATCAAATGTACCAATAAGTTCACCGATAAACGAGGCGTCAACAGAACGTCCTCTGGAATAATACTCTCTGCCATTAAGTTTTATTGTTGTATATTTTTCCGCGATGGTCCTATATTCCCACGGCCAATCTATGGCAGACCCGCTTTCCACAACATATACATCCTTGTAGTTTCTTTCTATACCCCCAATGGAAACTGCCGAAATATCATCCATACGAAGCGCAAAAATCCCGGCGAGAAAAATGGCAGAAAAGCATGCGGCAGCCACGCCCCATTTTGCCCAGGCAGGCCTCCTGCCTTTCTTTTTGTAGCTGGCCGCTTCATTTACGTACTTGTTGTCAAGTTCCTTCATGGCTTCAGAAAATTTCTTTGGAGTCATACGAATCCCTCTCTTCCGGCTAAATAGTCTTTCATTTTTTTCGGATGCGGGTCAGCGTGCCCGGAAAGCTTCGTTTTACGCCTCCGGATACTACATCAAAATCGAAAAAAACTTTAAAAAGATTATAGCACATTCGAAAAACCATGGCTTAATATTATATAGCAGGATTACGATGAATGGGTACAAAAAAGGCTGCCGGAGCAGCCTTTGTAACCTTTTATCAATATTCCACAAATCGGTTAACCGTCTATTTCTCCCTTCAACACTTCCCAGTCTATAAAAAGGCTATAACGCCGGGTGGTGAAGCGAATCACACAGAAATCAGGATCATCGGGGCCGGAAAAATGATTTGCCAAACCATCATACCACATCTCCCGGCAGATTTCCGGATCGGTACAGACCTCTGCCGTTCCGGTGAGGGAAATATGATAGGTTGGAGAGTTCAGGCACACGGCAGCCTTCTTATTCTGGCCAAGACGCACAGGACTTGGCGCGCCCAGACCAGTACAAAAGGTAATCCAGCGTATTCCCTCGCTGCGGGAAGGACTGATGGTCGTAGGCACGGGGGAGCCGTCCGGGTCGATGGTGATAAGAGTTCCGTAGCTGTCCTTGTCCTGGCGTACGGTGCGCTGTGCGATAATTTCAGCGGCACGGTTCAAAATAGTTTCTTTTGTGTTCATGTAAATGCCTCCTTTGGGTGATGGAAATTCAAAAATGAGGTATGTCATTTGGGTTCAAACAATGAAAACACACCGTTATCTTTTTTACTATACAACAATACATAAATGGTTGTATTGTATATTTCCGACATCTACATGCTTTCAGCAGCTACTTTCTCCTTTGGGAGAGTTTTCGCACATAATTCCAGTGCATTCCGGATATTCATGGAATGATAGCGTTCAAATTCCCGCATCAAATGCGATAAATCCGTATATCCGTATTTTTGAACGGCATCCATCATATTAAAATGACTCTGACTTACAATATCTCTCCATAAGCATTGATAACGCACCAGATTACTCAATTTCTTAGGCGTTATTCCGATATATTCATGAAACAGCCGTTCCAGTTGTCTGCCGCTTATAAAATTTTCCTTCGATAACTGATGAATCCCCAATCCTCCCTGATACCGGAGAATGTCATTCATCACGCTGTCCACTACCGCCTTCCTTCTTGCCGTTTCGATTTTTTTCAAAAGCAACGCTTCCGTCAGGCAAATCCAATCCGTCAGATTTCCCGGCTCTGTCAGGCGGCTGCGCAATGCTCCGTCCAGCCAGCTAAATCTTTCCCTGACATCATATCTCCCATTTACGGTTCCGGTAAAGGAATCCTCTGAAAAGACATAGGCGCTCCATGCATAGAAACGGATTGCAAACACGGAAATCCTTTGCCCGTTTTTTACATTGCCCTGTATACAAAAACTCCTGTCATTTATCCCTATGAAATCAGATGTGATGATATTGCCCGCATCATCCATGCGATAAATAATGTCTACACAAGTATCAGGAATCACGATCTCGCAATGCCCATCCGTTTCTGTATCAGGACCGTAATGCGTCCCGCCCCAGAAACATCTGACATAGGGCTGCAGCATTCTGCATGGCTCTATTTCCTGATAAGCGGAATTATGTTTATAAGGCGTTGCCGTCAGCGGTCTATATATCATTTTGGCTTTCATAAAAGCATATTTTCTCCATATCCCATATCGGTTTTACCGGCAGCATCCGTTCTGAATGGCCGGTTATCCTTTGGAGGACGTCCGGGTTTTCCAGTCTTTTTTGGAGGGAGTAGAGATGCCGCCTGTTCCCAGCCCCCTTTTTCTTTATTTTACCATGAAAAAGGGGCCATGAACAAATGTTTTGTATACTTTTTATTCCCGCGAGCAACGAGCCAAGTGGCTGCTTGCAGACATTTGGCGACTGCCGCGAGGGTCAAATACACTCCAGAAGTAATGGATATATCAACGTATACATGATATAATTTTAAATAGTTAAAATTGTTTTGGCAAACCAACAATCAAGGAAGAAAAATATGCGCGTTTGTATTATGACATTAGGTTCCCGCGGTGATGTGCAGCCTTATGTTGCATTAGGAAAAGAATTAATTAAAAAAGGGCACTCTGCCATAATTTGTACTGGTGGAAGTTTCAAACAGTTTGTTGAAGAAAATGGTGTGGAATTTAAAGAAACCGCAAGCGATCTTATGGCAATTGCTGCAACGCCGGAAGGAAAAGCAATTCTCGAACACCCTTTGAAAAATTTCAGGCTTGCACTCCGTTATTCTAAATATGTAATCAATCCTGCCTATAGGAAAACGCTGGATGATTTTTATGATGCTGCAAAAGGTGCGGATATTATTATTTATCATCCAAAAGCATTAGGAGCCGTTGATATTGCAGTAGACCTTGGCATTGCCTGTGTGAGTATGCCTCCGGTTCCGATTACATTCCCTGTGGGTGAATTTGCTAATCTTGCAGTTACGCACAAAAACCTCGGTCCTGTATTAAACAAACTTACATATAAAGTGAATGAAAAGGCGGAATCATCTCAAATAAATGAAATCAATGATTTCAGGGAAAAAACACTTGGTCTACAGAAGCGGAAAGCCGGAATCTATTCCTATACCGATGGGCAAAACAAAATACCTGTCATATATCCAATAAGCCCCAGACTTTTTCCAGATGTAACAAGCTGGAACAGACAGGTTTTCCTGTCCGGATTTCTATATTTGGAAACAAATGAAACACTTTCTGATGAACTGAAAAAATTTTTAGAAGACGGTAAAAAGCCTATTGTTGTAACTTTCAGCAGTATGCCTCTTTCCGAACCTGAAAGATTTATGCATAAATTGGTGCAGGCACTCAAGGTAGCTGATGAAAGAGCTGTTATTCTGACAGGAAACAGCGGAATTACCGGAAATAGCAGTAAAGATTGCTTTTTCACAGAATCCTGCCCACATTTATCACTCTTTCAATATGCAACTGGAGTCGTCCATCATGGTGGGGCCGGAACAATGGCCGCAGCATTAAAATCAGGAATTCCCCAACAGATTATCCCATTTTCAGTAGACCAGCCTTTTTGGGCAGATAGGTTATACAAGTTGGGATATGGTCTTAAACCATTAAAAGAAAAGAACCTTTCTACAGATGATCTGGTGAATTCCTTTAAAATGATGAATGATTTTGTAATACAGACAAAAGCTAAAGAGATTAGTGAGAAAATCAATGTTGAAAAAGGAAACGAAAGAATTGTGGAATATTTGGAGCATTTAAGATTCAGTAGAATTTATCCTAAAGAGTCATATGATAAGGGATAGGATCACCGACAGGAGTAGCACCACAAGGCCGCTGCCCACGCCTGCGAACAAGCCCTGCCACAGAAAATAGAGCGCATAGACTTTTTCTATACGCTCTGACACCGTGTTACTTATTCAGTTGTGATTATGGTAATGGTTGTTTAGACAAATAGGAATCTGTCAGGTTCTTTGCATAGATAAAATTACAATTTAATTAACAGAATTTTTCTATTAATTAGTGTCTATCCAGAAATATACTTTTTCATCTGTCGCTTCTGTTAATACCCCGCCGTTTGAGTATGCAACTGCTTGTGAAGCAATATTATCTTTACGGATTGTTACCAAGGCTCTTTCTACTCCAGCCTCTTTTGCCTTTATAAGTAATAATTTCAGCAACTCTTTTCCGTAGCCCTTTCCACGAAAAGGAGAAGCTATCCCATATCCTATATTTCCGCCTGTTTTCTTTAAGGCTTCAGTCAAATAAATCCTTACATTCCCAAAACCGACTGGTACACCGTCAACATATAACCAATAGG
>ERZ808037.37-NODE-37-length-149030-cov-15.378274_pt1 | contig 149030 bp, 131 predicted proteins | sample MGYA00380190_ERZ808037 | MGnify/ENA primary metagenome ERZ808037 (study PRJEB31490, sample SAMN06133399) | mouse gut metagenome | isolation source: J9 | host: mice | place: China: Chengdu | collected 2015-05 ...
TCTGCCAGGGTGGAGATGCTGGACTTTTGGGGGCTGGACCAGAAAATGCCATCCCTTCCCGCACTGAACCAGCAGCGCGCGAAACTCAAGCCCGAAGCGCTGGAAGCCGTCCTTGCAGGCTTCAACGATTCCCTCAGCAGGCAGGCGGGCTTTCCCGCCACAGATGACGGATACCGCTATCTGGCCGCCGACGGCTCCACGACCACTTTTTTCAGCAGTCCGAAGCTGGCTGACCCGAAGTATTTCTGCTCGCCCGGCCACTCCGCCAGCGGTGTCTACAGCATACATATAAATGCCTTTTTTGACCTGGATGCTCACATCTATACGGATGCCATCCTCCAGCCCGTGCATGAAAATAACGAATTTGGCGCATTCTGCGACATCGTGGACCGGCACGGGACGCTCCCCGGCAGGAAGAATGTCTATATTGGCGACAGGGGCTACTGCTCCTACAACAACATGGCACATGTGGTGGAACAGGGACAGTATTTCCTCTTCCGCACAAAGGACATCCATTCCAAAGGGCTGGTCAGAAATTTTGAATTTCCGGAAACGCAATCCTTTGATATTGATGTGGCTGCCACCCTGACGCGAAGCCATTCCAGGAAAATCTCCATCCCCCCAGGAACCTACAGACGCTTCATTGACCAGGCATCCGCCTTCGATTTTATTGAATATGGCTCCCCTGACACATATACGCTTACTTTTCGTATCGCCAGGTTCCCCATCGGCGATGATTCCTACGAATGCATCGTGACGAATCTCCCAGGGAAAGAATTCCCTCCCGAAAGGCTTAAGACCCTCTACTACAGGAGATGGTCGATTGAATCCTCGTTGCGCAAACTGAAATATACGATCGGCCTGAGCAACTACCATTCTTATAAGCCAGAGTATGTCAAACAGGAAATATGGGCAAACCTTATTGCCTACAGCATGACGGAAATGCTGGTCAACTGTGCCGTCATCGAAAAGAAGGAAACAAAATATGAATACAAAGTGAATTTCACCATGGCTGCACATATTTGCAGGGTCTTTCTCCGTCTGGCCACGGAGAAAGACCGATACAACGTGATGCTCCTGCTGCAGAAAGAGCTGATCCCAATACGGAATGAACGCCAATACCCAAGACTACAGACAGCCCATTTCCGTAAGCCACGATATTTTATCTATAGGGCAGCCTAAGCACCTATATCATCATACCATTTTTTTAGGCAGATGGGAAATCTGTCTATTTGGCATGCCCCAAATATATCTACGACCGCCAACATTAGCCTATGAGGAAGCTGAACGTCCTGTTTTTGCCATCTTTTCCGCAGTAAGCCATATGTTGCTGGGCTAACTTAATGACATTGGTCCATGAATACAAACGGATAGACCGCATTTAGCGGGCGTGACTGCCATTCTTTAATTTCCGGCAGGATTCTGTCAGTTATCTTACTGACCATTTCAGCGGACAGTTCCATCCCGTAAAGCTCCTGTATCTGGTCATGGATATCCCTTGTACTCATACCTCTTGCATAAAGGGAGATCACTTTTTCTTCAATACCGGAAATATCCCTCTGGTATTTAGAGATAAGCTTTGGCTCGAATTCACCTTCACGGTCTCTTGGGACATCGATCTGGAATTCCCCATACTGGCTCTTCAATGTTTTAGGGGAATGCCCGTTTCTCTTATTGGATGTCGGCGCATCCCCTTTCTGGTTCTTTTCATAACCAAGAGAGGCATCCAGTTCTGCTTCCATAAGCTCCTGCAGGATATCTTTGAAACTATCTCTAAGCAGGGTATAGACATCAGCCACGCTGTTTAAGTTATTATCTGCAATAATCTGTCGAATTTGTTCCTTTGTTGCTGGCATAAAAAATCCTCCTTTTCGATAAGAATTGTCATATCTTGATTCTTACCAAAAAAGAGGTATTTTTTTCCATAGACACAAACTATTTTACACTACCCTCTGCTTCCCGCATATATATTCCTTCTGCTCTCTATTTCCCCTTTTCTGAATCCAGTACTATTCATATAACCCCAAATCAAAAACATAAACCTGACAATCCCTCTCTCCTGCCAGCTTCCTCACCAAACCCGTACCAGTGCACTCCCCCGATGAAATTAAGAAACCACATTCTGATAATAATACCATTGCGCACAGATAATCTGCTCCATATTGCCATCCATCTCCGACTTTCCAGGTATCTTTTTGCTTTTGATTTGCTATGTACTCTCCCTTTTGCAGAACAAATCTTTTTTGTTCTATATATTTAATCCTGTCCCCGAATGCGGCTTTCATTTTCTCCAGCGCCATAGCATCCTCTGTTGCCACAAAAATATTCTTAAAATCCCATCCATCTTTTGACACTTCTGCTATTTTTGCAATCACTTGCTCCGGAGAAGCCTGAACTGCATGTCCTGATGGTTTGGTCGCAACATAATCTGTCCCGCGAATTAACACACCAAGCGTCTTTTCCGGTTCCTGTAGTATTTTTTTCCTGTATCCGTCAATATGCTGCAACAGCCTGTCATTAAAATACTCCGGTTTCATGAGATCTATTGCTCCGCATTGAGTCATTTGCTGCATAAGCCATTTTGCTGCAAAAGTGACACACGCCATTGGAGAAATTGTGACATCATTTACCTCATTCAAATCCTCCTGGCTAATACCGACAGGTTGCCTGAAAAATTTACACCAAATATCATCATTTAGGCCATCACTGTAAATAGAACCATTCGAACATGTGATATTAATAATCGGTATATAACCTTTTGAGATAAGGTAAGCACACGGCACATCAAAACGATTTACCATTGACACCAGACCAAGCCCACCGCATCGAACATCTATGACATATAGCCTTTTATCCCCCTGCCCTGATACCGCTTTATGTTGTGTAAAATAATAAACCAATGTCATAATTTCATCATAGGAAAATAGACCAACCTTACATCGATCCATATAACCTGCCACATTGGAAGCGAATGTACCCAGGCTCATTGTCTTTTTTCCTTTAGTCTCCTGTACCACCATCGCATCATCTGCCGTAACGAGGACTTCCGCATATTCAGGAGTCCCGCCTAAATAGGGAAGAAATTCATTCCACTCATTACCAAATAACACAATTTTTCCTTTATATTCATTAAAACATTGCTGGTACAATAAAACGGAATATTCATTCACCCCATAAAGACATATACACTCGTATAAATCAAATACAGACGTATCTATCCTCGCTATGTCACAATCATAAAAATGATCATAGGCCGTTGCATGGTATTTTGCCAATGCAAGAGGATTTCCATTTGGATCCAAAATAGGAATCACTCCATCATTATGTTTATTAGTATATATTTTAGAAAAAACGTCTGCTTGCATTATCTCGCAGCAATTTTCATCAATTTGTTGTTTTTTTATATCCTCGGAATTAATGTATATTTTAATCCCGTTTTTTCGAGTTACACAGATTACATCATTCTCATGCTCTTTTGTAAAGAACGATTGTAATATTTCCTGTGACAGATTTTCTTCCTCTATTGTATATATTGCTCCATTAACCAATTCTATCATTCCTTCTCCCCCTCTTAGACTCCGTCCCAAAATCAGCAGGGAAGTAATTACCGGCTTGTAAAATCAGATACTACCCTGCAGCGTTTCTTGTAGCATGCAATCCCATATTTGTAAATTTTCTTCATGCCATCGTCAACCAACAATTCTTCGTAATTCCTGTCATTGATTTGTTTCATTGCTTCCCGGCATCCATCATCAAAAGCAGCTTTTTCGGCATATTTTAATTCAATAATGATCCCTATTTCTTCCTCTTCCACTTCTACGCTGATGTCGCTGTATCCCTCGCCGGACTCGGCATTTGACTTAACATTCCATCCATCCATATATCCCAGAATGCCAAGCAGGATTCCATGATAAAAATTCTCCTTCATTTCTTTTTTGGTATTTGTGTCGCGTATGCTGATCGTTTTTTTCAGATAGTTATTAAACCCATCTTCTATAGCGATTGTATTATTTACCAGAAACGCCCCGCAAAAGCGTTCCAGCGTCTCCCTATTCTTTACCGTTTCCCCTTTGAACCACTCCCTGATCTGCCTGGCAAAAATCCACTGCACTTCCTTGTTGGGAATGATAAGTTCCGCCATATCTCCGGCCTGCGCACTCTTCTGTGTCAGATACCCCGTTGTAAAAAGGATGCTCCACAGATTATCCGGCTCAGCGTCAAGATCTCTGTAGGTCAGTTCCTGGCGAATCATTTTATTCACACTGCCGCCATTCATCAATTGTTCGATTTCATTTCTAATTGCTCCGTTTGCTTTATTTAAAAAAATCCGGATAATATCATTACTGCTTGTATTCACCCAGTAATTCTGCGGTTGTGACACACTTCCGTCCCGCAGATCTCCGCAATAATTAATCACATCCCACGGACAATATATGCCTGCATTGCCAAACAAATAGCCATCATACCATTCCTTTATGGCATTATACTGGTCTTTAAATCCATAATATGCGAGCATTTGTCTGACTTCTGCATCCGTAAAGCCAAAATACTCCCTATAGCGTACATCCTTTATAGTGTACACCTTAAAATTATTTAACCCGGTAAAGATACTTTCCTTTGATATTCTGAGACATCCTGTTAATACTGCAAAGCTCAGGCTGTCATTCGTTTTGAATGCGTTTCCAAACAAGGCACTGACCAGTTCTGCCATAGAATCATAATATCCCGACCGGTAGGCCTTATCAAGGGGTACATCATATTCATCAATCAGTATGATAACGCTTTGACCATAATGCTTTTTTAAAAGATGGGATAATGTCTGCAGGCTATCTTTTAAAAGCTCATCGGACATGGTAAATGCACCCGTCTTATCAATAGAGATAAGGGCCCTGTACTGATTATGTTCCAGTTCTGTCAGCCGGTCGCTCTGCATCAAAAACTGAAACTGCATAGCTTCTTTCCCTATAATCCTTCTGAGCATCGCCTTTGCCTCTGCAAAGCTTTCTCCTGTCGCGCTTTTTAATGTAAGGGATATTACCGGGTATTTCCCCATATATTTATCACATAGTTTTTTCTCTTTGGAAATCTCGAGTCCATCAAAAAGTGCTCCGTCACTGCCTCTGCCAAAAAAGTATTTCAGCATGCTCATATTCAGAGTTTTCCCAAAACGCCTTGGACGCGTGAACAAATTTACATATGCGATATTTTCCAGTAGATCCTTTATAAGGTCTGTTTTGTCAATATAATAAAATCCGTCTTTCCGAATTCGTTCAAAATCTTCAATACCTAACGGAAGCTTTGCCTTTCCAGACATATTAATCCCCCTGTTCCTGACAGCATGGTTGTTATTAATAGTATACCACGGCTTACTGAATACTCAATTGGAAATTTTGTCGTGTGCGGTTGCCAAATCTATACTTTTTGGTACTGAATATTTTGTGCATATTTATACATTTCGTTTTAGCACTTAATTTATCGTAGCCGTTCATATCTCTTGAATGCATGCACTGGGGACAGGAGCCCCAAAATACGGATATTCTGATTCAGGAAGAGGTGGGGAACTAAGTAATGAACAAATTGTGTATTTGCATTCCTACATACAACAGGCCGGAGGCTATTTCCGAAGTGCTGGAAAAAGAACTGGATTTTTTGAATAAGTATTCTGTAGAACTGGGAATTTTTGATTCCAGCGAAGGTACGGAAACAGAACTGATTGTAAAGAAATATATAGACCAGGGATATAAGAATTTATTTTATCAGAAATGTGATCTAAGGATATACACGAGTGCAAGTAAAAAGATATATCTAATATATGAAGAAATGGCGGAGAAAAGTTATGATTATATCTGGATGATCCATGACCACACTACATTTAATGAAACAGCGTTTAAGTATATTTTGGAGCAGCTTGATGTGAACGGAGACTTTTATTTTCTGGAAATGAGAGCCAGCCGGTTTTCCGTCAATACGATTTTGGATCTGAACGACTTTTTGCCTAAAGCAGCATTGAGCCTTGCCAGACTGGGAACTGCGATTGTCAGAAGGGAATCCTTCTTAAAAGGGACTGACTGGAAACGTATGTCCCAAAAATATTTGCAGGAAGAAAACTGTGGTTACTGCCATGTGGGATATTATTTTGAACGTATGATGGAATTGAAAAATCCACGGATCATTCAACTGGAGTTTTCAAGGGAATGTTTTGTTGATTTTAAAAGATTTGAAAAACTAGGATGGCACAGCGCGTCTGTACGAATTTGCCTGGGACACTGGGGAAGTACACTGATGGCCTTACCGGATCAGTATACCAGTAAAATAACTGCTCTTCAAACACAGGACAAGTGGCTTTTGTCTAAATATAAGCTGCTTGAATACAAAAAGAGCGGAAATTACAGTATATCAGATTTCCTGAAATATAGAAAATGGATTAAGCTGATTATGCCTGAAAATTATAGTAATGCTTTTTGGGTAGCTGTATTACCATATAAGATCGCAGAGAACAAATATTTCGCACAATTATTAAATGAGATAGAAGAACATAGAAAAGCAGGAAGTAAGATTTGTCTGTACGGCGCCGGAAAGGATGGTTTTGAGTGTTTTACCTTTTTGAATGAACTGGGTGTGAACGTTGACAGTTTTCTGGTAACGAGGATAGAAGGAAATCCGAAGCAGATCGGAGGATGTGCCGTGAACAGAGCGGACGAATATTTAAAAAACAACAGCGCGTTTGTGATTATAGCTATTTTACCCCAGGGGGTTCCTGAGGTTAAAACATATCTGGATTCGTTAGCTGCAAAGGGAGCAGATTTATCCTATATTGAATTCGCTTAGGAATAGTCTCAAAATAAAGTATGCATATAGTACTCTAAGGCTGCGGGAAATAGCTTCCGCTGTGGGGGAGCCTTGGCATTGAAATGGTAAGGATGAAGATGTATAAAACAGGAGGAGAATATGAGCACTTTTATAGTAGCAGAAATTGGAATTAATCATAATGGAGATTTGCAGCTTGCAAAACAATTAATTGATATTGCGGTAGTAGCAGGCTGTGACGCTGTTAAATTTCAAAAGAGAACTGTGGACAAGGTGTATACAAAAGAGTATTTGGATGGCCCCAGAAAGAGTCCGTGGGGAGAAACGCAAAGAGATCAAAAAGAAGGACTTGAATTTGGAAAAGAGGAATACGATGCAATTGATCAGTACTGTAAAGAAAAAGGAATTGAATGGTATGCTTCAGCATGGGACATTGATTCACAGAAATTTCTTCAGCAATATGACCTTAAGTACAATAAAGTTGCTTCCGCAATGCTGACAAATGATGAATTGCTGGAGGAAATTGCTAAGGAAAGAAAGTATACTTTTATCGCAACTGGAATGAGTACATTTAAAGAAATTGATCACGCCGTAGAAATTTTTGAAAAGTACGGATGCCCATTTGAACTGATGCACTGCAACAGTACCTATCCTATGCCTTTGGAAGAGGCAAATTTAAGATTGATTAAAGTGCTTGCAGATATTTATAAATGTAAGGCTGGATATAGCGGGCATGAAACAGGAACTTTGGTAAGCACTTGCGCAGTTGCGGCAGGAGCAACTTCAATTGAACGGCATATTACGATAGACAAAAATATGTATGGCTCCGATCAGAAGGCGTCAATAGAGGCTTATGAACTTTGCAAACTGGTAAGGGACATCCGTGAAACAGAAAAGATTATGGGCACAGGCGAAAAAAAATTGACAGCAACAGAAGAGGAAGTTAAGAAAAAACTTAGGGGCTGATAAAAATGATAAAACTAATTGTGTTTGATATAGACGGTGTTATTACGGATGGAACCGTTATTATAGATTCTGCCGGAAATGAACATAAGCAGATGAATCTTAAAGATATTGATGCTGTTTTTGAGCTGCATAAAAGCGGATACAAGCTTGCTGCTATCACAGGTGAAAGTTCGGAAATTGTAGATTATTTCGAAAAGAGATTTCCTTGGGACTACTTTCATCGGGGAAATAAAACAAAAAAAGAAACGATACAACTGATCGAAAAAAGAGCCGGAGTGACACGGGAAAGTATCTGCTATGTGGGTGATGGAAAATTTGATATAGAACCGCTCGCTTATGCAGGGCTGGGTGTCTGTCCTGCAAATGCAATTGACAGAGCTAAAAATGTGTCTGATGTTATTTTAAAAAATGACGGTGGAAAAGGCTGCATTTGGGAACTAATCTCTATACTGGAAAAATATAATGATGGTGAGTGTTCTTATAAATATTTCTATGACAGAATGGAAGAACACTCTAATATTTTGAAAAAATTGGCATCTGATCATAAATTGGTCAGTACAATTATGGGTATTGGGGATAAGGTGATTGAAATTTTTAAGAATCACGGTGCGGTTTATTTGTGCGGAAATGGTGGAAGTGCTGCGGATGCCCAACATATCGCAACAGAATTTGTCAGCCGCTTTTATAAGGAAAGGCCAGGATTAAACGCAGAAGCATTGTCGGTAAATACTTCTACATTAACTGCAATCGGGAATGACTATAGTTTTGAGCGCATTTTTGCAAGGCAGTTGGAAGCTAAAGCGCATGCTGGGGATATGGTAATTGGAATTACAACCAGCGGAACCAGTAAAAATGTGTTGGAAGCATTGCGATATGCCAAAAAGAACGGAATCTTTTCCGTATTGCTGATGGGAGAAAGGGAAACGTCTGAATTGAATGATGTGTCAGATTATATTGTTAAGGTTCCTTCCCTGATAACGCCGCGTGTCCAGGAAGCACATATTTTTATCGGACATGTGATTGCTGAGTATGTAGAACATAAACTTTTTATGAATCTATAAAGAAAGGAAGGCACAAAGGTGTCGAGATAATAGAAATGGTACTGGATAATTACAAAATCAGTGGAAAAACCTGTCTGATTACCGGAGGAGCCGGACTGCTTGGACAAAAACATGCGGAGGCTGTTATCGAGGGAGAAGGGATTCCAATTTTGCTGGATATTTCTCAGGAAGCATTAAGCAATGCATTGGATGGATTAAAAGAAAAATATCCGAACGCTGAGATAAGTATATATAAAGTGGATATTGGAAATCACGAAGAATTAACAGGAGTTCGCGATGATGTTTTAAAGAAATATGGTCATATTGATATTCTGATTAACAATGCGGCGAATAATCCTAAAGTGGAGGATAAAGGCGCAAATTTTGGAAATATCAGATTTGACAATTTCCCGCTGGATTTATGGAACGGAGATATTTTGGTGGGACTTACAGGTGCATTTTTATGTGCGCAGGTATTCGGAACTGTAATGCAAGAGCAGCGTTCAGGAGTAATTTTGAATATATCATCTGATTTGGGGATAATTGCACCTGACCAGAGAATATACAGGAAAGATGGACTGGAGGAAAAAGACCAGACGATTAAGCCGGTTACTTATTCGGTTATCAAGCATGGCTTGCTGGGGCTGACAAAATATTTGGCAACTTATTGGGCAAACCAGGGGATCAGAGTGAATGCTGTTTGCCCAGGCGGAGTTTACAATGGACAAGATGAGCAGTTTCTTGGTAAATTAACAAATTTGATTCCAATGGGAAGAATGGCGGACAAGGATGAGTATAAAGCAACAATTTTGTACTTAATCTCAGACGCAAGTTCATATATGACAGGAGCTACACTGATTGTTGATGGCGGAAGAACTTGTTGGTAGGAGAAAGGTTGAATAGAAATGAGAAGTCTAGGAATTATGCAGGGGAGATTGACAAGGACACTGGGAAGGGGAATACAGTTTTTTCCTTTTGAGGAATGGAAGGAAGAATTCAAAGCGGCCCAGGAAATTGGAATTGATGAGATAGAGTGGATATTTGATTATCCCGATTATCAAAAAAATCCTTTGTGGACAGAGGAAGGACGAAACGAAATAAATACAATTATCCGTGATACTGGTGTAAAAGTTCATGCAGTGTGCTGGGATTATTTTATGCGGCGTCCATTTTATAAGTGTGAGTCAAGTGATGCTTTTAGGGTACTGGAAGAGAATAAGGTGATTATACAGAAGGTACTTGAGGCAATGGGCGAGATTGAGGCCGATTTAATTGAAATTCCAATGGTAGATGATTCATCAGTAAAAAATGAAAACGAAGAGGAATCTGCCATTACATTTATTAGATGGGTATGTGATGCGGCAGAAAAATACGGAATCATTGTTGGGCTTGAGACAGACTTTCCTCCGGAAAAATTCAGCAGATTTCTAAATCAAATTGGAAAAGATAATATTGTTGCTAATTATGATAGTGGTAATAGTTCAGGGCTTGGTTATAATCACAGGGAAGAACTTATTGGCCTTGGAAATTATGTATACAATGTTCACATAAAAGACAGAGTAAAAGGAAATGGAACCGTTGCTTTAGGAACCGGAAGTGCAGATTTTGATGAAGTATTTGGAACGTTAAAAGAAATCGGATATAAAAATAGTTTTATATTACAGGCGGCAAGAGGAAAAGACGGAGAAGAAAAAAGCAATATCAGACAGCAAATAGATTTTGTTAAGGCATATTTAAAGAAATATTCTATAGAGTAAGAGAGTTAAGTCATGGAAAAAAAAGTAGAAAAGGTTTTATTTGTAGGACTAGGCGGAATTGGACAACGTCATTTACGCAATCTGATACAAATTAAGGGTAATTGTGTACAGGTTTACGCGTTCAGAAAAAGAAAGGCTCAGTTTGTATTAAACAGTAAGCTGGAAATTATTGAGAATGAAGAACTAAATGCAAAGTATGGAATTATTTGTGTCAACTCGTTGGAGGATGCATTTCAAAAAGGAGTTGATACTGTTTTTATATGTAATCCTACAAGTATGCATATGGAGGTTTTGGAAAAAGCGATTAAAGCAGGATGTAATGTTTTTATTGAAAAACCAATTGCACCAAATTTAGAAGGCGTTAAAGAAATAGAAAGGCTTCTTTCTGAAAATAGAAATACAGTATTTGTTGGGTACCAAAACAGATTTCACCCATGTATTGTGAAAGCCAAGGAGCTGATAGACCGACAGGAGATAGGCAATATAGTATCAGTAAATGCAGAAATAGGCGAGTGTGTTAAGAATTGGCATAAATATGAAGACTATAGAACCATGTATGCATGTAGAAAAGATTTGGGCGGCGGTGTAGTGGTAACCCAGATTCATGAGTTGGACTACCTCTACTATTTTTTTGGCGTACCCAAAACGGTATATGCCATAGGGGGAAAATTATCTGATTTAGAAATTGACGTCGAGGATGTTGTCAATATTTTAATGGGCTTTGAAATGGGAGGGAGGTATATTCCTGTCAATGTGCATGAGGATTATATCCAAGTGCCTGCCCGGCGAAAATGCAGAATTGTCGGAACTAAAGGGAAGATGGAATTTGACTTGTTGTCATCTGCATTTAATTTATACAATGAGTCAGGGAATATGGTATATTCAGAGACATTTGAATTTGAACGAAATAATATGTTTTTACAGGAAATGCAGGAATTTATAAGTTGTATAGAAGAAAACAGGAATCCATTTATTTCCTTTAATGAAGGGAAAAAGAGCTTGGAAATGGCTATGGCTGTAAAAGAATCTATGAAAACAGGAAAGCCAGTGGAATTTGAAAAATTTATAAATAATTAGAGGGTTTACTATGAAATTATCGGATTATGTGTGGAAATATATTGAAGAATTAGGAGTGAGACATGTGTTCATGTTTCCGGGCGGCGGAGCAATGCATTTAGTGGATTCTCTGGGAAAGAATAGTAATTTAGAACATATAACCTTGCTGCACGAGCAGGCCTGTTCCATGGCGGCGGAAACTTATTCACGAATTGACTATAATCTGGGAGCAGCGTTAGTGACAACCGGACCAGGGGGAACAAATGCTATAACGGGAGTCGCGGCGGCATGGCTGGAATCAACTCCCATGCTGGTAATTTCAGGACAGGCAAAGACCGAAGATATGAAAGATGGCTATGGTGTCAGACAACGGGGAAATCAGGAGATTGGAATAGTTGATATTGTTTCATCTATTACTAAATATGCTGTGACAGTGAAAGAGCCAAAGAAAATAAAGTATCATTTGGATCGTGCTATATATGAAGCAAAAAATGGCCGCCCTGGACCAGTGTGGTTGGATATTCCGCTGGATATACAGGCGGCAGAAGTAGAAGCTGCTGAGCTTGAGTCTTATACTTCCGAGAAAGATACAAATGATTCGAAAAAAGATTTACAGGAAAATGTAAAAAAAGTTGTCAAACTATTAAAAGAAGCTAAAAGGCCAGTCATTATTGCCGGGCAGGGGATTGAGCGGAAGAATGGGAAAGAAAAGTTTAGAAAATTAGTTGACATGCTTCAGATACCGGTTCTTTTTAGCTGGATTGCAGTTGAATTATTAGAATATGACCATGTGTGTAATCTTGGGAAACCCGGAATGGTAGCACCAAGATATTCTAATTTTGCGATGCAGGATTCAGACCTGATTATTGCCATAGGAACACGCTTGGATCCGGCTATGATCGGATATAATCCGGAGGATTTTGCGCCTTGTGCTAAAAAAGCAATAATCGATATTGATGAAAATGAGTTGAACAAATTTAAATTTAATATTGAACTGAAAATACAATCTGATGCAACAGCATTTGTTGAAGAATTATTAAAACAAATTAGTGAAGTGAAACTGAATGACGAAACTTCAAAATGGCTGGAGCAATGTCAAAGTTGGAAAAAAGAATATCCGGTGGTTTTAGAAGAGTTCAGAAAAGATGAAGGAGCGGTGAATCCGTATTTTTTCATTGATACATTGTCAAACGAATTGGCGGATGATGATGTAATAATCCCAGGAAGCTCCGGGGCCGGAATAGATGTATTTTGGATGTGCTTCAAAAATAGGAAAGAGCAGCGAACATTGGCAACAGGTTCTCTTGGTTCAATGGGGTATGGGCTTCCGGCAGCCATAGGTGCATGTCTTGCTTCTGGTAAGAGAACCATCTGTGTAGAAGGCGACGGAAGCATTCAGCTAAACATTCAGGAATTCGCAAGTATTGTTGGAATGAATCTTCCAATTAAAATATTTATAAATGGAAATGGCGGGTATCTTTCAATTATGAATATGCAGAGGACGCACTTCTCAGGAAATTTTGTCGGTGCAAATGGTGAGAGCCGCTTATATTTACCAGATATAGCAAAAGTGGCAGATTCCTATGGAATAAAAACAGTTGTAGTTGATAAACATGCAAAATTGGAAGAAAGTATACGACAAACATTAGAGGCAGAAGGGCCGGCTTTGTGCTATGTCTGTATGAGGGATGATATTCCAATTCAGCCAAAGGTAATGTCAAGGGTTGCAGAAAACGGTTCAATGATTTCAGGAACACTTAGGGATTTATGGCCCTTTTTATAAAAAGGAATAGAAATATGATGCAATTGGAAAATATCTTGGAAATGCCTAATAAAATAGAAGATTTTTTGGATTTATATAAAAAGAATAAGGATATGCCTGTTATCTTATATGGAGGAGGTGATGGGTGTATTTGGTTCATAAAATTTATGAATAAATATTCTATACCAATTACCTGTATTATTGATAAGAATAAAACAATTCACGAAAGGAATGGAATTCCACAGTTAACACCAAAAGAGGCATATGAAAGGTATGATGAGGCTATTGTTGTGATCTCAGCAATGGCATATAGTCATGAGATAGAAAAAAGCATTATGGATAATAAACAGGGGTTTTTTGTTAGCTCATTTGATCCAACGCTTGAGGTTCTACAGCAAATAACATATCTTGAGAGGAAAATATTTTTTAAAAATAAGAAAAAGGAAATAATTGAATTAGAAGGAATTTTAGGAGATCAGAAATCGAAAATAGTTCTGAATAATTTTCTCATGGGCGCTATTACAAGCGATAGTGATTGTTATAGAGATAGTGCGAGTGATTCGCAGTATTTCCCGGATGTAATTAGAAAAAGCTTATCCAGAAAAGAGGTTTTTGTAGATGTCGGTGCATTTGTGGGAGACAGCATTCAGGAATTTGTAAAAGTTACTGATAACAAATATAAAAAAATATATGCATTTGAACCAGATTTGTACAATATCACATTAGCAAAGAAACAATTGGATGATGAAAGGATTGTGTTTTATCAGAAGGGAGTAGGAAAAAATAAAGGAAAAGTTTATTTTTATAATGAAAATGAAGGAATTGATGAAGGCGCCCGAATTGTAAAGGATAAAACCAGTGCTACCACAGAAGTGGAAATAGTAAGACTTGATGACATTGTTGGGGAAGAGGTCACATATATAAAGATGGATATTGAGGGAATGGAGCTCGATGCATTAAAGGGGGCAGAGGCTCTGATTACAAAATATAAACCTAAGCTGGCAATCAGCATTTATCATAAAATGGAGGATATAGTGGAAATCCCTAATCATATTAGAAATATGAATTTAGGATATCGATTTTATTTAAGACATTACTGGAATTGTAATGGAACAGATACGATTTTATTTGCATTATGACATGACCTTTTAGATAGGAAGGAAAAAGCAATGAATTATATTAAAGATAAATTGTCTCATATGACAAAGAAGGAGGCGATAAGCAGTCTGAAAAAGAAGCATGAAAATATTCTTTCTGTCATTGATAAGCGAGAAGGGGTATATATTTGGGGAACTGGACAGTTGGGGCAGTTTGTCTATGCTCAATGTGGAAAGAATAATGTTTTTGTACATGGTTTTATTGATAATAATAAGGATAATTTTAGTGTGGAGGAAAAGATCTTTAGCTGTGATATTTTGAAACAGAAGGATACAGTTATTATTGCCTCGTTTTTTTGTGTTGAAATTGCAGATCAGCTAAAAAATCTTGGAATTAAAAATTATATTTATTACGAAGATCTTGCACAAATACTTGATGGATTTGATACATACTATCCGGCATTTCAGGGAATACATGAAGAGCTGGAAACAAATAAAGCAAAATATATGCATTTATATGATATATTGGCGGATGAGTTATCCAGGGAAATATATGCAAATCTTATTAATTACAGGATGAGTCTTGACACTAAGTACACAATAGATGCATTGAATCTTTCTTTGCAGAATGGCAGTCAATATTTCGATAAAGTTATTACAGAAAAAATGGAGAGGAGCTTTATATTTTTTGATGTAGGGGCTTTTGATGGAGAAAGCACGTTGGACTTTATCAATCATGTTGGAAAATATCGGAAAATCTACTTTTTCGAGCCGGATAAAAATATTATTGAAAATGCAAAAAAAAGACTGCAAAGCAAAGAGAATATTATATTTGTTCAGGCAGGGGTGAGCGAAAAAACAAGCACAGCTCATTATGATGCAATCGGCAAAGGTGCAGGAGCTATAGCGGATAGTGGAACAGAAATTATTCGAACAGTAGCTTTGGATGATTATGTAGAGGATGGCAGAACCTATATTAAGATGGATATAGAAGGACATGAAATGTACGCATTAGAAGGAATGAAAAATTCAATTATGCGCTATAAACCGCTGTTGGCAATCAGCGTATATCATCAATGTGGGGATATGCATAAGTTGGTTGATGTGATCCTGTCCTGGAATCCTGATTATAAGGTTTATATGAGGCATTACACCAATACTTATGCGGATACGGTATGCTATTTTGTTGATGATACACTTAACGTTGTGTGAAATATCAGATAGATTTTTGTAAGGGGATAGGATGAATTCGGTTAGGGAAGAGGATATAAAGTATGTTATAAATAGAATACCATATAGAGAATGTGAAAATAAGGTATTTCTAATTACTGGTGCAAACGGTTTTCTGGCTTCTTACATGGTAGATACGCTGATGTTTTTAAATCAGCGTTTTTTAGAAATGAAATGTACGGTAATTGCATTGTGCAGAAACCAAAAAAAAGCGGAAGAAAGATTCAAAGAGTGGCTGGAAAATGAGAATTTTATACTTTGTATACAGTGTGTAGAGGAGCCTATCTCAGATAGTATAAGTGTCGATTATATTATCCATGCAGCAAGTAATTCTGCGTCAGTAAGCGCCAGAACGATACCTGCAGACATATTAAGGGCAAATATAATAGGAACTTATAATTTGTTAGAATTTGCCAGAAATAGGAAGGTTAAGAGCTTTCTTTTTTTCAGCAGTGGTGCAGTTTATGGAAATGTGACACAGGGGACAGATGAACTGAAGGAAACAGATTTTTTTCCATTAAACTTTAACATCGCTGAAAATTGTTATGCTGAAGGAAAGCGCGCAGGAGAAGCATTGTGTAAAGCATATTTTGAACAATATAGCGTTCCTTCTAAAATTGTCCGCATAGGGCATACCTATGGACCGGGTATTGACTTGCAGGATGGACATGTATATTCGGATTTTGTTTCTAAATTGATTCGAAGAGAAAATTTAACTGTGCATAATGGCAGTGCAGTAAGACCATTTTGCTATGTTTCTGATGCCATAGCAGCTTTTTTTAAGATATTGTTAGAGGGCGAAAATGGAGAAGTATATAACATGGTCAATAAAGAAGAGACAATATCGGTATATGAGTTGGCTGCGAGACTGGCAGAAGAAGCATTTCCGGAAAGGAAGCTTAAGGTTGAGTGTAAGATAAAGAACGTAAATACTGAAAAAGTGATAGTGAACACAGATAAGCTTGTCGGTTTGGGGTGGAGTCCTCAAATAGGCGTTGTGGAAGGATTTAGAAGAACAGTTAACAGCTTTGAGGAGGAAATAAAGAATGGAAGATTGGTATGGTATAATTGAAAAGCGTGTTCGGAAGTTTTATGAAGCTCCAGAGAGTGTACGGGATTTTGTACAGCACTTAAAAACAAAATGGGGGGGGCATAAATATATTTGTATATGGGGAATAGGAAATTTAGGCCGCCCCACAGTAGCGGCTTTACAAGAACATAATTTGAAGGTTGATTTTTACTGTGACAATGATAGACAAAAGTGGGGAAAGGAATATAATAATATTAGATGCATATCGATAGAGGAATTAGAGAAGATAAAGGAAGAAACCCTGATTATTATTTGTGCAAGAGCGTATAAAGAAATATACCGACAGTTAAGTGAGCTTGGATATCCTCATCTTGATCGGGTGTTTATGAATAAATTTGCGATACGTGAATATTTAGAAGAGCTTGGAAGGGACACATTGTTAAACAAGGTTAAAAAAGTGTTGGAGATCTGTGAAGATGAGCAGTCAAAGAGGATATTCTGTCAGATTATTTCAGAGTGGTTTAATAATGAATCCGGCGATTTGAGTGATATATGCACTTATGACCAGTATTTTTGTGAGGATGTTCTGCAATTGAATGATAATGAAGTATTTGCTGATTGCGGCGCTTATAATGGAGATACTTTAAGGGAGTTTTTTAAGGTAAAAGGATGTCAATTTAATAAAATGATTTTATTTGAGTTGTCCCGAAACAATTTCGAGGCACTTGAAAAATACATGGAGCAATTGGATGAAGATGTCAAAGGAAAAATTGAAGTATACAACAAAGGCGTTTCAGATCGAATTGCGGAAATCTGGTATGAGGAATTGGATGAAGGCAGCAGTGAAGAAAATGTAGGAAATGTGAAAGGATTTTTGACTACGATTGATGAGACGTGCAGAGGTAAAAAAGTATCTTACATAAAGATGGATATTGAAGGAAGCGAGATAGCCGCACTTAGGGGAGCGCATCAATGTATTCTTGAAAATAAGCCCAAGCTGGCAGTCTGCCTGTACCATAAGCCGCAAGATATGTGGGAAATACCTCTTATGATCAAAGAGATGCTGCCGGAATATAAAATTTATATCAGGCATCATACAGATTTGTTAAATGAAACAGTATGCTATGCAGTTTAATAAAATTAGCCAAAGAGGTTGGGAGGCAAAGATGACAATAGAAGAAATCAGAAAAAAATATGCAGATGGCGATGTAGACATAAAAAGCTATGCCTTGCAGATGTTTGAGAAATATGAGGAATTATTTTGCTATCAGGAGCTTCTTGAAAAATCAAAGGTGAAGGAAATTATTGTTAGGGAAAAAGAAATTCTATTTAAAGTACGATTGAATTCACCTTTTGAGGTAAATAATGAATATGAAATTCTCATGGAAATATATAAGAAGGATTATTCGGCTGTTCCCAACACCATCTTGTCAACCGGGGACTATGAACCCTTAGAGCTTGACATGGTTGGCCGGATCATCAGCTATATGAAAGACGGAGCCTTTTTTGACATTGGAGCTAATTTAGGGTGGTATACTCTGAATATGAAGAAACAGTATCCTGATCTGAAAGTATATGCTTTTGAACCAATTGAGGATAATTATAATAAGGTAAAGAAAAATCTGGAGTGGAATCATTTAGAGCAGGTGAAAGTCTTTAATGTTGGTTTGTATCATGAAAATACAATGCTTCGGTTTTATTATGATGTTTGTGCTTCCGGAGCTTCTTCTCTGGAAAACTTAAGAGAAGATGAAGAAACCCGTGAAGTTATGTGCAGGGTTGAGCGCTTAGATGATGTGGTAAAAGAACAGAATATATCTGCGATGGATTTCATCAAGTGCGATGTGGAAGGCGCTGAGTTGTTTGTATACAAAGGTGGACTGGAAAGTATAAAAAAGTACAAACCTGTTATTTTTTCTGAAATATTGAGAAAATGGTCGGCCAAATTCGGATATCATCCTAACGACATTATTGACTTGCTGTCGCAGGCAGGCTATCAATGTTTTGTAATCAAAGAGAAGGGAAAATTAAGAAAATTTGGCCGTGTGGACGAGCAGACTTTGGAAACAAATTATTTCTTTATGCATGTAGATAAACATGCGCAGATTATACAGGATCTTGTGGAAGAATAAGGCGGGATAAATTATTATGAAGGTTGTAATATTAGCAGGCGGTATGCAGAGTACATTAAATGATGAACGTGAGGGGATTCCTAAACCAATGGTGGATATTGGTGGAAAACCTTTGCTTTGGCATATCATGAAATATTTTTCAGCGTATGGACTGAATGAGTTTATTATATGCGGCGGCTATCGTGTGGATATAATAAAAGAATATTTTATGGATTATTATATCTTTGCTTCAGATATTACTGTTGACCTTCGGACCAACAAAATTGAAGTACATAAGAAGGAAACAGAAAATTGGCAGGTGACAGTAGTTGACACAGGAATAGTTTCTTCTACGGGGAAACGCGTCAGTTTGGTTCAGAAGTATATTAATGAAGATAATTTTTTGGTTACATATGGAGACTGCCTTTCTGACATTAATATAAATGAGATGCAGGATGTTCATATTGAAAATGGGAAAATTGCCACAATGGCAATAACAAAGCCAAGCGGGAGAAACAGGCTTCTTCCGATTGACGAGGAAGGGCTGCTACATTATAATCATCCGGATAAAGTATTAAATGAAATGGCCTGGGTAAATGCGGATTGCTTTATATTTAATAATCAAATATTTGATTATCTGGAAGGCGACTACGAACTGGAGCAGCAGCTTTTGATTAAGCTATCGGAAAAGCAGCAGTTAACCTCTTATCAGCATAGAGGCTACTGGACTACAATAGAAACAAAGCGTGATCTCGTAGCGGCTGAAAGCCTTTGGAGTTCCGGAATGGCACCTTGGAAGAAGAATTAAGAATATTTAGGGGATTAAAATGAAAGTAGTTATTTTAGCCGGCGGAAAAGGAACGCGTATTAGTGAAGAATCAATCTTAAAGCCTAAACCAATGATCGAAATTGGGGGAATGCCGATTATTTGGCATATTATGAAGTTATATTCTTTTTATGATTTTAATGAATTTATTATTTGCTGTGGATATAAGGGACAGATGATAAAAGAATATTTCATTCATTACTATACTTACCGTTCAGACAGTACCTTTTCTTTAGCGGACCAGGAAGTGACATTGCATGAAAACTATGTGGAACCCTGGAAAGTGACTTTGGTTAACACGGGACTCAACACATTAACTGCAGGACGTATTTTAAAAGTAAAAGATTATATAGAAGATGATGAGTTTATGCTCACTTATGGAGACGGAGTTTCGGATGTAAATATTCATAACCTTTTGAGTTTTCATCATCGAAGTGGGAAAATAGCAACAATTACGACGACTCAGCCGGCAGGACGGTTCGGAGCGCTAAAGATAGATCCTGATACAAATCAGGTAAGGGGATTTAAGGAAAAGGCAAGGGCGGATTCAGCATGGGTTAATGCGGGATTTATGGTGTTGAACCGGAAAATATTCGATTATTTGGGTGAAGGAAATGAAATGCTGGAGGCCGGTCCACTGGAAGCCGTTGCAGGAGAAGGGGAAATGATGGCCTATAAGCATGGAGGATTTTGGTCTCCAATGGATACAATGAGGGATAAAGAGTATTTAGAAAATTTGTGGGAAAGCGGACAAGCCCCTTGGAAGGTTTGGTAGAGTGAGGTTATCCGGACTGTTTTCGGGTAGCAGAAAAAGGATAGTTTAGCAAATTTCATGGATTTGTAGAAAAAAGAAGATTGATTATATGCTTGAAAAATTAAAAGAAATATGAGAATATTTTGATTAGGAAAGAGTAAAATCAAAAGAAGCATATGGAGCAAATAATTATGTCTTTTATTACTACTAACAAACTGATCATATTTGGCGCCAAGAGCATTGCTCTTGGCGCTTGTTTAGCCATCAAGAAGCTATATCCCGAATGTGAGGTCACAGGTTTTATGGTGAGCAGCCTTAGGGATAATCCAGAGCATCTTTGCGGATTGCCGGTGGTAGAAACCGATCATTGTGCAGATAAAGATATTCCTGTTTTAGTTGCCATCCCCGAAGATGTACAGAGTGTTGTGACATACAATCTAAAGAAAAAGGGCTTTAAGAACATTTATTGCCTTACTTCGGACAAAGAAGCAGAACTAATGGGCAGATACTATGAAGGCGTTGGGAGATTTCCTTCCTTATATAGTGCTGATTCACATAGAACTGATGCTGTTGCAGAAATATATATGGCGAAATTTTGCAAAGATAAACCTCTAAAAAACGCATATTCTATTCCGGCATGGGTACATCCCATCCAGGTAGGAGCTGCATTGTCGGATCAGAGGATTACGGAGATTACGGATGATTCAGGACAAAACATTTCCGCTAAAAATGTGAATTACTGCGAACTTACAGCGCTTTACTGGATGTGGAAAAATAGGCTATGCACCGAAGAGACAGACAAGTACTTTGGGCTTTTTCATTATAGAAGATTTTTAGATATTATGGATGATGGCCTGATAAAATTGAAAGAGGAAAACGTTGATGTGCTTTTGCCCTATCCCTTAATCCATGAGCCGAATATCAGCGAGCACCACAGTAGGTATATCAAGGAGGGTGACTGGGATGCCATGCAGTCCGCGTTAAAGGAACTGCAGCCAGAGTATGCAGAATGCTTTCAGGAAGTTTTAAAACAGCCGTATTTATACAATTACAATATGATCATAGCCAAAAGAGATATTTTAAGAAGCTATTGTGAATGGCTGTTTCCCATACTTGAGAGAACCGAAGATTTAAGTAAACCTAGGGGATGGGAAAGGGCAGACCGATATATAGGTTACTTGGGAGAAAATCTACTGACCTTGTATTTTATGTATCATACAGGAGAGTGGAATTTGAGGCATGTGGGAAGAAAAATGTTGATTTGAGATTTACAGGATAGGCTGCATCAAGACACACTTTCATCCACAGGGCAGAAGAAATGATTCGTTGTTTAGAAAGAACAATAAACTTCTCGGAATTTTAGGGAATGAGATACCACCTGAAAGTTGATAACTGAATATCATGGATAATGAGGGAAAAACTGATGGATAAGGAAAAAACATGCATGGAAGAAAAGAAAGATTGGATCGATATTATTGCGGATAATGTTTATGCGCATTATGATAAACGTGAAATAGTCTTGTGGGGGAAGTATGATCAATCTGATTATATAAGAGAAAGACTGAAGAAAAGATACGGGCTGGAAATTTCATTTTATGTGGACAGCGATGCCAAAAGGGTAGATGATATGTATATCCGCCCGAAACAATGCCTGGGGGGGGGGGGCGCAGATCGGTATTATGTAGTCGTTCCGCTGGGATTTTATCAGTCGATAAAAGACGATCTGGTTAGCTGGGGTTACAGAAAAGATCTGGATTATTTTTATTTCAGCGACTGTATTGTACAGGATGCAGAGGATTATTATGAGGATTTGCACGGAAATAAGCTTTTTGGAAGACATAAGAATTTAAAGATTTGTTTTAGGGGCTTCAACGCTGTGATTAAACTTGGGCAGGAAGTTTATTTGCATGATTGTGCAATATATGTATATAACAACTCAAGGCTGGAAATCGGAGATAGGACAGAGATAGAAAGGGGGTCTATTTCTGTTGGAAATGACGCATCGCTTTTGGTGGGCGCTAATGGAAAATTTTTTGGCGAGGGATCACTTGTATCGAGTGCCGATTCTTTGTTAAAAATCGGCAATGATTTTACTGTTGGTGCAAGATATAACTTAGTAGCAGGAAAGGGTACAGAATGTATAATCGGCGAGGACTGTATGTTTTCATTGGATGTCATTTTAATGACGAATGATGGGTCGCATTCTATTTTCGATGTAGAAACAAGAAAAAATATAAATTCCTCACGAGAAATCAGAAAAAAGAGAAAGGTTATAATTGGAAATCATGTATGGATTGGAATACGTGTTACGGTTTTGTACAATACATTGATTGGAGACGGCAGCATCATAGGAGCTGAAAGTCTGGTAAAAAGTAAAATTCCCAATAACTGTATAGCAGCGGGGAACCCTGCAAAGGTGATAAAGAAAAATGTTACGTGGTGCAGATTCGAAGATTCGGAAGACATAGCGGAATGCGGGGAAGCGTATATCCATTTTACAGATGAAAATGCACAGTGAAACAAATCTAAAAATAATTTGCTTGAAAAATTAGGGAGGAAACTTTCGTGGTTATTAATCATAATTTGCTCGCCATGAATGCACAGAGACAGTTAGGTATCAACAGAGGGAAAAAAGCCAAAGCTATGGAAAAGCTGGCCTCCGGCTATAAGATTAACCGTGCTGCAGATGATGCAGCCGGGTTAGCTATTTCGGAAAAAATGCGCAGAAAGATCCGGGGCCTTACGCAGGGAGTAATGAATGCCCAGGAAGGGGTATCTGTGTGTCAGGTGGCAGACAGCGCTTTGGTGGAAATCAGTGAAATGCTTCACAGAATATCGGAACTGGCTGTAAAATCTGCTAACGAAACGAATACAGGAGAGGACAGGAGCTATATACAACAGGAAGTAAGCCAACTGATTCAGGAGATAGATCATATTGCAGAAACCACATCTTTTAATGAAATCCTCCTTCTTAACGGTCTTGGGACGTTTGACGGAAAAATATCCAATGTGTTAAAACCGTCCACTGACGGAGATTTTTTTAAATTGTTTGGAGATCATATTTCTAAGACGGGCTACATGGTGGAGGAACTGACGCCTGGTGATGTGACGGATTCAACGTCTGCTCTCGACACAAGTCATCCCTATGTCAGTGTGCATATTAATATGGGAAGCATTTCGAATATGAAAGATCTGGTCGGTACCACTTTTTTTGTCAATTGTTGTACGGACTGCTGTCCTACGACGGTTGAGTTCACGGATACAGTGGGGGTGAAAAGTACCGTTGGTAAGATACAGATTGGTATGAAAAAGGCTGACGGCTCTTATTTTGGCGCCAGTGAATTTTGCCAGTATGTGGTAGCCTCCCTGAAGGGGCAGGATCCTAATCATGTAAAATTTGCGTATAAAGGTTCGATGCTTTATATTTACGACATTGATAATAATAACTGGAATCAGGATGAGAAGGAAGCGGCATATTTCTGCGATTCTAAAGAAATTTTTGGAAATATAAATCAAGCAGGTGAAAGAATATGGATTCAGTCCGGCAATGAACCGGGAGATGGTATATGGCTGCAGATCGGGAATGCCAGCGCGGCCGGACTTGGGGTGAAAGGGGTCAATGTTTCTACAGTCAGTGGAGCTAAGAATGCAATTGAAGTCTCCAAGAGTGCCCTGAGCAAGCTTATGTTAAAGAGAAGCCGAATAGGTGCCCAGCAAAGTCGGTTGGAGCATACCATTGATAATGAAAATAATATTGTTGAGAACTTAACTGCTGCCGAATCCCGAATCCGGGACGCCGATATGGCAAAGGAAATGGTGAAGCTGTCAGTGCATAACATCTTAGAGCAGGCAGGGGTGTCTATGCTGGCCCAGGCAAATCAGAGCAAACAGGAAATACTAGGATTATTGGGATAAATTTGCTGGATTGTAACCAGACTCACTTTCTGCTCAAGTCCGGTTTGTCAAATGAAAATTAATCTGGGAGGTTGCAAAGAGCTGCCAAATTGATTTATAGATTTATAGAAAAAGACATATAAAAATTGTTTTGGCCTGTAGTAAACAGTTTTTATATGTCTTTTATGTATCAGTTGATGGTTTCCCTGATTGCCTCCCCAAGCTGCTCAAAACAGGGGATAAGCATTTCCAGCGCGCCGGCAATTTTGGAATCTTCCTTTGAGGAAATTGCGGAATTTAAAGCAATCACCTTTTGGTTAAAGTCTTCTTTGTGGATTCGAACCTTATCCTGATTCAGCACCTCCAGGGTGGAATTGATTACGGCGATTTCCCAGTTGATTGCATCGATGATGCTTTTCTGGTATTGGTCTGTATCCGGCTGCCTGTTGCCTGAAAGCTCGGTGATGAGTGTAGGCAGATTTTTTAGAAGACGCTCATTAAATTCGGCCATGGTTTCCAGAGCTTCTAATTGTTCTGCAGTGATATTTTCCATTTGTACGCTCCTTATGTTAAATTATGGGGGCATATTTTTATTGCTTGCCCCTTATACGATACAATTATATTATAGAGCATCAATTTGCGCAATACGAAACAGTATATTGATACACGGGTGTTTATCAATTCTATGCAGTGTCCGGTAATCGCCCTGGAGATGTGAACGGATCTGTGATGAGGATACGAATATTACTCAATTGTTGAAGAATGGCAACGAATCGCCTTGGGGATAGGGTTTTTCCGGGAAAGGACTAAATTTTTTAATTATTCTATATTTTTGGGCTATACTTCCGTATTTGGTAATTATTGTAAGTTAAAATAAAGTATAATGTTGCCAAATACGGGAGGGCGCGAAATGAGTACACAAGATATTTTAGTAGAGCGAATTAATAATTTATGCAAGGAGAAGAGGATGACGTATTATGCTTTGTCCTATGCATCCGCAGTACCTATGACTACCTTGATGCATATTGTAGACAAATCTACTGCAAATCCGGGAATCCTGACAATCGGAAAGCTTTGCGAGGGCTTTGGGATTACCCTGAAGGAGTTCTTTAATATTCCTGAGTTTGAGGGAATGGAAGATTTTGACGTATAAGGATTGCGCTTAAATTAGTAAGCCAAACCCCGAAGTGCGGCGGCGCTTGACGGGAAGGGGAAGACCGAATAAGCATAAACGGCAGCGGAGTGTGCATAGTGGAAGTTTTATTTGTAAAAGAGTAGTACTTTAGTACATATTATTGTAAAGTTTATATTTTTTTAAGTGACTAGAATTTGCGGGTGTGTTATACTCAATATGTTAGTTTATGTAATGGCGTTTTCGCCATCAACAAGTAGGAGGTCTTTGTAATGACAAAAGCAGAAATATTAAAGCAGGAGATATTGAAGCAGTATAAAAGTGTAAGACAGTTTGCAATTGACATGGAGATTCCGTACAGTACGCTGGTTACAGCATTGGACCGTGGGATTGAGGGAATGGCATATGGCACTGTGATTCGTATGTGTGATAAATTAAGTCTGAACCCTGTGGATTTTTCTTCCCTTGAAAAAGGAGAGGTGCTGGGAGAAAAGATTCTTGAGAACAGAGTCATGCAGTATTATATCCGGTTAAATAAGAAGGGGCGCAAGAGAATCCTTGAGATGATGGAAGACTATGTTCAGCTTGAGAAATATCGGGAGCAGTAAAAGATATGGACAGGCATTTTGACTATTTAGTGGTGGGAGCCGGACTATTTGGTTCGGTTTTTTCACATGAAATGAAAAAGCACGGGCGGACCTGCCTGGTGATTGATAAAAGAGAGCATATTGCAGGTAATATCTATACCAGCATAAAGCGGGGGATCCGTATACATGAGTATGGAGCCCATATTTTTCATACCTCTAATCCCAAAATCTGGAATTATATCAACGGTTTTGCAGAGTTCAACCATTTTGTAAACTCACCCATGGCGGTGTACCGGGAGGAGATTTATAATCTTCCTTTTAATATGAATACATTCAGCAGGCTTTGGGGAGTGAGGATGCCTAAGGAGGCTGAGGCGAAGATCAGGTCACAGATAGAGAACCTGTCTGTCGGAGAACCCCAGAATCTTGAAGAACAGGCATTGTCTCTGGCCGGAAGCGATGTATATGAGAAACTGATCAAGGGCTATACGGAGAAGCAATGGGGCAGAAGCTGCCGGGAGCTGCCTGCCTTTATTATAAAGAGGGTTCCGCTTCGTTTCACTTATGATAACAATTATTTTACCGACAGGTATCAGGGGATTCCGATAGGAGGCTATACGCCGATTATTGCTAAGATGCTGGAAGGCATAGAAGTAATGCTTCGGACAGATTACCGGGATTTTTGCAGACAGCAGAAGGAAAATGCTTCTGCTGGGAGGGATTTTATCTCTTATGACAAAGTCCTTTATACGGGCATGATAGACGAATATTTTGATTATTGCCTTGGGAACCTGGAATACCGTTCTCTTCGCTTTGAGAAAGAGGATATGCCGGAATGTGATAACTATCAGGGGAATGCGGTCGTTAACTATACAGAGCGGGAAATTCCCTACACACGGATTATCGAGCATAAGCATTTTGAATTCGGCGCCGGCGAAGGGACCGTTATCACCAGAGAATACCCGGCCGCCTGGAAGCCTGGAGACGAACCCTATTACCCGGTCAATGATGAGCGGAATAATGATCTGTTTTTAAAGTATCAGGAGCTTGCGGCGAAGGAAAAAGGGGTCATATTCGGCGGAAGGCTGGGGCAGTACCGCTACTATGATATGGACAAGGTGATAGAGGCGGCGTTTGAGATGGTGGAAAAAGAGGCTAAATAATGAATGCCGGGTCTGGCGGGATATTTACAGTCAATAATAAAAAGAACGATTCTTTTTTAGAACCGTTCCTTTTTGTTTGGTATAAAGATGTCCGGCGAAGCCGGGTATCCCATTGTTTTAGTAATATTTGATATTCTTCCCGAACTGTCAGCAGAAGCTGCTAAAGAGCATACCGCTGTAAGTACAGGTCATATAAGGCGCAGGGAGGTTATGTCCTGCAGGGTTTTTGTAGGCAACCAGCTTTTTGTCTACATATTCCATAGGATCCAAAGAAATCTGATCAACCTTCCGCAGCACGGAGTTGGTAAAATCCTTGATGGTGGAGAAGCGGCTGTGGCTTTCGTCGGCTAATATGGAGTGGCGGAACGTGTCTTCGTCCATTTTCAGACGGCCCTTTTCCTCGAGGGTAAATCCCAGATCTTCCAGACCCTCCTGATAATTACGGCATATGTGCTCCATTTCGTTCAGAAGCTTTCCGCTTCTGGGATGGGATTCTGAATATTCCGTGGCAGAGTCAAGAAACGAATTATATCCGTCCGTAAGATTGCCGACATTTTCGGTTAGTGAATCCAGATCGGTTTTCAGGCCGATCCGGGCTATATCATCCGGGCTGCTGCTGATACCGTTTAAGGATATTTCAAAAGTCTTATCAATGGTAAAGTTATTTGAAGATACGCTGTGAGGTTCTCCGTTTAAACGAAATTCGGCATTGGAAGGGGCTCTGTACATATAAGAAAGCCCGAGATAATCAATTGTACCGGAACGTTTACTTGTCTTGTCGTCGGATACCTGGAATATGTAATCTTTATTTACATTCAGGCCGCTGGACGCCGAAATGAGGCGAAGAGAAGAAGAGCCCTTCCCGTCTTCAAGAAGGTCGGCGCTCACCCCAATATCGGCAGTGGAAATCAAACGTGCAAGGCGTTCCTGGAGCTTTCGGTTGGTTTCGCCTTCGCGGACATTATATTGAAACTCATAACTGAGTCCGTTCACGGATACATCAAATGAATAGGCATCCGGTTCTAATTCGGTTTTTGCGTTGGAGGGGAGAAAAGAACCCACATTAACTTGATTAGAAGCCAGGGAGGTTACTTCTATGTCATAAGAAGGGACAGAACCATCCCGTCCTTCTTCTCCTATATATGTGGCGCTGACAATATCCTCGTTGCTGGAAAAAGCGGTTTTCTTGCCCAGCATTTCATCTTCGTCCAGCCCGCCTAAGGAGGCAATCGTATTGTGAAGAGTCCTTGCGCCTTCCTTTAATCCCACCACAAACTGGCGGGATTCCCTGCTTGTATCAAGCATATACAAGGGAGATTCCTTGTTAAGTTTAACGATTGAATTGTAAATCCTGCGCAGCTCGCTTTTTTTGTGGGTATCGTACTGCGAAGTCTTGGGGGTATAGGTGGTTAAATAATGGTTATAGACTGTGTCAAGTCTTGCGCTATAAGCCATAGGTTGCCCCTCCTTTCTTCCGTGAATTGTGCATAACGTCAATACCGTTTGACGCGGAAATATTCTTTTATAAGCCGGCCCTGACCGGTAATGACAAAAATGTTTCGGTCACTTGCTATAATATATGTCGGCATAAAAGAAGATTTCCTGCATAAGGGAACATAACCTAATATAATTTATTTTATCACGTTGATACTTTGAGTACAATATTTTTTGCGATATGTTTTTACAGAAATTTCACTAAATTTTAAGTTGACGCAGGGCCGGGAATATGTTATAGTTAGCAAACGAGATAAGAGACAGGTCTTTTTTTTATGCTCAAAAATCCGGCAAAAGATTGGAGGAATCATCATGCGTACAAGAATCACATTAGCATGTACAGAATGCAAGCAGCGTAACTACAATACCACGAAAGACAAGAAAACACATCCGGACAGGATGGAGATCAAGAAATACTGCAGGTTCTGCAAGACTCACACCTTGCACAAGGAAACCAAATAATTTCGCAGGCGTTTGAAAGGAGTTCAAGATGGCAGATTCCGCAAAAAAAGAAAACGCTAAAAAAGAAAAAGCAGCGAAACCTGACTTTTTTAAGGGTGTTAAAGCCGAATTCAAGAAAATTTCATGGCCGGACAAGGATTCACTTATAAAGCAGTCAGTTGCTGTTGTCTGCATTTCGGTAGTTCTGGGAGCCGTGATCGCAGTGCTGGATTTTTTGATGCAGTATGGCGTGGATTTCCTGACAAGTCTGTAGAGTGAGGGTGAAATATGGCAGAAGCGAACTGGTACGTAGTGCATACGTATTCCGGGTATGAAAATAAGGTGAAAGCCAATATAGAGAAGACAATTGAGAACAGACATCTGGAAGAAGAAATTCTGGAAGTTCGTGTGCCTATGCAGGATGTAATGGAACTTAAGAACGGTGCCAGAAAAACAGTCCAGAAAAAGATGTTTCCGGGATATGTTCTGATAAATATGGTCATGAATGACGATACGTGGTATGTTGTCCGCAACACCAGAGGCGTGACGGGATTTGTGGGGCCTGGAAGTAAACCGGTGCCTTTGTCCGAGGCCGAAATGAAGCCTCTCGGTATCAAGACAGAGAATATTTCTGTGGACTTTGCCGAGGGAGATACGATCGCGGTAGTGGCCGGCGTATGGAAGGACACGGTGGGCGTTGTGCAGAGGATGGATTTTGGAAAGCAGACGGCAACGATCAACGTAGAGCTTTTCGGCAGAGAAACTCCTGTAGAGATCAGTTTTGCAGAAGTGCGTAAAATGTCTTAACGATATTTATGATGGGAACCATCTATAAATATAAGCAACTTTATCATTAGCCTGCGGATTCGGCGGGCTGTGGGAGCGGAAGGATTCCGCGCCATACCACGATGCAAGAATATTTGCATTATAATTAGGAGGTGCCACAATGGCAAAAAAAGTAGTAGGATATATTAAGTTACAGATTCCTGCTGGTAAAGCTACACCAGCGCCCCCGGTTGGTCCTGCTCTTGGACAGCATGGGGTTAACATTGTTGAATTTACGAAGCAGTTCAACGCAAGGACAGCCGACAAGGGAGATGTGATCATTCCTGTGGTGATCACTGTGTATGCAGACAGAAGCTTCAGTTTTATTACCAAGACTCCTCCGGCAGCCGTACTTCTCAAGAAAGCGTGCAATCTTAAATCAGGCTCCGCCGTACCGAATAAGACAAAGGTGGCGACTATTTCCAAGGCAAAGCTTCAGGAAATCGCAGAGATGAAAATGCCTGATTTGAATGCGGCAAGTGTGGAAGCCGCAATGAGCATGATTGCCGGTACTGCAAGAAGTATGGGTATCACAGTAGAGGATTAACAAATTGCCTTTTATAAAAAATCGGAACAGTGGGAGACATAAATGTCCGGCTTCTTTTGGCTCATGAGGACAAGGGAAAGCGGGTCATGTCGTTGGAACCATAGGAGGAATTGATAATGAAACATGGAAAGAAATATATAGAAGCGGCAAAGCAGATTGACCGCGCAAATGCCTACGATCCGGCCGAGGCAATCGGCCTGGTTAAAAAAACGGCGACGGCTAAGTTTGATGAAACCGTTGAGGTGCATATCAGAACAGGCTGTGACGGACGTCATGCCGAGCAGCAGGTTAGAGGAGCGGTTGTGCTTCCGAACGGAACAGGTAAGACGGTGAAGGTTCTGGTATTTGCCAAGGGCGATAAGGTAAATGAGGCCGAGGCGGCAGGAGCCGACTATGTAGGCGGCGATGAGCTGGTTCCCAAAATCCAGCACGACGGATGGCTTGATTTTGATGTGGTAGTAGCAACTCCTGATATGATGGGTATCGTAGGCCGTCTGGGTAAGATTTTAGGACCCAAAGGCTTGATGCCTAACCCGAAGGCCGGCACGGTTACCATGGATGTAACGAAGGCGATTAACGATATTAAAGCAGGTAAGATCGAGTACAGGCTGGATAAGTCCAATATTATCCACGTGCCGATCGGAAAAGTTTCCTTTACGGAAGAAAAGCTTCAGGAAAACTTTGACGCTTTGATGGAAGCGATTGTAAAGGCCAGACCTTCAGCCCTTAAGGGACAGTATTTGAGAAGCATTACGCTTACCTCTACAATGGGCCCTGGCGTGAAAGTCAGTGTTGCAAAATTTTAATCTATTCTTGAAAGAACAGACGCCGATGCGCTTTATGCGTATCGGCGTTTTTGGGTCAGGGAAACGGCTTGTCTGTTAAGGTCTGAAGGTTTTTGAAATTTCTCCGGCTGATTTTCTTTTTTGCCGCCAGGACTTAAAACCTTCTTGGCTTTATGAGCATTATAGGGTATTCTATAGATATGAAAAGAAAAGTGACAAAGCGCAGAGGAAAAGTAAATAGAGGACGACCGGCAAAAAGACAGGGCAGAAGGCCCCATTTGGTTTTTCTCACCACCTTCTGTATGGTAGTAACGGTGGGGCTGGCAGGGCTTTTTCTGCTGAAGGGTTTGGCGGGGACAAAGGAGAAGAAGACAGACACTGAGTTTGATGCCGCAGATAATACCGAAGCCGGAAGAGAGGGGATGCCGGCGCTTTTCGGAGAACGGATTCCGGAGAGCGAAAAAAGAGAGAGGGACTTATCAAAAGGCGGGGAAAACGCGGAAGAGGCAGGAGAAGCGGCCGAAGCCGAGCCGCCGGGAAAGTATGCCGCGGAGCTTGAGAATGAAGAATATCTGAAAGAAAACCGGATTCTGCCCTGGGAGGCGGACAGCGATGAGGAGGTGACCCTTGGTTTTGTGGGGGACATCCTTTTTGACGATGAATATGCGATTATGGCCAGCTTAAAGAGCAGGGGCGGGGCTCTGGAAAACGGTATCTCGCCTGCGTTGCTTGAGAAAATGCGTGAAGTGGACATTATGGTGGTTAATAATGAATTTCCATACACCAACAGAGGCACCCCTACAGAGGGAAAGACCTTTACGTTCCGGGCGGATGTGGATACGGTGTCCTATCTCCATGACATGGGGGCCGATGTGGCCATTCTTGCCAACAACCATCTTTATGATTTCGGTGAGGTGGGGCTTCTGGACACCTTAGATACGCTGGAAAGCGCCGGGATTCCCGGTGTGGGCGCCGGAAGGAACATAAAGGAAGCATCAGCGCCACTTTATTTCATTGTGAATGACATCAAGATTGCGATTGTGGCAGCCACTCAGATTGAGCGGCTGGAAAATCCGGATACAAAGGGGGCAACAGAAAACAGCGCCGGAGTCTTCCGGTGTCTCAATCCTCAGAAGCTTTATGAGACGGTTGCCCGGGCGAAAGAAAACAGTGATTTTGTCATTGTTTATATCCACTGGGGAACAGAGTTTATGGAAGAGCCGGATTGGGCCCAGTTAGAGCAGGGGCCGGGGCTTGCCGAGGCCGGAGCAGACCTGATTATCGGAGACCATCCCCATTGCCTTCAGGGAATTGCGTATATTGACAATGTGCCTGCCATTTACAGCCTGGGAAATTTCTGGTTTAATTCAAGGACTGCTGACAGTTGTATGGTGAGAGTTACGATCGGACAGGAAGGGCTGAAGGCATTTCAGTTTATACCGGCAATCCAGTCCGGCTGCCGGGTGGATCTGGCATATGACGAGGAGAAAAACCGGATTCTGGATTATATGAGAGGCTTGTCTCCCGGAGTTTTAATCGACGGCGAAGGATATATAAGCCTTAAGGAGCAGCATTAAAGGCGTAAAAGCAAAAGGGAATCGGAGAAAAAAACAATTGACATAAGGCCTGGCTTGTGCTATGTTAAGAAAGGTCGTTTGACCATGCCGAAGACAGTAGGTGCCCGCACTGCGGATAAGCAGAAGAGAGGCATAAGCAGATCGCCTACCGAGGAGAAGAGTTTGTAATGTTTATGTTACCCTTCCGTCTTCGGAAGGGTTTTGTTTAACATAGGGGACAGTTCATCTTATCGTGTTGTCCGTTGTTACTGAAATTCCTTTCGGCACCAAAATCTAACAGGAGGTAAAGAAAGTGGCAAAAGTTGAATTGAAACAGCCAATCATTGAAGAGATTTCTGCCAATATCAAGGACGCGCAGTCAGTTGTCCTGGTAGATTACCGCGGGTTGACGGTAGAGCAGGATACGAATCTTCGTAAGCAGCTTCGTGAGGCTGGCATCACCTACAAGGTGTACAAGAACACCATGATGAATTTTGCGTTCAAGGGAACTGACTGTGAAAGTCTTGCTCCTTATCTGGAAGGCCCCAGTGCAATTGCAATCTCCTCTACAGACGCGACAGCGCCTGCAAGGATTCTGTGCAAGTTTGCAAAGGATGCAAATAAGCTGGAGATCAAGGCCGGTATAGTTGAAGGTACGGCCTATGATGCGGCAGGCATTGCAGAAATCGCCAAGATCCCGTCCAGGGAAGAACTGCTTTCCAGATTGTTTGGCAGTATGCAGTCACCTGTTGCAAACTTCGCCCGCGTTATGAACCAGTTGGCGGAAAAAGGCGGCGCAGGCGCTTGTGAAGCGTCAGAGGCGGCAGCTCCTGCCCAGGAGCCGGCGGCGCAGGCAGCAGAATAAGAACCGGAACAATCATTCAGAACAAAATCAGAATGTATAGCAAGGCCCAAAGGGGCCGGGAAATCCAGAACGAAAAAGATTAAAAATGGAGGAAATTAAAATGGCTAAGTTATCCACACAGGAATTTATTGATGCGATCAAAGAGTTAACCGTATTGGAATTAAATGATCTTGTAAAAGCCTGCGAAGAGGAGTTCGGCGTATCTGCAGCAGCAGGTGTTGTTGTAGCGGCAGCAGGCGGCGAGGGCGCAGCAGAGGCAGAAGAGAAAACAGAGTTTGATGTTGAGCTGACAGATGTCGGCCCTAACAAGGTTAAGGTTATCAAGGTTGTTCGTGAGGTTACCGGCCTTGGTCTTAAGGAAGCAAAGGATGTAGTTGATTCCGCACCTAAGATGGTGAAGGAAGGCGCATCTAAGGAAGAAGCTGACGATATTAAGGCTAAGCTGGAAGCAGAAGGCGCTAAGGTTACATTGAAATAATCGAAGTACTTAAAGATGTAATCAGAGAAATGCAGAGCGCTTCAGGCTAAAACGGCGCAGGAAGCAGCCGGGCTGTGTACGGGACGAGACGTACACAGCCCGTTTTCGCATGAAAATTTCCATGCCCCGGACAGACGGCGGGTCAGGTAAAACAGGCATTTGCCAGTCTGCGCAGTAATTGTGCAGACCTGGCTGAATAGTTACATAATTTTCCAAAACAGAGGAAATTTTTGTTGACTGGGTTTGGGGCTTGTTGTATAATGTAAAATACGCTATTGTGGTGTGTTATGCTTTTTTATCAATCATATAAAGAACGGGGTGAGTAATCAATGGAAAAGAACAGAATACGTCCCATTGCCGCCGGCAAAAATTTACGTATGAGTTATTCACGACAGAAGGAAGTCCTTGAAATGCCGAACCTGATTGAAGTCCAGAAGAACTCCTATCAGTGGTTTTTGAGCGAAGGACTCAAGGAAGTGTTTGACGATATTTCTCCAATTGCAGATTATAGCGGGCATTTGAGTCTGGAATTCGCAGATTTCAAGCTTCGCGAGGATCTCGTGAAATATTCTATTGAAGAGTGTAAGGAGAGGGATGCCACCTATGCGGCCCCCCTTATGGTTCAGGTTCGTCTTTATAATAAGGAGAAAGAAGAAATCGTTGTCCATGAAATTTTTATGGGAGACCTTCCTCTTATGACGGAGACGGGTACATTCGTGATCAACGGCGCAGAGCGTGTTATTGTAAGCCAGTTGGTTCGTTCGCCTGGCATTTATTATGCGATCAGCCATGATAAGATTGGTAAGAGGCTGTTTTCCTCCACTGTAATTCCGAACCGCGGGGCGTGGCTGGAATACGAAACAGATTCCAACGATATTTTTTATGTGCGTGTTGACAGAACCAGAAAGGTTCCCATAACGGTTCTCATAAGAGCCCTTGGCGTAGGCACCAATGACGAAATCAGAGAACTGTTCGGAGACGAAGCAAAAATTGAAGCAAGCTTTTCCAAAGACGTTTCTACCAATTATCAGGAAGGTCTTTTAGAGTTATACAAAAAGATCCGTCCCGGAGAGCCTTTGAGCGTTGAAAGTGCGGAAAGCCTTATTAACGCTATGTTCTTTGATCCCAGAAGATATGATTTAGCTAAGGTTGGCAGATATAAATATAATAAGAAGCTGGCATTCCGCAACAGAATCAGGAATCATGTGCTGGCAGAGGATGTGGTGGACACCACAACCGGCGAAATTCTGGCGGCGGCAGGTACGAAGGTGACTGCGCAGATGGCGGATCAGATTCAGAATGCCGCAATTCCTTATGTCTATGTGCAGACAGAGGAGAAAAACGTTAAAATCCTTTCCAATATGATGGTGGACATCACCAGCTTTGTGGACTGCAATCCCAGAGAGCTGGGGATTACAGAGCAGGTTTATTATCCTGTCCTTGCCCAGATTATTGAAGAGTTCGGGGAGAATCCAGAGGAGCTTGCAGAGGCGATCCGGAAAAATGTCCATGAGCTGATTCCCAAGCATATTACCAAGGAAGATATTCTTGCATCCATCAACTACAATATCCATCTGGAATATGGAATCGGAAATGATGATGATATTGACCATTTGGGAAACAGGCGTATCCGCGCGGTAGGCGAGCTGCTCCAGAACCAGTACCGGATCGGCTTGTCCAGGCTGGAGAGAGTGGTACGCGAAAGGATGACCACGCATGACGCAGAGGAAATCTCCCCCCAGGTGCTGATTAACATCAAACCGGTACAGGCAGCGGTGAAGGAATTTTTCGGTTCTTCCCAGTTGTCCCAGTTTATGGATCAGAACAATCCGTTGGGCGAGCTGACCCACAAGAGGCGTCTTTCCGCTTTGGGCCCCGGCGGTCTTTCCAGAGACAGGGCCGGATTCGAGGTGCGTGACGTCCACTATTCCCATTATGGAAGAATGTGCCCGATTGAGACGCCTGAGGGACCGAATATCGGTCTGATCAATTCCCTTGCATCCTATGCAAGGATTAATGAATACGGTTTTGTGGAGGCGCCCTACCGTATTATAGATAAATCCGATCCGGCAAATCCCCGGGTTACGGAGCAGGTGGTCTATATGACTGCTGATGAAGAGGATAATTACCATGTAGCCCAGGCCAATGAAGGGCTGGACAAGGAAGGGCATTTTGTCAGAAATACCGTATCCGGACGTTACAAAAAGGAAACCTCTGAGTATCCTAAGTCCATGTTTGATTATATGGACGTTTCTCCTAAAATGGTATTTTCCGTGGCGACAGCGTTGATTCCCTTCCTCGAGAATGACGATGCGAACCGTGCGTTGATGGGTTCCAACATGCAGCGTCAGGCCGTGCCTCTTTTGACCACAGAGGCCCCTGCGGTGGGAACCGGGATGGAGCCTAAGGCGGCTGTTGACTCAGGCGTCTGCGTGGTTGCCAAAAAAGCGGGAGTGATTGATTACGTCTCCGCCAAAAAGATTCGTATGACCTGCGATGACGGGGAGAGAATGGAATTCCGTCTGACTAAGTTCGCAAGAAGCAACCAGTCTAACTGCTACAATCAAAAGCCGATAGTACTTAAGGGCGAGCGTGTAGAGGCCGGACAGGTGATTGCAGACGGGCCTTCCACCGCGGAAGGGGAACTGGCACTCGGCAAAAATCCGCTGATCGGATTTATGACATGGGAAGGCTATAATTATGAGGATGCCGTCCTGTTAAGCGAAAGACTGGTGCAGGAGGATGTATATACCTCTGTACACATTGAAGAATATGAGGCAGAGGCCAGAGATACCAAGCTCGGACCTGAGGAAATCACAAGAGATGTGCCCGGAGTAGGCGATGATGCCCTGAAGGATTTGGATGAGAGAGGCATTATCCGGATCGGCGCAGAGGTTCGTGCAGGAGATATTCTGGTAGGAAAAGTGACTCCTAAGGGAGAGACGGAGCTGACCGCAGAGGAGAGGCTTCTGCGTGCCATCTTCGGAGAGAAGGCGAGAGAAGTAAGAGATACTTCCCTGAAAGTACCTCACGGGGAATATGGTATTATCGTGGATGCCAAGGTCTTTACAAGAGAAAACGGCGATGAGCTTTCACCGGGGGTAAACCAGGCAGTCCGCATTTATATTGCACAGAAGAGAAAGATTTCAGTGGGTGACAAGATGGCCGGCCGTCACGGAAACAAGGGTGTTGTATCCCGTGTGCTTCCGGTGGAGGATATGCCTTATCTGCCAAATGGCCGTCCCCTTGATATTGTGCTGAATCCTCTGGGCGTGCCTTCCCGTATGAATATCGGACAGGTACTGGAGATTCACTTGTCACTTGCGGCAAAAGCGCTGGGCTTTAACGTGGCAACGCCAGTTTTTGACGGGGCCAATGAGGTGGACATCATGGACACCCTGGATCTGGCGAATGATTATGTGAACCTGAGCTGGGAGGAGTTTGAGGCCCGCCATAAGGAAGAGCTTCTTCCCGAGGTTACAGATTACCTGTACAAAAACCGCGACCACAGGGAGCTGTGGAAAGGGGTTCCGATCTCCAGAGACGGAAAAGTAAGGCTTCGGGACGGAAGGACAGGCGAGTACTTTGACAGTCCGGTTACCATCGGTCATATGCATTATCTGAAGCTCCACCATTTGGTTGACGATAAGATCCATGCGCGTTCCACAGGCCCTTACTCTCTGGTAACCCAGCAGCCCCTGGGCGGTAAGGCGCAGTTTGGCGGACAGCGTTTCGGAGAGATGGAGGTTTGGGCGCTGGAAGCATACGGTGCATCCTATACCTTACAGGAAATCCTTACGGTGAAGTCGGACGATGTTGTGGGACGTGTGAAAACCTATGAGGCAATCATCAAAGGCGATAACATTCCTGAGCCGGGTATCCCTGAATCCTTTAAGGTCCTGCTCAAAGAGCTGCAGTCTCTTGGCCTGGATGTGAGGGTATTGCGTGAGGATAATACGGAAGTTGAAATTATGGAAACCATTGATTACGGCGATACGGACTACCGCTATGAAATCGAAGGCGAAAACAAGAACTACGATTATGACAGAGGTTCTTTCAGTTCCATGGGATACCAGCAGCAGGAGTTTGACGAGGACAGCGGTGAGCTTGTAGATGCGGAGGATGACGAAGAACTGGACGATAGCTTTGACGAAGATTTTGACGAAGTGCTGGATTCAGATTCATTTGATATATAATTAGCTGAGCTGTTATAAATATTGTGCCCGCCGCTTCCGGCGGCGGGTTACGGAAAGGCATGGGGATTAATATGTCAGAAACAAAGCAAGAAGTATATCAGCCTATGACGTTTGATGCCATCAAGATTGGTTTGGCAGCCCCTGAGAAAATCAGGGAGTGGTCGAGGGGCGAGGTTCTAAAGCCTGAAACCATCAATTACAGGACCTTGAAGCCCGAAAAGGACGGATTGTTCTGTGAAAAGATTTTCGGCCCCAGCAAGGACTGGGAATGTCACTGCGGTAAATATAAAAAGATCAGATACAAAGGCGTTGTCTGCGACCGATGCGGCGTGGAGGTAACCAAATCCAGCGTCCGCAGGGAGCGGATGGGGCATATTGAGCTGGCGGCGCCTGTTTCTCATATCTGGTACTTTAAGGGGATTCCCAGCCGGATGGGACTGATTTTAGACTTATCCCCCAGAGTGCTGGAGAAGGTACTGTATTTTGCATCCTATATTGTTTTGGATAAGGGCGAGACGGATTTGGAGTATAAGCAGGTCTTGTCCGAGAAGGAATATCAGAGTGCCAGGGAAACATGGGGCAACCGCTTCCGTGTTGGTATGGGCGCGGAATCCATCAAGGAGCTGCTTCAGGCTATCGACCTGGAGACAGAGGCGGTGGAGCTGAAAACCGGACTTAAGGAATCAACGGGACAGAAAAGGGCAAGGATTATTAAACGGCTGGAAGTCGTGGAAGCTTTCAGGGAATCCGGGAATGAGCCCTCCTGGATGATTATGGATGCGATTCCGGTTATCCCTCCTGATTTAAGACCTATGGTTCAGTTGGACGGCGGCCGTTTTGCCACCTCCGACCTGAATGATTTATACAGAAGAATTATTAACCGTAACAACCGTTTGAAAAGACTGTTAGAACTGGGCGCTCCGGACATTATTGTCCGCAATGAAAAGAGAATGCTTCAGGAGGCAGTGGATGCCTTGATCGACAACGGCAGACGGGGAAGACCGGTAACAGGGCCGGGCAACAGGGCTCTGAAATCTCTTTCCGATATGTTAAAGGGAAAATCCGGACGTTTCCGTCAAAACCTTCTGGGAAAGAGAGTGGACTATTCGGGCCGTTCCGTTATCGTGGTAGGGCCGGAGCTGAAAATTTATCAGTGCGGTCTGCCCAAGGAAATGGCCATCGAGCTGTTTAAGCCTTTTGTGATGAAGGAGCTGGTGACAAGGGGGATTTCCCAGAACATCAAGAATGCAAAAAAGCTGGTAGAGCGGCTTGATACCCAGGTGTGGGATGTGCTGGAGGAGGTTATCAAGGAGCATCCGGTGATGCTGAACCGTGCCCCTACCCTGCACAGGCTTGGAATACAGGCTTTTGAGCCTATTCTGGTAGAGGGAAAAGCGATCAAGCTTCATCCCCTGGTTTGTACTGCATTTAACGCGGACTTTGACGGGGATCAGATGGCGGTGCATCTTCCTCTTTCCGTGGAGGCCCAGGCCGAATGCCGTTTCCTGCTATTATCACCCAATAACCTGTTAAAGCCTTCTGACGGCGGTCCGGTAGCGGTGCCGTCCCAGGATATGGTACTCGGAATCTATTACCTGACCCAGGAAAGAGAGGGGCAGGTGGGTGAAGGAAAATATTATAAGAGTGTTAATGAGGCTATTCTGGCATATGAGAACGGCGCCTGTACCCTTCATTCCAAAATAAAGGTGAGGGTATCCAAGAAAAACGGAGAGGGAAAAACAGTTTCCGGTATTGTAGAGTCTACGCTGGGACGTTTCCTGTTTAATGAAATCCTTCCCCAGGATTTAGGGTATGTTGACAGAAGTAAGCCGGAAAATCTCCTTCTTCCGGAGGTAGATTTCCATGTGGGGAAAAAGCAGCTAAAGCAGATTCTCGAAAAGGTTATCAATATCCACGGGGCCTCCGTAACGGCGGAGGTGCTGGACTTGATTAAGTCCACCGGTTATAAGTATTCCACAAGGGCGGCCATGACCGTTTCCATCTCTGATATGACGGTGCCTGCCCAGAAGAAGGAAATGCTGGACGAAGCCCAGACAATGGTAGACCGGATTTCCCAGAACTACCGGCGCGGCCTGATCACAGAGGAAGAGAGATACCGTGCGGTGGTGGAAACCTGGAATGAAACAGATAAAAAGCTGACGGATGTACTTCTTGCAGGGCTTGATAAGTATAACAATATTTTTATGATGGCGGACTCCGGGGCCAGAGGTTCCAACCAGCAGATTAAACAGCTTGCCGGAATGCGCGGACTGATGGCGGACACAACGGGAAGAACGATCGAGCTGCCCATCAAATCTAATTTCCGTGAGGGACTGGACGTACTTGAGTATTTCATGTCCGCTCATGGAGCGCGTAAGGGATTGTCGGATACGGCTTTGCGTACGGCGGACTCCGGTTACCTGACAAGACGTATGGTTGACGTGTCCCAGGAGCTGATTATCCGTGAAGTCGACTGTATGGAAGGCAGAGAAGAGATTCCCGGCATGTGGGTGTCTGCTTTTATGGACGGAAAAGAAACCATTGAAGGCTTAAAGGACAGAATTACAGGAAGATATTCCTGCGAAGATATTAAGGATGGGGAAGGCAATGTGATTGTAAAACAAAATCACATGATCACTCCCAGCCGCGCTTCTCAGATTTTAAGCGTAGGTGTGGATGAGGAAGGAAAGCCTGTAGATAAGGTGAAGATCCGTACTATCCTTACCTGCCGCTCTCATATCGGGATCTGCTCCAAGTGTTATGGCGCAAACATGGCGACCGGAGAAGCGGTTCAGGTGGGCGAGGCCGTCGGAATTATAGCGGCGCAGTCTATCGGGGAGCCCGGTACACAGCTTACCATGCGTACCTTCCATACAGGAGGGGTTGCAGGTGATGATATTACCCAGGGTCTTCCCCGTGTAGAGGAGCTTTTTGAGGCGAGAAAACCTAAGGGACTTGCAATTATCGCGGAATTCGGCGGAATCGCTTCTATAAGAGATACCAAGAAAAAACGCGAGATTGTTATCACAAACCCTGAAACCGGGGAAACCAAGGCGTATCTGATTCCTTACGGATCCAGAATTAAAGTGATGGATGGTGCGCTGCTTGAAGCCGGCGACGAGCTGACAGAAGGAAGCGTTAATCCGCATGATCTCTTAAAGATTAAGGGAATCCGTGCGGTACAGGATTATATGCTGCGGGAGGTACAGAGAGTGTACCGTCTGCAGGGCGTGGACATCAGTGATAAGCATATCGAGGTAATTGTGCGTCAGATGCTGAAAAAAGTAAGGATCGAGAATAACGGCGACACAGACTTTTTACCCGGCGCTCTGGTGGATGTGCTTGAGTATGAAGATATGAATGAGCAGTTGTATGCGGACGGCAAGGAGCCGGCAGAGGGCAAGCAGGTAATGCTGGGTATTACCAAGGCGGCTCTGGCTACCAATTCCTTCCTTTCGGCGGCGTCCTTCCAGGAGACTACTAAGGTTCTGACGGAAGCAGCCATCAAAGGAAAGGTAGATCCGCTGATCGGTCTGAAGGAGAATGTAATCATAGGAAAGCTGATTCCTGCCGGTACGGGCATGAGGCGTTACCGCAACACCAGGCTTTCTACAGACAATGACCTGATGGACGATGCGATTGATTTTGAGATGGATGAAGAGTCTGATCCGCTTATGGAGGAGAGCCCGGAAACCATTTTGGATATGGATGAGGCGGATGAAGTAGAGGAAGCAGACGAGGGAATGGAAGAAGAGGAAGAGGCTTTGCAGGAAGCTGTTTTGGCCGAATAGGAAATACAAATTACTTTTGGCAATTGATTTTATGTGAAATGATTACAGCTTGGCTTTCGGGCCGGGCTGTAATTTTTTGCGCTGCCTTTGATAAACGGGCGGATGCCGGCGGGCAATCATTTCAGGCCGATAATTTTTCCAAGAAATGTATTGACAGAAGAAAATCCAACATTTATACTATGATAGTGTGCGTACAATCATGTACACATACCGCCGGACTATGAGAACAGGCTTTTGTATTTAATACAGGAAGCCGTCCGGGATTTAAATATTTCATAAACAGGAGGTGAAACAGAATGCCAACATTTAACCAGTTAGTCAGAAAAGGACGTCAGACATCAGTAAAGAAGTCAACGGCTCCCGCTCTCCAGAAAGGATGGAACTCCCTTCACAAGAAAGCAACCGATACTTCCGCTCCTCAGAAGAGAGGTGTTTGTACTGCTGTTAAGACCGCAACTCCCAAAAAGCCTAACTCAGCTCTGAGAAAAATCGCAAGAGTACGTCTTTCCAACGGAATCGAAGTGACAAGCTACATTCCAGGAGAAGGCCACAATCTGCAGGAGCACAGCGTTGTTCTGATCAGAGGCGGAAGAGTAAAAGACTTACCTGGTACCAGGTATCATATCATCAGAGGTACGCTTGATACCGCAGGGGTTGCTAACAGAAGGCAGGCTCGTTCCAAATATGGCGCTAAGAGACCGAAAGCAGCCAAATAGCATTTGCCATGGGTAAATAAGAGCCTGAAGCAAATAGTTTGGAACAAATTGGACCCACAAGCGTAAGCTTATTCAGTGTTGGAATTCTGTTACGATATAGATCAGTTTCGAATGATTATGTGTAAATAGATTTACCGCACGAGCACAATTTGTGAGTACCGATGATTTAATATGCGCAGACATCTTATAGCCAGATGATTTGTTATCATTTGGCGTATTTGCGCGAATTGCAAATTTGTATAATGAATTTGTGATTAGTCAATAATTAAGGAGGGAAGAACCGTGCCACGTAAAGGTCATATTCAAAAAAGAGATGTATTGGCAGATCCTTTATACAATAATAAAGTGGTTACCAAGCTTATCAATAACATTATGTTAGACGGTAAGAAGGGCGTAGCGCAGAAGATTGTATACGGGGCATTTGCCACAGTAGAAGAAAAATCAGGCAAGCCGGCTCTTGAGGTTTTTGAGACTGCTATGAACAATCTTATGCCAGTCTTAGAGGTTAAGGCGAGACGTATCGGCGGTGCGACCTATCAGGTTCCGATCGAAGTAAGACCTGACAGGCGGCAGGCATTAGCACTTCGCTGGCTCACAACCTTTTCCCGCAAGAGAGGCGAAAAGACCATGAAGGACAGACTTGCCAATGAAATTCTTGACGCTGCCAACAACACAGGGGCTGCTGTTAAGAGAAAAGAAGATATGCACAAAATGGCAGAGGCCAACAGAGCGTTTTCACATTATCGTTTCTAACAGGTCTGCTGCATAGACTAATATAAGGAGGAAAAACCTTTGGCTGGAAGAGAATATCCACTGGAGAGAACCAGAAACATTGGTATTATGGCTCATATCGATGCAGGTAAGACCACGCTCACAGAGCGTATCTTATACTACACCGGTGTAAACTATAAGATTGGTGACACTCATGAAGGCACTGCGACCATGGACTGGATGGAGCAGGAACAGGAAAGAGGTATCACCATCACTTCAGCCGCTACGACATGCCACTGGACTTTGGAGGAGAACTGTAAGCCTAAGCCAGGTGCGCTTGAGCACCGTATCAATATAATTGACACGCCCGGACACGTTGATTTCACTGTGGAAGTGGAGCGTTCCCTGCGTGTACTCGACGGCGCTGTGGGCGTGTTCTGTGCAAAGGGCGGCGTTGAACCTCAGTCAGAAAACGTATGGCGTCAGGCTGACACCTATAACGTACCAAGAATGGCATTTATCAACAAGATGGACATTTTAGGAGCTGACTTCTACGGAGCGGTAGAACAGATCAGAACCAGACTTGGCAAGAATGCCATCATTCTCCAACTTCCTATCGGAAAAGAGGAGAACTTTAAAGGAATTATTGATTTATTGGAAATGCAGGCATATATCTATAATGATGATAAGGGTGATGACATCAGTATTACCGGCATCCCTGAAGACATGGCGGATGATGCCGAATTATACAGAACAGAGCTCGTAGAAAAAGTCTGTGAGCTGGATGATGATTTGATGATGAAGTATCTGGAAGGAGAAGAGCCTTCTACGGACGAATTAAAGGCAGCCCTGAGAAAGGGTACCTGCGAATGTACCGCAATTCCCGTTTGTTGCGGCTCCGCCTACAGAAACAAGGGCGTACAAAAGCTCCTGGATGCGATCCTTAATTATATGCCGGCACCCACTGACATTCCTGCCATTAAGGGAACCGATTTGGATGGCAACGAGGTTGAAAGGCATTCATCAGACGACGAGCCTTTTTCGGCACTGGCTTTCAAGATCATGGCCGATCCTTTCGTAGGAAAGCTGGCTTTCTTCCGCGTTTACTCCGGTACGATCAAATCCGGTTCCTACGTACTGAACGCAACAAAAGACAAGAAAGAGCGTGTGGGACGTATCCTTCAGATGCATGCAAACAAGAGAGCCGAGCTGGACAGAGTCTATTCCGGTGATATTGCGGCGGCAGTAGGCTTTAAGTTTACAACTACCGGTGATACCATTTGTGATGACCAGCATCCGGTAATCTTAGAGTCCATGGAATTCCCTGAGCCGGTTATTGAGCTGGCTATTGAGCCTAAGACCAAAGCAGGTCAGGGCAAGATGGGAGAGGCTCTTGCAAAGCTGGCAGAAGAAGATCCTACCTTCCGTGCGCACACGAATCAGGAAACAGGACAAACCATCATTGCAGGTATGGGCGAGCTCCATCTGGAGATCATCGTGGACAGACTCCTGCGCGAGTTTAAGGTAGAGGCCAATGTAGGCGCACCTCAGGTTGCCTACAAAGAAACCTTCACCAAGACCATTGAGGTGGATTCCAAGTATGCAAAGCAGTCCGGTGGACGTGGTCAGTACGGACACTGTAAAGTGCGGTTTGAGCCTATGGACGCCAATGGGGAAGAGCTGTTCAAGTTTGACTCCGAGGTAGTAGGCGGCGCTATTCCCAAGGAATATATCCCTGCTGTAGGTGAGGGTATTGAGGAAGCATCTAAGTGCGGTATCCTGGGAGGATTTCCGGTACTCGGCGTTCATGCCACTGTGTATGACGGCTCCTATCATGAGGTTGACTCCTCAGAAATGGCATTCCACATTGCAGGCTCCATGGCCTTCAAGGATGCCATGCAGAAAGCCAATCCGATTCTGATCGAGCCCATCATGAAGGTGGAAGTAACCATGCCCGAGGAATATATGGGCGACGTAATTGGCGATATTAATTCCCGCAGAGGACGTATTGAGGGAATGGATGATATTGGCGGCGGCAAAATAGTGAGGGCTTATGTTCCCCTTGCAGAAATGTTTGGTTATTCCACAGACCTTCGTTCCAAGACACAGGGACGCGGAAACTATTCCATGTTCTTTGAGAAGTATGAACCCGTGCCGAAGAATGTACAGGAAAAAGTATTGGCGGCCAAGAGTAAATAAACAAAGCGGTTCAGGCAGGCTTACTTCTATTTATGCGTCCGGCTTAATCTGCGGCAGTAAGCAGATTTGTCGCTGAATTAAACAGGAAAGAGCAAATAATGCTTGAAAATATCAGCAATTTTTAATATAATCAGAGATAGCCGATTATGTTAACGAAATTTTTCTTAATTATTTAAAGGAGGACTTTAGAAATGGCTAAAGCGAAATTTGACAGAACCAAAACACATTGTAATATTGGTACAATCGGTCACGTTGACCATGGTAAGACAACTCTGACAGCCGCTATCACCAAGGTGCTTGCTGAGAGAGTTGCCGGTAACACAGCTACTGACTTTGATAATATCGACAAGGCTCCCGAAGAGAGAGAAAGAGGTATTACAATTTCTACCGCTCACGTTGAGTATACAACTGAAGGCAGACATTATGCACACGTTGACTGCCCGGGACATGCTGACTACGTTAAGAACATGATTACCGGTGCTGCCCAGATGGACGGCGCAATCCTGGTAGTTGCCGCTACTGACGGTGTTATGGCACAGACCAAGGAGCACATCCTTCTGTCCCGTCAGGTAGGCGTTCCTTATATCGTTGTTTTCCTGAACAAGTGCGATATGGTTGATGACGAAGAGCTGATCGAGCTGGTTGAGATGGAAGTAACCGAGCAGCTTGAAGAGTATGGATTTACAGATTGCCCGATTATCAAGGGTTCTGCTCTGAAAGCTCTGGAAGATCCTCAGAGCGAGTGGGGCGACAAGATCATGGAGCTTATGAGCACCGTTGACTCTTATATTCCTGATCCTGAGAGAGAGACTGACAAGCCTTTCCTTATGCCTGTAGAGGACGTATTCACCATTACCGGCCGTGGTACTGTTGCTACCGGTAGAGTAGAGCGCGGTACTCTTCACCTGAATGAGGAAGTTGAGATCGTTGGTATCAAGGAAGAGACACGTAAGACTGTTGTAACCGGTATCGAGATGTTCCGTAAGCTGCTTGACGAGGCTCAGGCTGGTGATAACATCGGTGCGCTGCTTCGTGGTGTTCAGAGAACAGAAATCGAAAGAGGACAGGTTCTCTCCAAACCCGGTTCTGTAAAGTGCCACAAGAAATTTACCGCTCAGGTATACGTTCTGACCAAGGATGAAGGCGGACGTCACACTCCTTTTTTCAACAACTACAGACCTCAGTTCTACTTCAGAACAACTGATGTAACTGGTGTATGTAATCTTCCCGCAGGTACGGAAATGTGCATGCCTGGCGATAACGTAGAGATGACTATTGAGCTGATTCATCCTATCGCTATGGAGCAGGGGTTGACTTTTGCTATCCGTGAGGGTGGTAGAACTGTTGGTTCAGGTCGTGTTGCTACGATTATTGAGTAAATAGAATTCTTGCGAATTCATTAGTAAAAAGCTAGATTTATGGGGCTTTCCTAAGAATAGGGAAGCCCTTTTTGAGACTTTGCAACAGTGAAAAAATTGTAAGCGGTGCCAAAACGGTGCCGTAAAGAGAAAATTTTATGAAATGTAGCGATTCGCTATGGAAAATTCTTTGACATATCCACAGTATAGTGTTAATTTAATTATAGAAAGGGTGCTACCGATAGACGGTTAGCCTGATATATAAGTGAAACAAAAATTGCTGCTTAGTTTACCAGACAGGGCGGCTATTTTTGTGCTTTATTGCTTCCGATGGTATATCCAAGTCCGAAAGAGGTCAAGCATAAGCCGATTACCGCAATCAGACTTTCAATAGTCAACATTGGCATCCCCTCCTTTAGCAAGATTTCCGACAGACAAGCTGAGGATTTCTATGTAAACAGAGGGTCACAGTCCCTCTGCTGAAGGACAACGATTGCAGATATTATTTTATCAATCACTTTTTCTTCCTGTTCGTTCAGTATCAGCACTAATAATTTGCTTATACTGTTACTACCTCCTATTGCATGGGTGGGCATTTATTGCATCATATTCTTTGATATACATTATACGCCATAATAATGTTGGATAGCATGTGCAACATATTCAGAACAGCCTTTTCCAAACTGGTTGTCGGTTACTTCTGCAAGTTTTTCACTCTGCAAATATTCTTTTGCTAAATCGAGCAGAATATTTCTTGCATTATCAAGCGCAAACATTGCCTTATAATTCTCTGCAAGCAGTTCAACAGCGGAATGTGCCATATCCATATCGTCAGCTTCTTTTGCAGTCATAAACTGTTTGTAGATTTTGGCATTTTCCTCTTGTTCCTGCTTTATTTCTTCGGTATTCCCCGTTGTCTGCATAACTGCTTCTATTGCCTTTTCTTTGCTTCCATACCATTTCAATAAGTCCGCGGTAGCTTGCTCGTTAGCAAAGCCGGACACCAAATGTTCTTTGTACTTTTCCATACTCCCGTATTTTTGTATCTGTATGTCAAGGCTTTCCTTTGACATACATTCTACAGTATGGTTTACCATTTTTTGTACTTCCTCGTTGTTAAATGCACCAAAACTCATAGTATTGACTCCTTTCATTACATCTGTTATCAACTCGATAATCCCGTTTAGCCGATTTCGTTTCTGCTCTAATAAAGATTTTTGAGCTAATAAAGCCTGTTCCTTATCATAATTAGGATTATCCATGATTTTTTTAATGTCCATCAATGGGATTTCTAATTCTCTAAAGAACATAATTTCCTGTAACTTTTCTAACGCTTTGTTGTCATAGAGCCGATAACCGGCTTCAGTTAGTTCCGTTGGTTTTAGTAAACCAATTTCGTCATAATATCTTAATGTTCTTATACTTACTCCGGTTATCTCTGACACGTCCTTTACGGTTTTCATTACTTCCTCCTTTCGGTTCAATCGTAAACCGTTACGCTACGAGAGAGTCAATACTGAATTTGAAATTTTTCTGTTATATTATAAATAATTTTTAGCGTTATAGGAATAGGATTTTAAGTGTTGTGATAAAGAAGCCGGAAACAACATTCTGCTATTTTACACCGCAATCCTTTGAGAAATCAAGGGGTTGCGGCTTTTTAATGTCTAAAAATAATAGCGAACAAAAGGAAAAGCCACTTGCTGGAATTTAACAGACCTTTACAAAACGGACAAGGAAGTGCAAAATCTAAAAGATTGGGTGTGCCTATCAGAGCAGATAAAGACTGACAATAATACAACCCGTAATCTAACCGGGGGATATAAGAAGATAGAGCCGGATTGCCGGGAGGGAGTGCGGGCGCAGTTGGAGCGCATAAAAGAACTTTGCAAAGAACGCAATAATCTGTATGAGAAGCAGAATGACTTGAAAGGGCAGAAACAAAAGATTGATAAATCGTTGGAACGATAAGAAATGTGTGGTGTGACGGTTGTTGTGCCCTATGTTTTTGTGGAAAATTGGAAATGGAAGTGGTATAATCAGACATATTGTTGTAGAATTTCAAATGATTGATGGGAAGATTATAGATGTCAAAACAAAAATTGATTATTATAGCAGGCTCTCCGTGTGTGGGGAAAACGACAGTGACACAAAAACTTTTTATTTCTTATGAGAACAGTGCTTATTTTGATGGCGATTGGGCGTGGTGTGTCAATCCTTTTTCGGTTGATGATCCGAGGTTGAGAAATGGTGATAAAACAATGTCATTCGCGTTATCTACATATTTAAACTCTAGTTTTGATTATGTCTTTTTTTCGTCGGTGGTTGTTGTGGATAAAACAATTCGTGAAGCGATACTAAAAGATATAACGGCAAAAGATTATTCTGTTATTGGCATTACCCTAACCTGTTCAGAGGAAACTTTGCGTGAACGTCATAAAAAACGTGGAGATGCAAATGAATGTTCTTTTTTCTGGTTACATTTAAAACCATATGAAGGCGATTATGTTATCAATACAGATAATAAAAGTGTTCAGCAAATAGTTGATGAAATAAAAGTTATTGTAGATAGTGAGGGAAATGAATAGTGGAATTTAAAACAAATGATTTATTACTGCGAACTGTGACTGAAAACGACATTAAGGAGATTGCAAGAATGTGGGAATACCCACATGAAACAACGATAGATAAGGCATACGAAGCATTAAAATACATGGAAGATACTCATAGTAAGAATCAACAGAAATCAATTTGCCATTTATGTTTGGGCGTTTTTCAAAAGAAAGAACCAAATGTGATAATAGGCTGGTGCGGATTAGACGGAGGAGCCGAAATAGGAAAAACAGTTCTTTTTTATATGATTGATGAAAAATACCGAAATCAAGGTTATGCTACGCAATGCGCTATGGAATTGATAAATTATGCGTTTAAGGAGATGGAATATGACATAATCTATGGAGGATGTGCAAAGAGCAATGTAGAATCATATAGAGTTATGCAAAAGGCTGGAATGGTTCAAAATTCCTTTTATGAAAATGGGGATTATATTTTTTCAATTGATAGAAAAGCATTTTTAAATTCCCAAAATTAAACGGGTTGTGAGATGAAAAATGTAGTCTATCCCATATTTCTTTAGTGACAAGAAATACATGGTGCTAGCACCCTGTAAATAATGTTATTAAGGAAAAGGGTGTTCTTGGTGCCAAAACGGTGCCAAGAAATCATGCAAATAAAAATGCGCCACACAAAAACAACGATTTTATGCTGTTTTCCGCAATAAAAAGCATAGAAAATACCACAAAAAACGCTATTCAAATACCGTGAGGCCGGACGTACAGTAGGTTCTGGCCGCGTGGCTGCGATTATTGAGTAAATAGAATTCTTGCGAATTCATTAGTAAAAAGTTAGATTTTATGGGGCATTCCGAGAAATCGGGGAGCCCCTTTTTGAAACATAGTGCCAAGTTTCATCGGTTGATTTAGGGCGTTTGGAGCATCATTTGGGAAGGGAACAGGTGCAGGTGATAGTAGAAACGGTCAAATGTGTCAGAACAGGTGGAGAGGGCAGATAAACGCCCGAAGCGTGCCTTTGAAATGAGCCGATAGGGAAAGAGATGATTGATAGGATATGACAATATGGAGAAGAAAGTCATGGTGCGGCTGTGTGCGAAGATTCTGACAGAAACAGAATTATATGATACGGATATGGAAGTGAGGAAGCCGATTGACTGGATATGTGTGTCGGAGCGTATGAAAGCACTCTGTAAAGAGCGGAATAATCTGTATGAAAAACAAAATGATTTGAAAGGGCAGGAAAATAGAAAAAGCGTTGGAACGATAAGGAATGTAGAGTATGGCGATTGTCATGCTTTACATTTTAGTGACAAATGAAGTTGGGAAGTGGTATAATCTATCGTAGATAGAAGCAGTTTGTTGAAGCACACAAGTTGATACAAATTGCAAATTTGTGGAGGTTTGAAGATGAAAAAACGAATTAACTTCTCAGTACAGTTGATATAAACTGTTAGCAGATTGTACTGAGGGAAAATAACTTGCTGGCAGTCACAACTGTACTGATTATCTGTTATGAATAAAATTAAAGATAATAAGAAAAGGAGTACAGTTATGCGCTACATAAAACAAATTGTAAATAAAAACAAAAAACTGGTATTTGTATACATTATAATTGGATTGTTTAACGCTTTTATGGTAAATTTTAAAGCGGATTATTTCCAGAAAGTCATTGATGCACTGGCAGAACATACACTTGCACCTTACGGAGTTATGATTTACGGGAGTGTCCTTTTTATCAGCTATCTCATGAACTATGTAGATGAGTATCCTGCGAAAAAATTGGAACATGGTATTTTCCTTGATTTCAAATTGATGGGGCTTGAGAAAATTAGCAGGATCAGTTATCAGGAATATCAGAAACTTGGAACAGGAAAGCTGGTGCAACGGATTGAAAACGGAGCAGACGCAGGAAAAGGTGTTGTATTCGATTTTTGGTTTGCAGTGATTAGGAATTTAGTTCCAACTGTTTTATTTAGTGTTTTATTCATTTGGAAGATTGATAAAAGAATAACGATTGTTTTACTATTGGGCTATATTATCATTTTCTTTGTAACTAATATTCTTTTAAAATTCTTATACCAGATGAAAGAACGAATTTTGGATAATGAGGAGGGGTTAAACCGCTTTTTAGTGCGTGGCTTTATGGAAATGGTGGTATTCCGAATGGAGCATCAGTTCCCGAATGAACTGCGAAAGGCACAAGGAGCAAAGAAAGAAATTGTTGATACTAAGGTTAAAATGAATATGATTCATGAAGCCTTTTTTACAATATTTGCACTTCTTGTTGCGTGTCTGGATATTATGGTATTAGTGTACGCATGGCAGACAAAAAAATTATCTGTAGGCTCGGTTGTTGCTTTGATTACATTGATTGATAATGCCTATACACCGATTGCGATTTTTAATGTGATTTATGTGCAGTATAAATTGAATAGGGCTGCTTTTTTCAGGTATGAAGAATTTTTGGATATGCAAGATGATAATCAGCTTTCCGATGGGATTGTTCCTCATGCTTTTTCGGGAAAAATATCAGTTAGGAAATTGTCGTTTCGGTATGGAGAAAGGCAGATATTGAATAATATCTCATTTGAAATACGGCCAGGTGACAAAATAGCCTTTGTGGGTGAAACGGGTTCCGGTAAATCAACAATTATAAAGCTGCTTACGGGTTTATTAAAATATAACGAGGGCGAGATTCTGCTGGATGGAGAGAGCCTTTCCGGTATATCGTTAGAGGCTTTGTATAGAAGAATGACTTATTTGTCCCAGGAAGCCCCGGTTTTTGATGGTACAGTAAAAGAAAATATTGTATTTGACAGGAATATTCCGGATGCAGAAGTTAGAAAAGTATTAGAACGGGTAGAACTTTTATCTTTAGTTGATGAGTTACCGAATGGAATAGATACGCAAATAGGGGAAAAAGCATCTTCTCTTTCTGGTGGAGAACGGCAGCGCCTTGCATTGTCGCGTATTTGGTTCAAGGACTTGGATCTTGTCATTCTTGATGAAGCCACTTCTGCGCTGGATAATTTGACAGAGGGTGTTATTATGAAGCAAATATTGGATTATCTGTCGGATATAACAGTCCTGGCGATTGTTCATCGCTTTACAAATATACAAAATTTTGACCGTATTTTGGTATTCAGAGATGGGAAAATTGTAGGGCAGGGTACATTTGATGAACTAATGAAAAACAATGAATATTTCGCAAAACTTTATCGTTGTAGCATGGAAGAACAGGTATAATAGTTATACTTTTTCCTTATTCCGTAAAATAGACATATGTTAAATTTACATATATTTGAAGCTATAGGAGAAGCCCATGGAAATATTTGTGGATTTTGGCCGGAAAAGATATAGAGAAATCAGACCTGTTGGAGACGGCGCTATGTATTGGTATCTTCAGGAAATAATAAGTAATTAAAATATTTTTATGCAAAGGAGATGATGTGATATGAAAAACAGGATCAGATACATTCAAATACGGAGGGTGACAATAATTTAGCTCTCCGGTAGTTATAAGGAGAGAATGGATGGATATTATTAACTTTGAAAAAAGGCATGTTCAGGAAGCAATGGAACTTGCTCTTGCAAACTACTATGATGAGCGGCAGCATGTAAAAGAGCTGCCGCAGGTGTGCGATATTCCGGGCTTATATGGCTTGGCCGAAAATGGACTGGGCGTTGCCGCATTTGAAGGTGAAAAAATGGTAGGATTCCTGTGCTGTTGTGAACCCTTTGACAATGCGTTCCGTGCCACTGATGTGAGAGGGATTTTTTCTCCGATGGGTGCAAATGCGGCCGTTTCTAAGAACCGCTCAAAAATTTATGCAGCCATGTATCAGGCGGCAGGGGAAAAGTGGGTAAAAAATGGGGCGGTTTCCCATGCAATCTGCCTATACGCCCATGATGAAGAGCTTCAACAACAGTTTTTCCGTTATGGTTTCGGCTTGCGCTGTTTAGACGCTGTTCGTCCGATGGAACTGATTGACTGTGAATCTTGTTCAGGCTATGATTTTGCTGAATTGTCAAAAGGCGAAAGTCATTTTGTATATCCGCTCCGTTTAGCGTTATACCGCCATTACTGCCAAAGCCCTTTCTTTATGAATCGTGAGCCCGAAACACAGGAGGCGTTTTTGGTATCCTCTATGCAGGACGGGGGACGTTACTTTGTGGCAAGGCAGAAGGGGAAACTATGTGCGTTCGTAAAAATTTCGGTTCCAGGAGAAACCTTTGTTGCAAAGGGGAGTGCCTATCGTCATATCAGAGGTGCATATTGCCTGCCGGAACACAGGGGTAAGGGATTATATCAAAATTTACTGAATTTTACCATATCTGTGTTAAAAAAAGAGGGCTATACCAGACTCGGGGTAGACTTTGAAAGTTTTAATCCGACAGCCCGCGGATTCTGGTTAAAATATTTTAATGCTTACACCAATAGCGTAGTGCGGAGGATTGATGAGCGAATTACACAGTTGAGATTATAAAAGTGCCTTGGTATTTATGGTGCATAGCGTGAAGGTCAAAACATAAGAGAGATTGTGAAATCGGACATATTGGAGGTATGTGTATGAATTTCATTAATACAATAGAAGATTTATTTATTATGCTGGACAGATATACAGAGGGAGTGGATTGGGACTCCTTTTATATTAAGCGGGATAAGCCTGCCCCGTTTTTGAAATATAATAAACTGCCGGATAAATGCGTTGTCGAATTTATAAGAGAACATGATATTAAAAATGCTTGTGAATTTGGTTGCGGAGAGGGGAGAAACGCAATTTATCTTGCTAAAAACGATGTTAATATAGAAGCATATGATTTGTCAGAGATTGCAATAGAAAATGCAAAAAGGAATGCAAGGGAAAGCAAAGCGGAAAAAGCAGTTTTTAAAGCAGAAAATATTTTTGCATCGGATTTAACGGATAAGAAATTTGATTTAGTGATAGACAGCGGTATTTTTCATCATTTGACACCGCATAGGCGTTTACAGTATCGAGATATTGTATCGGGTATCTTGTCAGAAGGTGGTTATTTCATTTTGCTGTGCTTTGCGGCAGGGGAAGATGGTGGAGACGAGGTGGATGATTATGAGTTTTACAGGAGCAAACAGACAGGAGTTGCATTTACGCAAGAAAGGTTAAAAGAATTTTGGGGAGAAAAATTTGAGGCTGTTGATTTGCGAAAGGGGGAGAACATTGTAAATGATCAGATGTGGGAGAGCGAGTATTTGTATGTATGTGTGTTCAAAAGGCTTAACTGAAAACTTTTGCCCACGGATCCGTGGAGCGGAAATAAAAGGGCTTGAAAGGGCAGGATAGAAGGAGGATTATATGCGATTAGGAGAGGTTGGTCTGCTGACAAATGACGTTGTCAGACTGGCAGACTTTTATAAGGCTCTGCTTGAAACAGATAATGAAAGCAAAGATGAAGTACATCAGACAATTATTGCAGAGGAAACCATGCTGACAATTTATAATGATGGTTCCGCAAAAAATAATGCCAATCAAAATATTTGTATCGCGTTTACGGTGGACGATATGGAAAAGGAGTATCAGAAGGTTTTGGCATTAGGGGCAGAAATAATTGAAAAGCCGGCGAAACGTCCCTGGGGGGCCGTAAACATGAGTTTTTTTGATCCCGATAAAAATGTTATATATTTAAGGAGCTTTCCGGAGGATAAATGACCGCCGGGGAGAAACAGAAAGGAGCGAGATTATGTTATTTATACAATATCCAAAGTGTTCCACCTGTCAGAAAGCCAAGAGATGGCTGGATACACGCAATATTACCTATACAGACCGTCATATTACAGAGGACAATCCCTCTTATGAGGAATTAAAGGAGTGGTACGCCAAAAGCGGCCTGCCGCTTAAAAAGTTCTTTAATACAAGCGGCTTGCTCTACAAAGAGCTGCAGCTAAAGGACAAGCTGCCGGCTATGAGCGAGGAAGAGCAGTTGAGGCTTCTTGCTACCAACGGGATGCTTGTAAAACGGCCCGTTATTGTGGACGGAGAGCGGATACTTGTGGGCTTTAAGGAGGCGGATTGGGAGGAAGAGCTGGGCGGCGAAAAGCAGTGACCCGAATATATAAGGTTAGATTTACAGGCACAAAACCAATTGTCAGCTATCGCCAACAGGCTTATGGAACGCAAAAAAATTTAAAATACTTTGTTACCTTTCGGCCTTTCGCTTTGTATTATAAGTGAAAGGCTTTTCAAAAGTACAAAGGAGTATGCGTATGAAACCATCAGTAGAGATGTTAATCGGGGAATATCGGAACAATCTTTATGCTGCAGCTTTCAGTGTATGTAAAAACGCACAGGATGCCGAGGATGTTGTTCAGGATACATTCATTCAGTATTGGTTCCAGAAAAAGGAGTTTGAATCAGAGCAGCACATCCGGGCGTGGCTGATCAGAGTGGCAATCAACAAGGCAAAGAACAAAAACCATACTTTTTTCAGGCGAAATGCATTGCCGCTGGAGGATTACATACAGACCCTGACATTTGAATCAAAGGAGTCCTCAGAACTGTTTGAGGCGGTGATGAACCTGCCGGAAAGGTACCGCATCGTGATTCACCTGTTTTATTATGAGGACTATTCTGTGGATGAGATTGCGGGTATCCTGAAGCTGACACAGGGGAATGTGAAGGTCAGACTCTCGCGGGGAAGAGCGCTGCTTCGGAACACTTTAAAGGAGGACTGGGAATATGACGAATAGAGAGAAATACAAGAAGGCATTTTCGGCAGTTCGCGTATCTGATAATTTTTCTTTGGAGGTAGAAACAATGAAACGGATGAAAAAGCAGCATATCATAAAAACAATGGCCGCAGCTATTGCCGGTATTGTCATATTTATGACCAGCGCCAGCGCAGCCTACGCTATGGATGTAGGCGGGATCCAGCGCACGATTCAGTTGTGGCTCCATGGGGACAGCACCAATGCGACAATTCAGTTTGGCGGGGACGGAACCTATGGCATGACTTATACGGATGCGGAGGGGAACGAGAGCTTTATGGCCGGAGGCGGCGTTACCCTTGGGGTGGACGGAAGTGAAGTGCCTATGACGGAGGAAGAGCTCATGGAGCATTTGATGATGCCGGAGGTGGAATATGAGGACGACGGCTGCGTCTGGGTATACTGGTTGGATCAAAAGGTTGACATTACGGATAAGTTTGTGGACGATGTGTGCTATGTGAAGCTTGTAAACGGAAAGAAAACCATGTATGTGACGGTAAAATACGAAAACGGTTATGCGGTGAACCCGCATAAATATGAGGATCCAAAGAATTGGTCCAGTCAATGAAAATCCTGTTGGCTTTTGTGAGACGCAGGAATCATCTAAGGCTTCCGGGAAATGATTCCGGAAGCCTTTTAAAAGCGGGAAAGGGTTAATTTAAAAGCCTGCGCTATGACTGATCTCTTCTAAGGTTTTTGAGCAGAAAGAGAGACAGAATTAATACCAACGGGAAAATACATCCCACAAACATCCCCCTTTTCAGGTCATTGCCGGCGTTTTGGGTTATGCTGCCCACCAGGCCGGGCCCGAAGGCGCCGCCGAGATCGCCTGCCATGGCAAGAAGGGCAAACATGGCGGTTCCGCCGCCGGGAAGACGCCCGGAGCAGATGCTGATTGTTCCCGGCCACATAATGCCGACGGAAAAACCGCACATAATACAGCCGGTCAGGCCGAGAAGGGGATTGTCCGACACAGAGGCCAGCAGATAGCAGAACAGGCACAAAAAGCCTGAGCCGATCATAAATTTCGTCAAATCCATCTTATCTCCGTATTTCCCAAAAAAGACCCTGCTGATTCCCATTGTTACCGCAAACATACAGGGGCCTGCCAAATCCCCCATTGCTTTTGATAATCCCAGCGCGGATTCGGCGTAAGCGGAAGCCCATTGGGCCATAGACAGCTCGCAGGCTCCGGCGCATACCATTAGAACAATTGAAATCCAGAACAGCGGGATTTGGAGCAGGCTGCCGATTTTCATGCCCTTGCCGTCCTGCGTGGGATGCTCGATGGGGCAGGTGGCAAAATTATAGATATTATAAAGAGGAATGAGCGCCCATAGACAGGCAAGCCATTTCCAACTGCCGATGCCGAAAAGGGCAAAAAAGAGTGTGGATAAAAGTATGACGCCTACGCAGCCCCAACAATAAAAGGAGTGCAGCAGGCTCATGGCCGCCTCCTTGTGCTCAAAGGGACAGGCCTCTACAATAGGGCTTCCCAGTACTTCGATCAGACCGCTGCCGATTGCATAAATAATAACGCTTATAAAAATTCCGGTCAGCGGATCGGAAAAGAGTTCAGGCAAAAATGCGAGTCCGATCAATCCCAGAGCCGAGCATAATTCCGAAGTCACAGCGCATTTGCGGTATCCGATACGGTCTGCAAAATAAGAGCATAAAATGTCCACAACGAGCTGAGTGAAAAAGAACAGGGTAGAAATAAGCGCTATTTTTCCCAGAGGGATATGATAATCGTTGTGAAATTTCAGAAAAAGCAGCGGCGTGAAGTTTGCGGTGATTGCCTGTGTAATAAAGCCCAGATAACAGGCAATCAGTGTTTTTTGGTAGTTTTCTTTCATATTGACAGTCCTTCCTTTTCTTGGTGCGATGAATTGCATTATATAATAGAAAGGAATATATATCAATATCACAAAGGGATCTGATCTGTCCGAGTAAAAAGTAGCGTGCCGGGAAACTTATGTGAAATAAGTAGCATAAAACTCCCTTGAAGAATCCGGAAAGAGCAAGTAAACTGGGATTATGGGAAGAATAGAGGTTAATGAACCGGAACAAACCTGATATGCGCAAAGCGCCGCGCAGAAATGAGGAGAATGATGGGAGTAGAAGGAATTGGAGATACTATATTAAAGCTGAGAAAAAGAAAGGGAGTAACCCAGGAGGTATTAGCGGACTTTATCGGTGTGACCAAAACCTCTGTCTCGAAATGGGAAACGGCAGTGACAATGCCCGATATTCAGATGCTGCCGCTGCTTGCCTCTTATTTCGAGGTTTCCGTGGATGAGCTGATTAATTATGTCCCAATGCTGAACAGGGAGCAGATCCGCTTTCACTATCAAAGGCTGGCGGAGGCCTTTGCGGTCAGGCCCTTTAAAGAAGTCCTGACAGAATGCGGCGAGATGATTCGGAAGTATTACTCCTGCTATCCCTTTTTACAGCAGATGACGGTGCTTCTTCTGAATCATCAGGAGGCGGCGGATACACAGGAGAACAGGCAGGCGGCAGAGGAGATGGCATTTGATCTGTGCGGGCATATCCTTGCGGACTGTCAGGATGTTACGATCTGCAAAAATGTGATGGGCTTAAAAGGGGTGCTGCATCTAATGCAGGGCCGGGCCGATCTGGTTCTGGAGGAAATGGGCGAGGAGCTTCAGAGGGCAGAGTATACACGGGATGAGGGAATCCTTCTGGCTATGGCCTGTCTGATGACAGGGGATTTGGAAAGGGCCGGGAAAATGGCGCAGATCGGAATGTACCGAAGCCTCATGAATCTGGTGGAATACGGGATTTTTCTTCTCGGAACCGTTAAGGAGGATCCCGAACGCGGCAATGCGGTCCTAGAGCGCATGGACGGGATTGCAGAGATCTTCAATTTGAGGAGCTTAAGTCCCAATGCTGCCGGGAAATACGAATACCAGGCGGCTCTTTATCTGGCGGGGCTGCTGACCGGGGGATCGGCAAATGAGGAGGCAGACGGCGCCGGTGAGGGGAAACAGGCACAGGAGATGGAAGAAAAGATATTTGGCAGGCTGGAAAATTATGTATCGGCCTGCAGAGCGCTTCTGGCAGATGGAATAAGGCTGCATGGGGATTCCTTTTTTATCTGTCTGGACGAGTGGTTTGAGGAAATGGAGCTGGGGGCGATGGCGGTGCGCAGTAAGAGAAGCGTCCGGGAAAGCATTCTGCAGGGATTTCAAAATCCGGTGTTTGCGGCCCTTAAGGATCAGGAGAGATTAGCAAAATTAGCAAAGCAGTGTGAGCTGGAAATGAGGTAAAAATGCTGAGGATTAATAATTTGACCAAAACCTATGGAGGGGTAAAAAAGGCGGTGGAGAATCTTACGCTGCATGTACGGGCAGGAGATATTTATGGATTCATAGGCCATAACGGGGCCGGGAAGACGACCACCATCAAGTGTATTGTGGGGATTTGTGATTTTGAGCAGGGGGAAATAAGGGTGGACGGAAAGGATGTGAAAAAGCAGTCCCTGGACAGCAAAAAGGTGACGGCGTACATCCCGGACAACCCGGAGCTTTATGAGTACCTTACGGGGATGCAGTACTTAAGCTTTGTGGCGGATATTTATCAGGTGCCTGGAAGGGAGAGAAAGGGCAGGATTCAAAGAGAGGCAGAGGAGTTTGGGCTGTATCCGGCACTTGGAGATTTGATTTCCACCTATTCTCATGGGATGAAGCAGAAGCTGGCGATCATAGGCGCTTTAATCCATGAGCCTAAGCTGCTGATTCTGGATGAGCCCTTTGTGGGCCTTGACCCGGAGGCAAGTCTGATTCTCAAAAATAAAATGCATGCCCTGTGTGAAAAGGGAAGCGCGATCTTTTTCTCTACCCATGTACTTGAGGTGGCTGAAAAGCTTTGTAACCGCATTGCGGTGATTGCAGATGGAAAGCTGGTGGCAGAGGGAGCAACCGGCGAGCTTACCAGGGATAAATCCCTGGAGGATGTGTTTATGGAGGTGGCCCGTCATGGGAAGACAGATCTGGCTGCTCACTAAGGTTTCGCTGTGCAATCTTTTTGGGCTGAATGCATTTCGTTTTACGAAGGATAAAAAGAAAAAAACACGTTATTATCTGATGGGAGCGCTGTGGCTTTTGGTGCTTCTCATACTGGCAGCCTATGTGGGCGGCGCCGGCTATGGAATGATAGTCATGGGAGCGGGGAAGCTGGTGCCTGCCCTGCTTGCCATGTGCGTGTCGATCATCATTTTTTTCTTTACCGTGATTAAGGCCGGGCCGGAGCTGTTTGACAATAAAGCCTTTGAAAAGCAGATCGCCCTTCCGGTAGAAATCAAAGCCATTATTGTGAGCCGTTTTCTCTCCATGTATCTGATGGATATGCTGCTGGGAGTGCTGATCATGATTCCGGGAATGGCAGTGTATGGGCTGATGGAAAAGCCGGAGGTTACTTTTTATCTCTATGGCCTGGCGGGAAGCCTGTTCCTTCCCTTTCTTCCCCTGACAATGGCGTCCGCAGTGGGGGCGCTGATTGCCGCGGTCGGCAGCAGGTGGAACGGACTTAAGAAAAACCTGGTGATGACAGCGCTCACCATGCTTTTCGTGTGCGTAATCCTGGTGGGGAGCTTTGGAATGGCAGGAATGGAGGAGAGCTCCATGGAGGCGGCGATGCGGCAGATCGTATTTTTGCTGGGTGAACAGATTCGCAGGCTTTATCCGCCGGCGCTCTGGCTTTCAGAAGCCATGACAGAGGGAAGGGGACTGATGCTGCTTCTGTTTGCAGGAGTTCCTTTGGGAATTTTCTTGATTTTTCTGGAAATAATCAGCCGTTTTTATGATAAAATCTGCCGCGCGTTAAGCGCCGGCGCAGTAAAATCCCGGCCCGAACATTCCGTAAAGGCGCTGGGGGCGAAATCTCCTTTGAGAGCGATGACCGAAAAGGAGCTTCGGCGGTACTTTTCTTCGGTGGTGTATGTGACAAACACGATGGTGGGGGAGATGATGGCGGTAATTCTGGCCGTCGCAGTGGCAGTAATGGGAACGGAAAAAATGGATGTCCTGCTTGGTATGGGCGGTATTATGGAAAGGATGCTTCCGATTCTGCTGGGAATGCTGCCGGCCATGATGCCCATGACAACCTCCTCTGTCTCAATGGAGGGAAAGTGGTGGTGGATGATGCAGACCTTTCCGGTAACGGAAAAAACGCTGGTGCAGAGTAAGCTGTCAGCTAACTTATTGGTGAATTTACCCTTTTATATTTTTTCGGAGATTTTCCTGCTGTTTGCGCTAAAGCCGGATATAGTAAGTGCGTTAAGCCTTCTTATAGTGCCCGCCGCATATATTGTTTTCAGCGGGAGGGTGGGGCTTTGGATCAATATGCGTTTCCCGGTTTTTGACTGGGAAAATGAAGTCAGGGTGGTGAAGCAGAGCACAGCCGTGCTTTTGATGATGCTGGCGGGGATGCTCTCCGGAGTCCTGCCGGCAGCAGTGCTGATCGGAGCCAGGAGTATTCCCGCCCAATTGGTGTATGCAGTGACAAGCGCAGTATTGCTGCTGATAAGCGCGGCAACAGAGTTTGGGCTGCGAAAAAGCAGGCTTTCTGCACATCGTTAAGCCGCAGAGAAATCCTTTCCGTGTGACATAGGCTTGCGCGCCAAAGGCAGGGGATGGTATAATGGGAGCGCTATGTGAATGAAAAGCGCAAAAGCGAGGTTAAACATGCGGTATAGAACAATTAGAAATACAGACCTTAAGGTGAGCAACCTGTGTCTGGGAACAGCGCCCTTCGGCGAAAAGGTTTCCAGGGACGATGCATTTGAGATTCTGGACAGCTATGTAAGAGGAGGGGGAAATTTTCTCGACACGGCCAACATTTACTGTAAGTGGATTCCCGGTGTGGGAAATTGCAGCGAGCAGGTTCTGGGGCAGTGGCTCAGGGCAAGAGGCGCGTTTAAGGAAGTAGTGATTGCCACTAAGGGCGGGCATCCCCTTTTTGATGTACCGGTGAAAAGGCCCCGCCTGAGCGAGGCAGAGATCCGCACGGATTTAGAAGAGAGCTTAAAGACCATGGGGCTTGATACCATTGATTTTTACTGGCTGCACAGAGATGATGAGACAAAGCCTATGGAGGAGATCATTGATCTGCTGGAAAAACTCAAAAAAGAAGGAAAGATACGCTATTATGGGTTGTCCAATTATAAAGCCTGCCGAATGGAGCAGGCAGGGAGCTATGCAGAGTCAATGGGCTTACAGGGCCCTTATGCCGTATCCGACCAGTGGAGCATGGCGTCTGTCAATGAGGGAAAGAATGTAAACCCGGATCCCACGCTGGTACAGGTCAAAAAAGAAGAATATGAATGGCACTTAAGGACGCAGACCCCTTGTGTTCCTTTCTCCTCTACTGCAATGGGCTTTTTTGAAAAAATGAAAAAGGCCGGCGTGAAGGTTGAAAACGGGAGAGTCCTCAGTGAGGGAAACCGAAGGAGGATCGCCGCTTCTTTGTGGGACGCTTATTATAATGAAGAGAATCTCCAAAAGTATGAAATTCTTTTGAGCCTGCAAAAAGAAACAGGGCATAGCCTGCAGGCCTTATCATTGGCCTGTCTGATCAGCCAGCCCTTTCAGGTGTTCCCTGTGGGGGCGGTGAGAGATGTGGAGCAGCTAAAGAGCCTTTTGGAAGCCGGAGATATTGATCTTAAGCCGGAACAATTTATGGTGAACGGCAAATAAGCCTAGAAAACGGAAGGGAAATTAAAAATGAACATTTATGTAAATGAGATTACGGGAATTGGGGATGCCATTGTTTCCATGTTTATGAGCAGGAGATCCTGGACCAGGGAAAAGGAGTTAGAGATCAGAGGCGTCTGCGGCCGGGTGCTTACCAGGCAGGGGAAGCTCAGAGAGGATGCGTCCGGGGAGGATTTGGAGAAATACAATGACTGGCTGGAGCGGCTGCTGAAATGGGGCTGGCACCACATTACAATGCTGCGGTTCATTGATATTTCGGTGACTGTGGAGGGGCTTCACAGGGCAGGGCAGGATGATTGGGACTCTCACGCGGCCCGCTTTAACAACCGGATCATCAGGAACAGCACAAGGCTGGCTAATTTTGGACAGGAAATGTCCGACTGGTATGAGGGTAAGATTGTGCCCACGGATATAGCGCTGGAATATCTGGGAATCAGTGCGCCTGAGGTGATCGAAAAGGATGGGGAGAGGTTCGTCAAAACAGTTAACGGCTACATTAAGGAAGAGCTTAAGGATAACCCGGATGTGAAGCGGGGGCTTTATATGCTGAGCATTCCCAGTAATTTTATTTTTAAGATCAATCTCACGGAATGGGGACATGTCTTCAAGGAAAGAAACAGCCAGGGAACAGCCAATCCGGAGGTGAAGCAGTGCTGCGAGGGGATTGCAGATCAGATTATGGAATTCCAGCCTAAATTTGACAGGGAGCTGTTTTTGAAGATTAAAAATTAAGGGTACTGAGTGCATCCCGGACAAATATTAATATAATATTAAGGCTATTGACAAATGAAATAAAAAATAGTAGACTCTCTTCTTGTGTGAGACACACATCCGTGAGTGTATGTTTACGGGGCTGTATCTCAGGGAATACTCTCGCGGCTGATCCGGGGGAGTGAGTAAAACGAAAAGGAGAGGATTATTATGAAAAGAAGAACACTGAAAACAATTGCATGTGCAGCCGTTATGGCACTGGCATTATCTGTAACTGCATGTGGCGGTTCCGATGATGCTGCAAAGACGAATGATGACGCAAACGTAGAGGAAAATGCAGAGAACGTTGAAGATGACGCACAGGATGCGGCAGCAGATACCGAGAATACGGCAGATGCCGGTGCGGATGCAAACGCTGAGGCAGATACCGAGACTGAGGCTGAACCGGAAGCAGATACTTCTGCAGACGCAGCAGAGGGTACTTACGCAACTCTGGAGGATTACTACAATGATCCTTCTGTAAAATCTGTTCTGGATGCTTCCTTTGAGGGGATGAGCCAGGAGGGAATGATTCTTTCCGTTGAAGCAAAAGGAAATGTACTTACCATGACATGCAAGTTTGAGGACAGCAGCATGGTGGCGGATGGAATCGGCGATACTCTTTCTGCAGGTCTGGATGCAAGTGCGGCTCAGTTCGAGCAGATCGCAGCTTCCTTTGACGAGGCAGTTGGCGGAGCAGCAGGAACCTGTGCATTTGCAGTGCGCTACACAGATCCTGATGACAATGTACTTGCCGAGAAAGAATTTAAGGCACAGTAAAAGCGGCATAAAGAAAGGGCTCTGTCTGGTACAGGGTCCTTTTTTATACCTTATGGGTTCTGCCCTTCTTGACGGAAGCGGGAGCCTGAGGTATAATTATTGATACCAAGAATGAGGTGACATTGTGATTATTTTTATTTGCAGAGGAAGAGATTAACTGAATCAGAGTTGAGAGGGAGTTCTGCTTTGTTGTCTGTTTGTTGTTTCTGATTACAATAAGCCGGCTTACAAAGTATTGTCTTTGCGGACATAGGCAGAGTCTGTAAAGCATACTGCCCGTCGTTTTTCCTGCAAACAAAAGTAATACGGATGGAGCATGAGACCGGGTCTCATGTTTTTGTGTATGCTTATAAAGCTGTAGGGTAAACCTGCAGCTTTTTTTGTACAGCGTATAAGGAAGCTTTGCATTGACATAAAGATGACCGGCAAAACCTGACACTGTTGTTTTTTCTAAGGACAGTCCGCGAAGCATGCTCCCTGAAAGGAGGTATGCTTTATGGCGGAAATACAAATGGAGAATGTGACTTTCTATTATAAGGATTACTACAATCCGGTGTTTGAAAATGTGACCTTAAGCCTTTCCACAGACTGGAGGCTGGGGCTGATCGGAAGGAACGGCAGGGGAAAGACCACTTTGCTGCGGCTTTTGTCGGGGGCGCTGGAGCCGTGCGGCGGGCGGATCCAAAAGAGCGCTTTGGCAGAGCTCTTTCCCTATGCGGTGGATAAACGCTATCAGGTTGTGATGGATGTGATAAAGGAAACGGCGGCCGGGCTCAAAACCATGGAGGATGAGATGGCGGCTCTGGAATCCGCTAAGGACAAGGAGAGCGGGGACAGGCTGCAGGGGATTTTGTATCAATATATGGAGGCGGACGGGTATCAGATGGAAAGCCGAATCCGAAGGGAATTCTTTCTGATGGGCCTTCCGGAATGCCTTCTTAGCAGGGATTACGCCTCCTTATCCGGAGGGGAAAAGACAAAGGTGCAAATCATAGTGCTTTTTTTGAGAAGGAACTATCTCCGGGGGGACGGCCTTGTTTTGCTTGACGAGCCGACCAACCATCTGGACCGGGAGGGAAAGAAGGTTCTGGAGGGATATTTAAAAAAGAAGAAGGGCTTTATTATTGTTTCCCATGAAAGAGATTTTCTTGACGGCACGGTAGATCACATCCTTTCTATTAATAAGACTTCCATTGAGCTGGAAAAAGGAAATTTTTCGACCTGGGAGGTGAACAAAAACCAGAAGGAGCTTTTTGAATCCAGAGTACGGGATAAGCTTTTGCGGGAGGTGAAGCAGTTAGAGCGCAGCAGTCTGGAATCCAGAAAGTGGGCAGAGCAGGCCAATAAGCAGAAATATGCCTTTGCCTCCCATGCCCGTACCAATGGAACCCAGGCTTATATGCGCCAGGCAAAGCGGGCAGAGGAAAGGATACAGAGGGATCTTGTCCGTAAATCAGAGCTTCTTAAAAATTATGAAAGGGCCAGGGAGCTGCCTTTGGAGCAGGAAGCCGCGGAGGGAATCCTTTTGCTGGCTGTAGAGAATCTTAGCTTTCGCTATGGAGAGAGGGCCTTGATTGAGGATCTGTCCTTTACGGTTGAAAGAGGGGACAGGATTTGGCTGAAGGGGGAGAACGGATGCGGAAAGAGCACATTGCTTAAGCTGATTATGGGGCATTTGACGCCGGAAGGCGGAGTCATTTTCCGGCCTGACGGGATTAAAATTTCTATGGCCGGCCAGGAGGCGGCGTGGGATAAGGGGCTTTTAAAGACGCTTGTCGCGGATCGGGAGAGACGCCGGAAAATAGAAGCATTATGCGAGATTTTTGATCTGGACGGCAAAATATTGGAGCGCCCTATTGAAACCTACAGCAGCGGAGAATGCAAAAAGCTGGAGCTTGCAAGGGTGTTGTCGGAAAAAAATCAGATGATTTTGCTGGATGAGCCTCTCAATTATATGGATATTTATTTCAGAAGACAGTTGGAGAAGGCAGTTCGGGAATTTGAGCCTACGCTTCTTTTTGTGGAACATGACGGGCGTTTTGGACGAAATGTGGCTAATAAGGTGATTGAAATGTGAGGAGAATTTTATTATAATAAAAATAAATAGGCTATATGAAAACGTTAGCTAAGAAAGGCGGAATGAAGATGAAAAGAGCCAGCGGAGTGTTGCTTCCGGTGGCCAGTTTGCCGTCAAAGTACGGTATTGGCTGTTTTTCCAGGGAAGCGTATGATTTTATTGACAAGCTCAAAGCGGCAGGGCAGAGCTATTGGCAGATTTTGCCGCTTGCCCCTACCAGCTACGGGGATTCTCCCTATCAGTCATTTTCCTCGTTTGCGGGAAATCCTTATTTTATTGATTTGGAGACGCTGATAAAAGAAGGGCTGTTGACCAGAAGGGAATGTAATGCCCGTGATTTCGGCAGCGATCCCAATAAGATCGATTATGGCAAGATGTATAAGGAACGGTTTGTCCTTCTGCGAAAGGCCTATAAGCGCAGCAAGATTCAGGAGGATCCGGATTTTTTGAAATTCGTAAAAGAAAATGAGGCATGGCTGGAGGATTACGCCCTGTTTATGGCTGTGAAGCAGTGCTTTGGAGGCGCGCCCTGGAGCGAGTGGGCGGAGGACATCCGTAAACGCTGGGGCTATTCGCTGGATTATTACAGAAGAGAATACGCCGATGATATTGAGTTTTATAAGTACATACAGTTCCTGTTCAGTGTGCAGTGGAAGCGGCTGAAAGCCTATGCAAACGAAAACGGGATAGAGATTATCGGGGATACGCCGATCTATGTGGCCTTTGACTCTTCCGATGCCTGGGCCAATCCGCATATGTTCCAGTTTGATAATGAATTTCAGCCTCTTGCAGTGGCAGGCTGTCCGCCGGACGCTTTTTCGGCTACGGGACAGCTCTGGGGCAATCCGCTGTATAAATGGGAGTATCATAAGCAGACGGATTTCGACTGGTGGTGCCGCAGGATCGATCACTGCTTCAAGCTCTACGATGTAGTCCGGATCGATCATTTCAGAGGGTTTGACGAGTATTACAGCATTCCCTACGGCGACCTTACGGCCGAAAACGGCCATTGGGAAAAGGGGCCGGGCATGGAGCTTTTCCGGGCGCTGAACCGCAGAGTCGGTGAAAAGCAGATTATCGCGGAGGATTTGGGCTATTTGACGCCGACGGTGAAGCAGCTTTTGAAGGACAGCGGTTACCCGGGGATGAAGGTGCTGGAGTTTGCCTTTGATCCCAGGGAGGAATCCGATTATCTGCCTCACGGCTATGACAGAAACAGCGTGGTGTATACCGGCACCCATGACAATGAAACGCTGGTACAGTGGTATAAGGGGCTGGATAAGGAGAGTAAGGCTTTTGCAGAGGAATATATGAATAACGCCGCAACGCCGGAGGCGGAAAGGTATTGGGATTTTGTGAGAATGGCAATGATGAGCACCTCAAATACCTGTATCACGCCTTTGCAGGATTTCCTGGGGCTGGATAAGGAATCGCGGATCAACACCCCCTCTACCTTAGGCGGAAACTGGGAGTGGAGGATGGATGCGGATATGCTTTCACAGGCGGACATCGAGAAGATCTATCGGCTTACCAGAATCAGCAGCAGGCTTTCCGATTTCGGCAAGGAAAAGGAATGGAAAAAGGCACAGGAAGCCGCCGAGAAGAAGGCAGCGCAGGAGAAAAAGAAAGCAGAGCGGGCGGCAAAGAGGAAGGCGGCAGCCGGGAAATAAAAAGAAAACAGGATCGTATTGCTTTAGGAAAAGGGTTGGCCTTAGGGCCGGCTCTTTTTTTGATCGTTTATGACGGGAATTGCACTTAATAGAGTTAAAAACAATAAAACTGGATAAATAAAATCGGATTATTCGCAAAATTTATAATTGAGATAAAAAATGTGTTGATTTTGTTGCCAATATGTTGTAAGATTTGGCTTATAAGAATAGAAAAAAGTTTGAATAAAACAATATTTCTGTTCGAAAGTCTTTGCAAAGGCATAAGTTGAAAGAAAGCAACAAGAAAAGGGAGGTAAAGAAATGAAGTTTAAGAAAATTGCAGCATTGTTGATGGCAGCATGTATGGTTGCTTCACTGGCAGGATGCGGCGGAGGATCAGATTCATCCTCTTCAAATGCAGGAACAGAGGATACGGCCGATGCCGATACGGCAGGCGATACCGCAGATGCGGCCACAGATGACGGGGCAGAAGAGGCAGCTCCTGAAGTAGCCCCCGGCAAGAAGGGGACTATTGAGTTCTGGACCGTGTTTACCGGAGCGGACGGCACATCCATGCAGGCCATGGTGGACGCTTACAACGCCACAGAGCCTGATTATACGGTAAATCACAGAGCGATGGAGGCAAACGACCTGTATCTTAAGATGCCTCTGGCAATCCAGTCGGGCGAGGACGTTCCTGATGTATGTATCAATCACGTAGAGCGTGTGCCTCTTTTCCAGGAGCAGGGATTCCTGACGGATTACACAGGCTTTTTGGACGGCACGGAAGTAAAAGCAGAAAATTACAATCCCAAGGCATGGACGATGACCGAATTGGACGGCGGCCATTACGGAATTCCGCTTGATGTACATACTTATGTACTGTATGCCAACATGGATCTTTATGAGAAGTATGGCAACGGCGTGTTAGATGACGGAATCCTTACATGGGATGAGGTGAAATCAGTGGCTGACGCCTGTGTGGCAGATGAAATCATTCCTATGGGTATGGCATGGCTTCGTGTGAAGTTCCTTGCATCTTATGCACAGCTTGGAGGAACCTTAAGTACAGACGGAAATACCCCTGATTTTAACAATGAGAAAGCGGTTCAGGTTCTGGAGAACTGGAATGACATTATGAACTCCGGCTATGGACAGAAGGAAGGCGATGATTCCTGGCAGCTTTTCCTTGCAGGCAAGGTACTGTTCTGCCCGGAAGGAATCTGGATGTACAACAATGTAAAAGAAGCCGGCTTAAATGCACAGATGTTTGATTATCCTGTATTTGATGCAGGAACCAAAGGAAACTGGACCTCTTCCCATCAGTTTGTTCTTCCTAAGAACGACTCCCGCGATGATGAAAAGACCAAGGCGGTTCTCGACTTTATCAACTTCATGGGTAACAACTCTCTTGAATGGGCCAAAGCAGGTCAGTGTCCTGCCCACGTATCCATCAAGGATGTAGCTGAATTCCAGGATATGCCTCAGGCATTCCTTGCTGATGAGAACGACGAGCTGAAGATTTATGATTACAAGTACTATGGTTATGCTGTAGAGAGCCTTGATACCGTATTAGGCGAAGTGCTTTGGGGACGCACCACTCCTCAGGAAGCTTTGGATCAGGCTGTACAGGAGACCAAAGACAAGATTGAAATGAGTGAATAAGAATTAACCAAAAGGAGAATGGAGGGAGAAGGCATGGCAGGGATGGCAACCAAAAAGAAACAAAAGCTGACGCCGTATCTGTTTTTGGCGCCGCATCTGTTGATGTTTCTGATATTTTTTCTGATTCCCATGGTTTTTGGAATCTATGCGTCCTTTACAAAGTGGGATCTGTTCGGCAGCCCTCAATGGGTTGGAACGGAGAATTACGCAACGATCTTTACCAATAAGGAATCAACCTTTTACCGGCAATTTTGGAATGGCCTTAAAAACACAGTCATATTTGTCATTATCTGTGTGCCGTTCCAGGTATTGCTTCCGCTTATCATAGCGATTCTTTTGGATAAGAGACCCAAGGGGCGGAATATTTTTCAGGGGATTTTCTATATGCCGACTCTCTTCTCCATTACTTCTGTAACACTGACCTGGCTTTTTATTTTTAACCGTTCCCTGGGGCTTTTTAATCACCTGTTCGGGACGGACATTAACTGGTATGGGGAGCAGCCCTGGGCCTGGATTACCATCGTGGTAACCACTGTCTGGTGGGGACTGGGAGGAAATCTGATCATTTATGTGGCGGCTCTTGCGGGGATTGACAGGTCAATTTTGGAGGCGGCGTCGCTTGACGGCGCCACCGGCCTTAAGAAATTCTGGTACATTACTGTGCCCAGCATTAAATTCCCGCTGACCTATACCATTGTCGTATCGATTATCGCACAGTTTAACATTTACGGGCAGCCGCTTATTATGACGGGAGGCGGCCCCAGTGAATCTACCTTTGTACTCCTGATGTACATACGTAATCTGGCCTTCGGTACAGGCAAATCTGTGGCGGGAATGGCCAGCGCCATGTCCACCTGCTTAGGACTTATTATCGGAGTCGTATCGGTAGTACAGCTTATCATGATGCGTCGTCAGGAAGATTAAGGAGGGATGAGATATGAAAAAAAGAAAAACAGTGGATGAAAGCATAGAGCAGCAGGCTTATTGCTCTTCAAAGACATCCTGGTTTGCCTTTGGGCTCCTGTGTATTATGGCGTTTGTCGCCCTGATTCCATTGCTGTGGATTATTATCTCCTCCTTCAAGGTAGAAAAAGAAGTAATTCAGGCCGGCGGGTTCCTTTATCTGCCAAAGACCTGGACGCTGGATAATTTTAAGGAGCTGTTATCTGCGGATAACAAGCAGCTTCCCATTTATTTCTGGTTTGTCAATTCCATTATTGTTTCGGGAAGCCAGACCCTGCTGGCAGTGCTTATTTATTCCATGGCGGCGTACGCGTATGCCAAGATGCATTTTAAGGGAAGGGATGTACTTTTTTATTCCATCATGTTTCTGTGCTCTTTCCCGGCAATCACAAACATCATCCCTATGTATAAGATGATGCATATGTTCCATTGGCTGAACAAACCAATTGCCCTGATTGTGCCGGGGCTGGCCGGGATTTATAATATTTTCCTGATCCGTCAGTTTATGATGGCGATTCCGGATGTGATCCTGGAGTCCGCAAGGATTGACGGTGCAAATGAATTTCGTATTTACAGGCAGATCGTGCTGCCGAGCTGTAAGCCGATTTTGATTGCGGTAGGGCTCTTTACTTTTACCGGAAGCTGGAACGATTTCCTTTGGCCCTCCATTGCGATCAACAATCTGGACAGACTGACTCTGACCGCAGGCCTGCAGCTTGCCAAGGGCGTGTACGGCAATAAGGTGCCTCAAATGAGTGCCATTGCCACGGTCGCTATTGTACCTATGATCATATTGTATCTTTTTACACAAAAATATTTCGTCAAGGGAATCTCACTTTCCTCCGGCGTAAAAGGATAATATAATTTGAAAGGAATTTAGTATGCAGACTGAAAATGATAAAAGGATTCCAAGAGGAGAGTACCCAAGGCCGCAGTTTGTAAGGGACTGCTGGATGAGCTTAAACGGAGAATGGGAGTTTTCCTTTGAGAAGGACAGCTTTGACAGGAAGATCGTGGTGCCTTATGTGTATCAGTCGGAGCTCTCCGGGATCGGCACCAATGAAGAGTGTGATGTGGTTTGGTACCGCAAGAGCTTTGTCCTGCCCGGGCAGATGCAGGGGAAGAGGATTCTTCTTCACTTCGGCGCAGTGGATTATCTGTGCAGGGTGTGGGTAAACGGACAGCTTGTGACGCTTCATGAGGGCGGGCATATCGGATTTGAGATGGAGATCACGCAGGTTCTCAAAGACGGGGAAAATACGATCGTAGTCATGGCAGAGGACAGTGTGACGGATTTGGAAATGCCCAGAGGAAAGCAGTTCTGGCAAAAGGAGAGCGCCAGCATTTTCTATACCCGTACTACCGGAATCTGGCAGAGCGTATGGCTGGAGGCAGTAGGGGAAGGGTATCTGGATCATGTACATATTACGCCGGATTTAGATCACATGAAAGCGGAGTTCCAGTACGAGATCAACGGTGTGTCCAGGGCGCAGCTTAAAACCAGGATCAGCTTTGAGGGATGTGAGATGGCCTGCCTGACGGTAGATACAGAGAGGGAGTCCGGAAGCTTTTCCGTGATGCTGGATCAGCAGCTTCTGCGGAACTGGAATTTCCAGGAGGATTTAACCTGGACGCCGGAGAATCCGAGGCTGTTTGATGTGGAATTTACCTTGTCGGTGAATGGAAATGTGGTAGATGCGGTTACCTCCTATTTTGGTATGCGGAAGGTATCCGTTGAAAACGGCAGGTTTTTGTTAAATAATCGTCCTTACTTCCAGAAGCTTTTGCTGGATCAGGGATATTGGAGAAAATCTCTGCTTACAGCGCCGCAGGACGAGGACTTTGTGAAGGATATTGAGCTGGCCAAAGCAATGGGATTTAACGGGGTGCGCAAGCATCAGAAGATAGAGGATCCCCGTTTTCTGTACCATGCGGACCGTCTGGGCTTCCTTGTCTGGGGAGAGATCGCGGCGGCTTATGTGTATTCCCGTAAATATGTCCAGAGAATTACCAAGGAATGGATGTCAGAGATCGTAAGGGATTACAATCATCCCTGCATTGTGGCCTGGACTCCGCTGAATGAGTCCTGGGGCGTACCAAATATCAAGGATAATGTGGAGCAGCAGAGCCATTCGGCCGCTATGATTTATCTCACCAAGTCCTTAGATACCACCAGACCGGTGATTTCCAACGACGGCTGGGAGCACACCTGCACCGATCTGCTTACAATTCATGATTATGAATGGCAGAGGGACGTATTGGAGAGGCGCTACAGCTCCCTCGAAAATATTCTTCAGTTCACCGCAGCGGGGCGTCCCCTGTTTGCCAATGGCTGGGAGTATGTGGGACAGCCCATTCTGGTAACGGAGTTCGGCGGCATCTCCTATCAGAAAGGCGACTGCGAGGGCTGGGGTTATTCCAATGCGGTGTCTGATGAGGATTTTGCAAAGCGTTACAATGATGTGATAGCGCCGCTTCTGGCCTCTCCCTATGTACAGGGGTTCTGCTATACGGAGTTGACTGATGTGGAGCAGGAGATCAACGGGCTTCTGACCTATGACAGGGAGCCGAAGATTTCTGTGGATACCATTCGTGAGATCAATGAGGGAAAGTGGCAGGCTTAAGGTAAATGAGAGCACGTAGAATCGATATTCTGAAAGGGATATTGACGCTGCAGATGATTTTTGCCCATTGTATCCAGTTTTATGTGGATCTGGGCAGGAATCCTGCGGCGTTACACATATCGGATTATATAAACTTGACCACCTTTTCCGGCTTTCTGTTTTGCTTTGGCTATGCCTCTCATCTTGCCTATTTCAGTAAAGGATGGAAGGAGGCGGCCGGGCGGATGTTTAAAAACGGACTGCGCCTGCTGGCTGCGTTTTATATTTCCAGCTTCTGCTATGTGGTGTTCGTAGAAAAAATACCCCTGAGGCTGGATTTGGCATTGGAAATTCTGCTGTTACAGCGTCTGGCGGGATGGTCGGAATTTTTGCTTAGTTTTGCCTTGGTTTTGGTGCTGGCGGGGATTCTGTTTCCATTGTATCAGGAAAAATGTAAATGGGGGCTGCCGGCGATGGCAGCCCTGTCGATTTTGACCTGTGTGCTTCTGTATCCGGGAACAGACAGCTTTAGCGCTGTGGTGGGGCAGGGAAGCAGCGCCAGCTTTACAGGGAGCCTTGTGGGCGGGATCCGGGGCGCTTATTTTCCGGTAATTCCATATGGGATATACTTTTTAGCCGGTATCTGGTTTGCCAGAAAGCAGGCAGGCTTCCGAAAACTGATTTTTGTTCTTGCCTGCGCAGGGACAATATGGCATACTATTGATTATCTGTGGATCTCGGATGGACAGCCGTCGAGGTTTCCGTTGTCCCTCGCTTTTTTGATCGGGGCGGCGCTTTTTGTATATCTGTACTATCTGCTGGCCCTGATACTTGAGAGCAGGCAGCAGATGCCTCCGGTACGTTACCTGGCAGGGGTGGGGAAGAACAGTTTGTTTTATCTGCTGCTTAGCAACCTGATTATCTTTGCGGTGACGGCTTCCAGATTTTACAGGAAAGAAATAAATTACAGCATTGGGCTGTTCCTGGTAATCCTGCTGGTTACAGGGTATCTGCAGGGGCTGTGTAAGGGCAGGCGCGGCTGATTTGCTGTAAAAGAAGTGAGGAATGAAATGCCAAAACCGCTATTGTTGGATCTGTCAGACGGACAGGAGCTTTGTAATATTGGAAAGGCCCTGTCCTCCCAGGTGCGGCTGGATATTTTAAAGCTGCTCTATTCAGAAAGCCTGAGCATTGTGGAGATTTCGGAAAAGCTCTGTATTGCGCCCTCAAGCGCGGCCATGCATGTGAAGATGCTGGAGACGGCGGAGCTGATTAACGCAGAGGTGCAGCCCGGGACAAGAGGGGCGGTGAAGCTTTGCAGCCGTAAGAAAGATGTGATCAGTATTAATCTGGCCAATATGGATCTGTCCGTCAATGATGTGGAGACGGTGGACATGCCGGTGGGGGCTTATTCTGTCTGCGAGGCCAGACCTACCTGCGGTATCGCCGGGGAAGAGGGAATCATCGGAAATGAGGACACGATGTCATGCTTTTATATGCCGGAGCGGTTTGGGGCCCAGCTTTTGTGGAGCGCAGGCGGCTATGTGGAATACCGTTTCCCCAACAGGCTTCCCAAAAACGCGTCTCCAAGGAGCATCAGCTTTTCCATGGAAATATGCTCCGAGGTGGCGAATTACCGGGAGGACTGGAAGTCGGAGATTACGTTATGGATTAATGGCAAGGAGTGCGGGACATTTCTTTCGCCCGGAGATTTCGGTGCAAGGCGGGGGCGCTATACACCCAAGGTATGGGAATCCGGTAGTAGCCAGTACGGCCTTCTGGTGAGATGGAGCGTTCTTCAAAACGGCTGCTACATCAACGAAGAACGGGTCGGGGATGTGACGCTGGATGATCTGGACATTATGAAGGGCGGCGCGATTGTTCTTCGGATCGGGAATAAGGAAGACGCCCGGTATATTGGAGGGTTTAATATTTTTGGGGAGAAGTACGGGGATTATCCTCAGAATATTATTATGAATCTGGAGTATAGGTAGGGGGCATAATTTGTGCGGGACGGCATATAATATAAGGGGATATTAGGCCGATTCTTGACGATATATATATCGGGGTATATACTAAAAGACAAGGAGGTGTATATCTATGATGACTGCAAAGCTGTTTGAAAATGGCAGGAGCCAGGCAGTGCGTTTACCGAAAGAATACCGTTTCTCAGGTGATGAAGTTGCTGTGAATAAGGTGGGAGACGTTGTAATTTTGATGCCGAAGGAAAGTAAATGGGCAGGATTTCTGGATGGCCTTGAGTTTTTCTCTGATGACTTTATGAGCGATGGACGTAAGCAGCCCGGAGGGCAGGAGCGGGAAGAACTATGAAGTATATGCTCGACACCAATATTTGTATTTATGCGATTAAGCATAGACCTTCTGCAGTGATACAAAATTTCATGAAGCATGATCCGGATGAAATGTGCATCTCATCTATTACCTATGGGGAATTGATGCATGGTGTCGAAAAAAGTCAGGCAACAGAAAGAAATCGTGTGGCTATGACGCTGTTTCTCTCTCCCATTACGATTTTGGAATTTGACAGCCGTGCGGCAGAAGAATACGGGAAAGTCAGAACATGCCTTGAAAGGAAGGGAACACCGATTGGACCGATGGATATGCTGATCGCGGGCCATGCAAGGGCTAAAGGTCTGGTGCTGGTTACGAACAATACCAGAGAATTCTTCCGGGTCGAGGACTTAAAAGTAGAAGACTGGACAATCGAATAAATTTGCAAGGTGAAGCATTCGCTGCTTGGAGAGTACCGGCGGGTGCTTTTTTATTTTCCGGGATTAAACGCAATGTTATCCTTGCACACAAACCTCATCTGTTATATGATACATGTATTCTACATATGAGGAGGAAAAGATTCATGGAGAACAAAAAAGAGCTGTCCAAGGCAGCCTATCAGTTTGAGGCAAAAATGCCCCTGGGACAGGCTGTGCCTTTGGGATTGCAGCATGTGCTGGCAATGTTTGTGGGAAATCTGACGCCGATCCTGATTATTACGGGAGCCTGCGGTATGGGCGGAGGAGAATTTGCAGACCTGCAGGTAAGCCTTTTGCAGAACGCCATGCTGGTGGCAGGGCTTGTGACGCTGGTGCAGCTATATGCCTTAGGACCTGTAGGCGGCAAGGTGCCCATCATTATGGGTACAAGCTCGGGATTCATCGGGGTGTTTAACAGCGTAGCAGCCAGTATGGGCGGCGGGGTGCTTGCCTACGGCGCGATGATGGGGGCTTCCATTTTGGGAGGGATTTTTGAGGGTGTGCTGGGATTTTTCTTAAAGCCCCTGCGGAAATTTTTTCCGTCAGTGGTAACGGGAACCGTGGTTTTGTCCATTGGGCTTTCGCTGATCTCAGTGGGTATCAATTCCTTTGGCGGAGGGAACAATGCAAAGGACTTCGGTTCCGCCGAAAATCTTCTGCTGGCGATTTTTGTACTGATCGTGATTCTGGCCTTAAAGCACGGAGTGAAGGGGATGGCCGGCTCCGCTTCTATTTTGATCGGTATCATTGCAGGATACATAGTAGCCTTTATCATGGGATTTGTGCTTCCCAAAACGGGAGTGAGCGCTGAGGGGGCAGAGTACACCAAAGCATGGGTGCTGAACTTCAGCAAGGTAAAGGAGGCCGGGTGGTTTGCCGTTCCGTCTCTGATGCCGGTTAAAATCGTGTTTGATATGAGAGCAATCATTCCGGTTATGATCATGTTTATCGTGACCGCAGTAGAGACGGTAGGGGATATTTCAGGAGTGATGGAAGGCGGTGTCGGAAGAGAGGCTACGGATAAAGAATTGGCCGGCGGAGTGATCTGCGACGGAATCGGCTCTTCCTTTGCGGCATTGTTTGGGGTTCTGCCCAATACCTCTTTCAGCCAGAATGTAGGTCTGGTGGCAATGACCAAGGTGGTCAATCGGTTTGCCCTGGCAACGGGAGCCGTTTTCCTGATCCTGTGCGGGCTGATTCCCAAGCTGGGAGCATTGGTGTCCATCATGCCGCAGTCTGTTTTAGGCGGCGCGGCAGTGATGATGTTTTCCTCTATTGTGGTCAGCGGAATCCAATTGATCATGAAGGGCCCCATGACTCCAAGGAATCTGACTATTGTTTCCGTTGCTCTGGGCGTAGGCTATGGAATGGGGGCCAACACAGGAGTTCTGGCCAATACCCCTCAGGCAGTCCAACTGATTTTCGGCGGTTCCGGTATTGTTCCGGCGGCGCTTGTGGCAATCCTGTTGAATATCCTGCTTCCGAAGGATAAGGAGAACTGAGAAGCAAAGAAAGCTTTGGGAAGACGGTCAGAAACAAAAATGTCAAAGATTAGAAAGGAACTTCAGCTCTTCGGGAGTATCCACATCATAAAGCTCATAAGGATCCCGCGCAGGTACAAGCATGACCTGTGCGGGATATTTTTTGATCAGATAAGAACCTCCGGCCCCCTGGGGAAGGGTGAGCAGCTCCGGAAAAAACTGATGCCCGAATAATACGGGGCTTGCGGCCCTCCCGTCATAACCAAGACGGCAGATTTTGTCGGAATGCCGAAAAAAAGCCTCTGTCAGGGCACACAGGCTGTCCCGGCGCAGGAGAGGCTGGTCGGCAGGGCAGAAGAGACAGCCACAGAGCCGGGGATAAGGGGCAGAAGGCGCGGCCTGCCGTTGCTCCCGACAGGAAAAACGATCTAAAAGCACCTGAAGCCCTAATCGGATGGTATCATTTCGGTAAGGAAGGTCATGGCAGAGCACGGCAATGCCCATTTCCCGACACAGCTTTGCCACCTCTTCATATCTGGTGACTGTCAGAGGGAAAAGGCCGGGGGTGTCTATGACCGTTTCCAGCAGACGGGAAACCAAAGGCTTACCGCCGAAATCCGCAAGCAGCTTATTGCCTCCAAAACGCTGTCCGAGTCCGGAGGCCATGATTACACATCCAACAGGCTTCATAGGTTGCTCCTTTCCTGAGCTTATCCGTCTAAATGTCCGAAAGCAGGATCCATCGTCGTCTGCCCTTCCCGTCCTCACATGAGATAAGAGACACGGGGCCGTAAATTTCCGAGAATGCACTCTGCATTTGAGCCGGAGAGTCGGCGGCAGGATGAAGGGAGGCGATACAGCGGCCTTCCTTCAGCAGGAGTAGCTGATCGCAAAAATCCAGGGCAAGCCCGGGATCGTGGAGACAGATAAAAGCCGCCTTTTCCTGACCCAGGACAAGCCCCTGCAGAGTTTGAAGAATCCGGTATCTGTTGTGGAAATCCAGGGCGCTGTCGGGTTCATCCAAAAAAAGCAGAGGGGTATTTTCCACCATTGTTCTTGCCAGAATGCAAAGCTGCTTCTGCCCTTCGCTTAAGGAGAGGTAATCCTCCTTCTCCCTTCCCGCAAGCCCCACGGCAGCCAGAGCCTGCCGTGCCGCGTTTTGTTCTTTGGCGGCGGGGCGCTCTAAAAGCCTTAAGCGTGGGTTAAAGCCCATCAGCACCACATCCGTCAGGGAAAGAGACAGGGAAATGCCGCTGCGCTGGGGAATATAGCTGATGATTTTTGCCAGATTTCTCTGGGATAAGGTGTTTAGAGACCGGCCCATAAACCGGCAGCAGCCCTGATAGGAAAGCTGCTGGCAGAGAGCCCTGAGCAGGGTGGATTTTCCGCTTCCGTTTGCTCCCAATAGGCCGGTGATCGTCCCTTTTTCCAGGGAAAAGCATATATTTTCGAGGATGAGCTTTTTTCCGTATCCTGTGCTCAGATTGTCCGCAGTAAAAAAAGGTGAATTCATAGTCCAGCGCTCTCCGGATAAATCGACAATTTTATGGACGGTCCGACCTCACTACAAGATAAATGAGAAAAGGCGCCCCTAAGAGGGAGGTAAAAATACTCACCGGCAGTTCACCGGCCCCTGCACTGCGGGCCAGGATGTCGGCGGCAAGGAGCAGGATGCTTCCCCAGAGTCCGCTCAGCAAAAAGGTGGGAAAACGGTTATCTCTGGCCAGAAGCCTTGCGGTGTGTGGGGCCAGCAGGCCGATAAAGCTGATCAGCCCGGTGTTGCTGATAATTGAAGCGGTAAGCAGTGTGGCCAGAAGAAGGACTGCAAAGCGGAGCCGTTCCACGGGAACGCCCAGCATCCGGCTTTCGGATTCTTCCAGAGAAAGAAGAAGAATCTGCCGGTGAAGCAGACACAGCCCCACGATACTGCACAGCCCAAGAATCAGGCTTACGGGCAGACGCCGGAGGGTGACTGCGCCGAGGCTTCCCATGAGCCAATACTCGATAGAGGAAAGCTCCTTTTCCGGGTCCGCCAAAAGCTTTAATATCATAAGGAAGGTCTGAGCCAGCGAATGGACGGCGACGCCTGCAAGGACAATGGAGGCGCCGCCCTTTTGGGGCGCAAGAGAGCCCAGAGCCAGGGTCAGAAAAACCGCCAATAGCCCGCCGGCGAAAGCAGACGCCGTAATGGAGAGAGCGCCTGAAAAAGCCCCTGAGGACAGGAATAAAATACCAAAGGCAGCTCCGGCGCTGGCTCCCGAGGAGACGCCGATCATATCCGGGGAAGCCAGAGGATTGCGGAAAACGGTTTGAAACACATATCCTGCTATTCCAAGGCCAAAGCCTCCCAGAAGAGCCATCCCTGTCCTTGGAAGCCGCAAAGTGACAAATACCCGGACTGCCTGTGTATCCCCCTTAAGCAGCAGGCCCAAGGTGAGAGGGTATCTGCCTGTCATCAGGGACAGGAGAGAGAGGGCAGATGCCGCCAAAAGAGCGGCGGCAAGCAGGTATTTTGAGGGGAAGGTACATCCGGTATGAAAAGCGTGGGAGCGTAAATTATTCTTCTGCATAAAGGTTTGTCAAATCAGGCGTAAAGCCGTAGAAGGTTTCATAAAAGGCCGTGGCGGCGGCTTTCCATTTTTCGTCCGGGTACGCTTCAGGATGCAGGGAGCTGGCCAGCCACAGGCTGCCCAGCACACTGCCCGGAACCGGGGAATCCCAGGCCTCGATGGCATTGGGGAGCTGAAGCACGTGTCCCTCCTTCACGGCCCGGCACTGTGTTAAATTCGAATCGCTTATAACGGAATCCAGGCTGTAGCCGGCATCCGCCGCCAGGACGATGTACTCGGGATCCCAGGCAAGAAGCTGTTCGTAGGAAATTTCCGACCAGTAATTACCGGTCAGCTCCCCGGCAGCATTTGTGCCGCCTGCATTTGTGATCAGACTGTTCTGATACATTTCCGGCCCTGCAGCAGAGAGCAGGGAGCTGTTGCTTGCAAGATAAACGGAAGGCGCAGAGACCTTGGACAGGGCGTCTTTAAGAAGGGAAAGCTGCTCTGTCTGAAAGGCGATCAGGGAATTGGCGGCAGAAAGAGTGTTTGTGGCCTTTCCGAGCAATAAGGCAGCCTGCGTAAGAAGCTCCTGATCCTCCGGATTTACGGCAAGAACAGTCAGCCCAAGCTCTTCCAGAGCGGGGATGGAATCCTTCAATTTTACAGGAACCACAACCAGGTCAGGATTTAAAGCCGCACAGCCCTCCAGATCAAATTCCTTGGCGGAGCCCACGCTGGGAAGATCAAGGAGGGCAGGGGCGCTGAGGCGATAGATGGAACGGCTTTCGGCCTTAGCCTCCACTCCGATGAGCCTGTCCTTGCATCCCAGGGCAAGCAGAAGGCTTGTGGAAATGTAGTAACCGCTGACCAGGGTTTCGGGCTCCTTTTCAATAGTAACCTGACGGCCGAGCTGGTCGGTAAGCGTGAGAGGATAAGCGGTCTGCTTACCGGCGCTGCTATTGTCATTACCGCTGCCCTCTGTCAGGCCTATGTCTGGTGTTTTTTCGTTTTGGGAGGGGGCGGCGGTGTTTTTGCCGCAGGCGGAGGCAGAAAAGGCCAGCGCCAGAGCTAATATAATTGATAGCCATTTTTTCATGTGTGTTCTCCGATCTTGTGTTCTGTTATGCTGCCCTGTAAAATCTACAACGACAGAATCCCCTTCATTTTCTGAAGGGTACATCATTTATAGATTATCACATTATCTGTGTGATAACCACAAGATTTGCATGTTATTTTTCTGCCGGGGCTGTTTTTAGCCCCACATTTCATTGAACTTCCCCCCGCCCTGTGCTACACTAAGCACATAGTAGGCAGCAGAAATTTTACCGTTTACTGTAAAGAGAGAAATAAAATACGCAGATGAGAGCTGAAAGGAGAAGAATCCCGATGCTTACGATCAAAAATTATCAAAAAGCAGAGAGCCTTGAGCAGGCGTGGAAGCTGAACCAGCAGCGCGGCAACAGGATAATCGGCGGTATGCTCTGGATGAAAATGGGGAAGGGAAATGTACAGACTGCCATTGATTTGTCAGGCCTTGGGCTGGATGGGATTGAGGAAACGCAGGAGGAATTCCGGATTGGCGCCATGGTTTGTCTGCGGCAGTTAGAAGTCCATCCCGGGCTGCTTAAATATACCTGCGGGGCAGTCAGGGAATCCCTGCGGCATATTGTGGGAGTCCAGTTCCGCAATCTGGCTACGGTGGGGGGAAGTATTTTTGGCAGATTCGGCTTTTCGGATGTACTTACCATGTTCCTTGCCATGGACAGCTATGTGGAGCTCTGCCAGGGCGGCGTGATCCCGCTGGCGGAGTTCGCAAAAGGGGGATATGACAGGGATGTGCTGGTGCGGGTTCTGGTAAAAAAGACACCTATGGTTTTTCATTATGAAAGTGTGCGCAACTCCCGGACCGACCTTCCGGTGCTGACCTGCTGCGGGGCTTTTTTGCCCGACGCTTTGGAATACCGTTTTGCCATAGGCGCCCGTCCCGGCAGGGCTATTATAATAGAAGATAAGGAGCACATTCTTACGAAAGATGTGACACCGGAAAAGGCGCAGGCTTTTGGAAGCAGCGCCGCCTCCTGGGTGCCTACAGGAAGTAACATGCGGGGCAGCGCCCAATATAGAAGCCATCTGGTGAAGGTACTCACGGAGAGGACAATCCTGCATTTGCAGGAGGGGCAGATGGGAGAGGGTTAAAAGCCGGGTCATACATGACCGTGCAGAAATGAGGAAAGATACCATGGAAATCATTGTGATATTAAACGGAAAGAAGATTCAGGCCCAGGCAGAGCCCGATGAGCTTTTGATTGATTTTGTGAGAAAGCAGGGCTGCCTTAGCGTTAAGCGGGGGTGCGAGACATCGAACTGCGGTTTATGCACCGTGTTTCTGGAGGATAAGCCGGTACTATCCTGTTCGGTTCTGGCTCTTCGGGCAGAGGGCAAACGGGTAACGACCCTGGAGGGACTGCAGGAGGAGGCGGCTCAGTTCGGAGAATTCATAGCAGATCAGGGAGCGGAGCAGTGCGGTTTTTGTAATCCCGGCTTTGTCATGAATGTACTGGCCCTGCTTCGGGAAAACCCGGAGCCGGGGGAGGAGGAGATTAAAGAATATCTGGCGGGAAATCTGTGCCGGTGCTCCGGATATGAAGGGCAGCTTCGGGGGATACAGGCATATCTTCAATGGAAAAAGGAGAACGGTGGTTAATATGAAAACAGTAGGAAAACCAGTCAGAAAAAAGGACGCCATGCAGCTTCTTACGGGACAGCCGGTTTATACGGACGACATTGCGCCGAAGGAGTGCCTGGTGGTAAAGCTCCTTCGCTCCCCCCATGCCAGCGCCCTTGTAAAGAGCATTAATAAGGATATTGCAATGAAGGTTCCGGGGATTGAGGCGATTTACACCTGGGAGGACATTCCTAAGGAGCAGCGCCGGTTCACCCTGGCGGGTCAGACTTACCCGGAGCCCAGCCCTTATGACCGTCTGCTTTTGGACCGCAGGGTGCGCTATGTGGGGGATCCGGTGGCAATCGTTGCCGGACGGGACGAGCGGAGTGTGGATAAGGCCCTGTCCCTGATCAAGGTTATCTATGAGGTGCAGGAGCCGGTTTTGGACTTTCGCAGCGCCAAGGATAACCCTGTCCTGGTGCATCCGGAGGATAACTGGGAGAGCCTTTGCCCGGTGGGGGCCGATAACAAAAGAAATCTCTGCGCTCATGACGAAACCGCTGAGGGAGACATTGAGAAGGTGCTTTCAGAATGTGATCTTGTTCTGGAGAGAGTGTATCACACCAAGGCCTGCCAGCAGACTATGATGGAAACCTTCCGGACCTTTTGTACCATAGACGCCTACGGACGTCTCTATGTGGTCAGTTCCACCCAGATTGTTTTTCACTGCCGCAGGATTATTGCCAATGCCCTGCAGATTCCCAAGACCATGGTGCGGGTGAGTAAACCCAGGATCGGGGGAGGCTTTGGAGCCAAGCAGACCTCTGTCTCTGAGATCTATCCGGCCTTTGTCACATGGAAGACCAGAAAGCCTTCCAAAATTGTGTTTACCAGAGAGGAGTCCATGACGGCCTCCACCCCCCGGCACGAGATGGAAATGCATGTCCGCCTGGGAGCCATGAAGGATGGAAGTATCCGGGGAATCGATCTTTATACCCTCTCCAACACCGGAGCCTATGGGGAGCACGGCCCTACCACCGTGGGGCTTTCCGGGCATAAATCCATCCCCCTGTACGGAAAGACGCAGGCCTTCCGCTTTGTCAGCGATGTGGTCTACACCAATGTGATGTCGGCAGGAGCCTACCGGGGATACGGGGCCACTCAGGGGCTGTTTGCCGTGGAGTCTGCGGTCAATGAGCTTGCGGCCGTGCTTGGCCGGGATCCTATTTCCCTTCGGGAGCAGAATATGGTAAGGGAGGGGGATGTGATGCCCGCCTATTACGGACAGACCAATACGAGCTGCGCCCTGGACAGATGCCTATTACGAGTGCGGGAGTTGATTGGCTGGGATGAAAAATATCCCGCAAGGGATATGGGAAACGGAAAAATCCGCAGTGTGGGCATGGGAATGGCGATGCAGGGCTCGGGGATTTCCGGTGTGGATGTGGGAAGCGCCACCTTAAAGCTGGGAGAAGAGGGGTACTACAATCTGATTATCGGAGCGGCGGACATGGGAACCGGCTGCGATACCATTCTGGCCCAGATTGCCGCGGAGGTTTTGGACTGTGAGCTGAAGAATATCGTGGTCTTTGGGGCAGACACCGATGCCTCGCCCTATGATTCCGGCTCCTATGCGTCCAGTACTACCTATGTGACGGGAAAGGCCGTGGAGGACTGCGCCCTTAAGCTGCGGGAGCGGATCTGCCGTCTGGGGGCGAAGCTGCTGGGCTGTGAAGAGGAACAGGCAGAGTTTGACGGAGAAAGAGTGAGATGCATACAGGAGCCGGAGAAAAGCGTATCCCTGCAAAAGATTGCCGCCGCTTCTATGTGCGGCAACGAAATCCCTTTGCAGGAGACCGCCACACACAGCTCGCCCATCTCGCCGCCGCCGTTTATGGCCGGGGCCGCAGAGATTGAGGTGGATACAAAAACGGGAGAGGTGAAAGTACTGAATTATGCCGCAGTGGTGGACTGTGGGACCTGCATCAATCCAAACCTGGCCAGAGTGCAGGCGGAAGGGGGCATCCTCCAGGGGATCGGTATGGCGCTTACGGAGAATATTACCTACGATAAAAAAGGCAGGGTACTTGAGAACTCTCTGATGCAATATAAAATTCCCACCCGGCTGGACGTGGGCCGTATCCAGGTTGAGTTTGAAAACAGCTATGAAAAGGCCGGGCCTTTTGGGGCGAAATCCATCGGCGAGGTGGTGATCAACACGCCGCTGCCAGCGGTTACAGATGCCATTTACCGTGCCACAGGCTTACGGTTTAGGGAGCTTCCGGTTACGCCGCAGCAGATCGCAATGGGAATTTCCCGGTTGCATTAAAAATTTAGCTGTAATATACTTGTTATATTGTTTATCAACACAAAAACGGGAAATGAGGAAAACGGACAATGGAAAAAAGAAAAATGGAAAAATTAGGAATCGAAACTTCGCTGCTGGGTTTTGGCTGTATGAGGTTTCCTGTGCTGGAAAACGGGGAGATTAATGAGCCCGAGGCCGAGCGGATGCTGGATAAGGCGATTGCCGATGGAGTAAATTATATTGACACGGCTTATCCCTATCACGAAGGAAAAAGCGAAATCGTTACAGGCAAGGTTTTGAAGAAATATGACAGAGATTCCTTTTATCTGGCTACAAAGCTGCCCCTGTGGCAGGTAAACAGCCTGGAAGATGTGGACAGAATCTTCGGCGAGCAGCTTACGAAGCTGCAGACGGATTATGTTGATTTTTATCTGATGCATGCCATCAACAAAGAGCGCTGGGACGCCATGAGAAAGCTTGGCGTGGTGGAACGGCTGGAGCAGATTAAGGCGGAAGGCAGGATCAGATACCTGGGATTTTCATTCCACGACAGCTATGAGGTTTTTGAGGAGATTATAAATGCCAGGGAGTGGGATTTCTGCCAGATCCAGCTTAACTACATGGATGTGGATGAACAGGCCGGGCTGAAGGGCTATGAGCTTGCCGCCTCCAAAAATGTGCCTGTGATAGTGATGGAGCCTGTAAAGGGCGGTTCTCTGGCTGCCTTTGCAGACGATATTATGGAAAAATTCCACGCGGCAGACGCCCAGGCCTCCGCCGCATCCTTTGCCCTGCGCTGGGTAGGCAGCCTGCCGGGAGTGAAGGTAATCTTAAGCGGTATGTCAACCATGGAGCAGGTGGAAGATAACCTGAAGACCTTCGGTAGCTTCAGGCCTTTGTCTGAGGAAGAGCAGAGGATGATGAAAGAGGTGAGGGATACCTTAAAGAGCCGTGTACAAAACGGATGTACGGCTTGCCGTTATTGTATGCCCTGCCCTGCGGGCGTAGATATTCCGGGCTGCTTCGGAGTGTGGAATACATACCATATGTACCAGAATTATAACATGGTAAAAAGAAGATGGGAGAATGAATTAGGAGAGCAGAAGCAGGCCAAAAACTGTGTGAAATGCGGAAAATGCGAGCAGGCATGTCCCCAGAAGCTTTCCATCCGAAAGGATCTTGAGAGAGTCCAGGCCGATTTAGATAAGAAAGAAATGGCTTTTTAATATCCCGGGCGTCGGAAAGAGAAGGGGAAGAAACATGAAAAGATTACATAAAATATGGATTGCTCTTGCGGCGGTTATGGCAGTGTTGCTTGGAGGATGCGGGGAAGCGGAAGTAACGATGAAGGAATTCACCTCTGAGGACGGGGCGGTAAGCGTGAGCATGAATGACAAATGGGCCGTTGAGGACATGGGCGTGGAGAGCTGGATCGCCGCTTTTACGCAGGACGGCTCCGAGGGGATTGTGGTGATGCAGATGCCCAAGCATCTGTACAATATTGGCAGTATTGCGGAATTAAAGGAGATGGTTGAGGAATCCTTCACTGCCTCAGATGCTGCGCAGACAGATGCCCCGGCTGTTCCCGGGCTCAGTAATATCGAGGCATATAATTGCACGGTAACTGCCAGCGGTGTGAAGGGGCAGGGAATCGCCGTTTACGGCGAAACGGACTATGCCTATTATGGAATCGTCTATGCCGCCAAAAAGATCAGTACCGCCAAAACAGAATATTTTAACAAGGTATGCGGGAGCCTGAAGGAGAGCGCGCCGGAGATCGAAAACGCGTCTACCGTGGCTTCTACAGATACCATCCTGTGGTTTAACGCCACCTGTGCCGTTTTGACGGACGCCAACGGATGGGATTACACCATGTTCGGCGGACTGCCTGCCAATGAAGAAAGTGCGTCCATTGTTCAGGAGCTTTTAGACGAATGGTGGGGAGTGACCGATCAGGCCACCGCAAAGGAGAACATGGATTGGCTTACCGCAGAAGGACATCGCGTGGAGTTTGCGGATACCATGGCATATTTGGAGGAAACAGGGATTGCAGAGATTTCCGCCGGGGAGAGAGTGGAGTTTCTGCTGGAGAATTTCGAGGTAGACCAGCAGGAGGCGCAAAGCTACGCAGACTGGTATGCTGTCTATGAAGAAAAAGGGGATGATGCCATAGCAGGATGGGATTACAGCCGGGCAATGTCTCTTTTAGGATATTATTATCTGGCGGGCTACTATACGGAGGAAGAAGCCCTCAACGCTTCCTTTGAGCTGGCGCAGACCATTCAGGGCGCTTTTGATTCCTGGGACGGCTTTATGGAAAGCTATTTTGCAGGCTATGAATATTGGGCTGAGGAAAGCAGCCAGGAGAGACGGGAAATTTATGCCGATCTCAAAGCGGCATCCGACAGTCCCTACAGTGTGGACTTTAATCTGACGCTGGAAAAAACCTGGTAATTTCAAAGCAGGGAGTCTGCGGCAGGGAAGAGTTTGAGTGAGTGAAAGGGCGGCATATTGCCGCCCTGAACTGATTATAATATGCCGACTCGCAAAGCGCGGCAGCATTTGCCCGGAAAGCCGGCCGAAGGCGGCGGAAATGGCGGTGAAGGTGAGAGTAATAACACTGATTGAAAATACCTTAGGTGAGCGGGCCTGTCTTGCGGAGCATGGCCTCAGCTTTTATATACAGACCCAAAAGCACAGGATATTGGCGGACACCGGGGCCAGCGATGCATTCCTTAAAAACGCCGAAGGGCTTGGGGTCTGCCTTAAGCAGGTAGATACAGTGGTGATCAGCCACGGCCACTATGACCATGCAGGAGGACTGCTGAGTTTTGTAGAGGAGAATCCCCATGCGGAAATCCGGATACGGCGTCTGGCGGGAGAGGCATTTTATCATAAGACCGATGACAAAGAAAAATATATCGGAATTGCTCCGCAGATTATGAAGCTTTCCCAGGTAAAAGCCGTTGACGGCGATCTGAAAATAGACGGGGAGCTGTCTCTGTTCGGAAATATTACCCAAAGGCGGCTGTGGCCCTCCGGAAACCGGGAGCTGAAGGTAAAAAAAGCAGACTCTTTCCTGCAGGATGAATTTGAGCATGAGCAATATCTTGTGATTGATGAGATGCCCTGTGGCAAAAAGAAGCCGGTTTTGTTCTCAGGCTGCGCCCATAACGGAATATTAAATATCCTGGACCGGTTCCGGGAGATTTACGGAGGAGATCCGCAGGCGGTATTCAGCGGCTTTCATATGCGCAGGAAGGACGATTACAGCCGGGAAGATATAGAAACCATAGAGGAAATCGGAAGGGAGCTGAGCCGGATGAAGACCCGGTTTTATACGGGTCATTGTACAGGAGAAGTCCCTTTCCGGATATTGAAAAAGTACATGGGAGAGCAGCTTGTATATTTGCACAGCGGAGACCAGGTCAGTTTGTAGATGAAAACGAGATTTTTCCGGAGATGAAGGATATACCTGCATCTTTTAGAAGGAGCTGTACCGGTCTTGGCTGCATATGTGTCTGAACAGGCAGAAATGAGGGATAACGATGAGAATACTGGTTGTAAATGATGACGGAATCGAGGCGCAGGGGATAGAGATTCTGGCAAGAGAAGCGGCAAAATTCGCAGAGGTATGGGTGGTTGCGCCGGATGAGCAGTGCAGCGCCATGTCACAGTGCATTACCCTGCGCAGGGAAATTTCTGTCAGGGAATCGTCCTTTCCTGTGAGAAAATCCGGTAATTTTTTGTCGGAAAAGTTTTTGATGGAGGATGCGGCAGGGGAGCAGTCTGCGGCAGGCCGCATCAAGGCTTACCGGATCGGAGGGACGCCGGCTGACTGCGTGAAGATTGCAGTCAGCTATCTTATGCCCCAGGAGCCGGATTACATATTTTCCGGGATCAATTTCGGCTATAATACGGGGTATGACGTTGCCTATTCCGGCACCGTGGGAGCCGCCATTGAGGGGATGATGAAAGGGATTCCATCCGCCGCCTTTTCGGTGGATACAAGCGGGATATACGGCACGGTAGAGAAATATCTTCCCGGAATTATTGGGGAGATATTAGAGAGCGTGCCGCTGCGGGGGGAAATCTGGAATATAAATTTCCCCGGCTGTGAAGCATCCGCCTGCAAGGGAATTCTGCGGGAGAGAAAGCCGGCAGGCGTCCATCTTTTCATAGACAGCTACCGGGAGGTGAACAGGGAGGCGGACGGAACGGTTTATCTGACCATAGAAAGCTCTCTGCATGATGAAATCGGGAGCGATAATGATTTGGATGCAGTGAAAAAGGGGTATATCTCGATCGGGAAGATCAGGGGGATGGCTTTTTCGTGTGAGGGTGATCGTTTTGCCTCAAACTGATCGTTGGAGAAAGCCCGGAATCAGGAGGTGTATCGGATCATCCTGTAAAATTTTCCTTCGAATAAAAAAGCGATGCGCTGGAAATCATAATTTTATCCTTAATTTATAATTTGTTTATAGAATTGTTAGCACTCTTTATTGACGAGTGCTAACAAAAGTGTTATAACATTATTATAACAAATAAAACAAATAAGATTGCATAGAGGAATTAAAGGAGGAAAAGATTATGTTGATGCCCAGTATTTTCGGAGAGAATTTGTTTGATGACTTTTTTGATGATTTTGCCCGTCCGGCAAGAAATGCCGTCAGGTACAATACGCCTGCCAACAATATTATGAGGACAGACATTAAGGAGAACGAGACCGGATTTGAGCTGGATATTGACCTTCCGGGGTACAAAAAGGAGGATGTGAAAGCAGAGCTCAAGGATGGCTATCTGACTATCAGCGCCGAAACCAGGAAGGACAGTGACAGGAAGGAGGAAAGCGGCAAATATATCCGCCGGGAGAGGTATTACGGCACCTGCAGCAGAAGCTTTTATGTGGGCAAGGAAGTGACCCAGGAGGAGATCAGAGCCAGATTTGAGGACGGTATCCTGAAGGTAGCCGTTCCCAAAAAGCAGGCGAAGCCGGCGGTGGAGGAAGCCAAATATATTCAGATTGAAGGATGAGCGTAAGGCGTCAAAGGGGATGCAGGGGCGGGAGGCCCCGGCATCCCCTTTTATGACACAAACCGCTTATTTCATAGAAGAGGCCTAAACAAACCCGTTTTTTATAACGATATAGAAAGTGAATAAAAACAATCAGGGCGAACGTTCCGGCATAGAGAGAGACAGTCAGAGACGGGCGCTTTTTACTCTTATGGGGGAAAGGAGGAGGCGATGGCAAACAACAGTTTTTTTGTGAACAACATGACAAAGGCATGGGAAGGTTATACACAAAGCCAGTTATCGAAAGGTCATGTAAAGGGTGTGATGGGATTTAAGGATGTGGTTACAGCGGCGGGCGGCAAAGAGGAGACGGATGCATACTCCACTGCCGATATGACCCTGGATGAATATAAGCAGTATATTTATCAGAAGATTTCCCGAATCCCCATGAATCCCGCCCAGACCATGCGCTCCATTGCCATCCATATTTCAGACGCAGGCTTCGAGGCCATGCAGAGGGATCCCCAGTATGAGAAATGGGTGCTGGACACCTTGAAATATGATTTTGCCTATTATGATCCATGGTCGGAGGTTTGCGGCGAGAGCTTTACCATTCACCGCTTCGGAGCCTCAAAGGAGGATTACCGGTCAGATAGCTGGTATCTGGGCTATCAGAAGGGCCGGGGCCGGGCGATCTATGAGAAGGAAGCGGAAGAGAGCTTTTGGGAGAAGCGGGCCAAGAGATTCAAAAAATACATGAAATTTCTGCAGGAGGCCGAGATAGAGGAGAAGATCATGCGCAGGGTCTATCAGGAGGCCTGTGTACGGCGCGGTGATTTTGAGAATATGGGAGACTATGAAGGTATGGCGCAGATGCTGCCGCTGGCAAAGCTTTTGCTCAGGGCAGACCGAAAAGTAAACTAAATGAAAAGAGACAAAGAAATGAACAAATTGACGAATCAGCAGATACTGAAAATTGCCATGGAGCAGTCTGCGGCAGATTTGTGCTGCAAACCTTCGGATTTCCTTGAGGAAAATAACGTGATCGTCCATTCCCAAAAGGTGTTGGACGGCCGGAAATATCTGGAGCTTCCCTTCTTTTGCAATCTTGTATCCTACGGCGGGAATCTGGTGGCGTCCATTGACCCGCAGATTGAGGAAATCGTGAAGGCTTATATAGGCAAATACCCTGTGGAGCATTGCTTTGAGACACCGAATCTTCATGTCCTCAATGACGCGCTGGCGCCTTTTCAAATGAGGATTTGCTTTATGGCAGAGTATTTCCTGCCGGATCTTGCAGAGCTTACGGAGCAAAAAGCAGAAAGGCTTAAGAAGCAGGCCGGGGAAAAGGGGTTTGTCTTCCGGCTGTTTCACGCAGAGGATTTTGAGGGACTCTACACAAAGGAATGGAGCAACGCCCTCTGTGAAAAGCGCAGGGAGCTGGACGTATTGGGAGTAGGCGTTTATGACGCAGGTAAGCTGGCCGGCCTTGCGGGATGTTCCGCAGACTGTGAAAATATGTGGCAGATCGGCGTGGATGTGCTGCCGGAGTATCGAAGGAAGGGGATTGCATGCGCTATGACGGCAGTTCTTGCAATGGAGATTCTAAAGAGGAACAGAGTTCCCTTTTACTGTGCCGCCTGGTCTAACATTAAGTCTGTGCGGAACGCCATAAAGGCCGGGTTTCGGCCTGCATGGGTGGAGATGACGGCAAAGAGCGTGAAATGCGTGGAGGAGATGAACCGTTAACGCCTGATTCTTAATGACAAAAATCTGCCGTTTGATTACAGGAGAAATATTTCTTTTGAGAAAACAGCCGATATATATACTGTGACAAAAACAGCAGAGTTTGTCTGCAGGGGGGCAGGGTGAGAGCCTGCAGGGACAGTGCATATTAGAGGAAAGGACTAAAATGCTTCAGATTGCAGTTTGCGATGATGAAAAGAGCATGGGCGACTATCTGAAACAGTTGATAGAACAAAGGCTTGCAGATGAGAAGGACTACAGAGTTAAGGTTTTTTCATCGGGCGCAGAGTTGCTTAAATACGGAAGTGATTTTGATATTTTTTTTCTGGATATTGACTTGAAGGATATGAGCGGGATTGAGATGGCAAAGAGCCTTCGGCAGGAGTCGGAAGCGGTAATCGTGTTTGTGACGGCTCTGAAGGAATATGTTTTCGATGCCTTTGACGTGCAGGCGTTCCAGTATCTGTTAAAGCCCATTGATGAAGAAAAATTTTTCCGGGTATTAGACGGCGCCATAGCAGAATGCAGCCCGGGAAAGGAAACAGAGCCGCTGGTGATAAGGGTAAAAGGGATTTACAGGAATATTCCCAGAGAGAGCATCCTTTATGCGGAGAATGAGGCCAGGAAGGTGGTGCTTCATTTGAAGGAGGAAGAAATCTCCTATTATGCCAAGATGGGCGAACTGGAGGGAATATTGGGAAATCAGTTTTTCCGTTGCCATCGGGGGTATCTGGTAAATTTCAGCGCCGTCAGGGGCTACGACACGGGAAGTATCCAGCTAAAAAACGGCGAAACCATTCTCATGGCCAAGCAGAAGTACAGCGCGTTTGTGGCCGCTTATATGGAGTTTCTTCGCAGGAGGCGCCTTTGAGTGAGATATTTACTTTCAGCCTGGATCTGGCATTTGCCATGGCAAGAAGATATTGTGTGATCAGCCTGTTTTTGGGAGTGCTTCCTGTGAAGGAGAGATGGGCTGAAAGGGAAAGGTGGGTGCCCCCGGGGTTTGTGGCCGTGTCCACAGTCTTCTATCTGATTATCAGCTACCTGCCTGCTATCAGGAGGATTTTTTACGGCAATGGGGACGCAATGCTGGCAAGCCGGGCAAGTATTTTGCCCATGGCAATCAGCTTAGCAATCATGCTGGGTTACTGTCTCTTTTTTTACTCCGGGAAAAGGAGCAGAATCTGCTATCTGGTTATCACCGCATATACGTTAAACGAGCTGGTAATGTTTACGATTCATCCGCTTTTCTCCCTGCTGTTAAACGGAATATCCGTTATGATAGAATATTTTGTAGTCCAAGGGAATGCGTTTGTAATCAACAATTTTGAACTGATATTCGGCCTTTACCAGACGCTGTGGCAGCTTTCCTTTTATGTAGCGCTTCTGCTCATGCTTTCCTATGCGATGAGGATTATAAAGAGGAATCTCACCTGCGCAGGCAGGGAGCTTACCGGAGTGCAGGAGGTGTTTCTTGCAGTGCCCAGCGGGATCGGACTTTGCTTTTGTGTGATGCTGCGCAGCATCCTGTATGCCTACCATGGCAGACAGATCCGGTTTTTGATGGACGAATATCCGGAGACCAGGCTGCTGGTGCCGGTTGTGTCCGGGCTATGCCTGCTTTCCATTATCCTGAGCGCTTTGATTTTCAAAAAGCTGGTGGAGAGCAGTGAGAAGGAGCTGCTGCTGGAGGTCTACCAAAACAGGATCGGCGACATGGAAGATCACATGAAGGATGTGGAGCGCCTCTATGACGGAATCAGAGGGATGCGCCATGACATGAAAAACTGTGTGGCGGATTTGGAGGTTCTTCTCCAAAATACAAAAAGGACTTCGGATTCCGGGGAATACGAGGCGGAGGTGCGCCGCTATCTTGACGGGCTGTGTCTTGCCATAGACGAGCTGGATATGAAGTGCAGCACGGGAAATCCGGTTACGGACGTGGTGCTCAGCCGGAAAATACGCAGGGCGGAGCAGGAAAGGATCCCTTTTGAAGGTGATTTTATTTTTCCCCAGGGGCTTGGAATCAGTGCTTTTGATCTGAGCATCCTCTTAAATAACGGACTGGACAATGCCATAGAAGCCTCTCAGAAAGAAAAAACGCCTTATATCAGGCTGGAATCTTATGTAAAAGAGAATATGTTTTTTATAGAAATAAGAAATGCCTTTTCCGGCAGCCTGAAGGAAGGCCGGCAGGGGGCTGTTTTACAGACAAGTAAGCCCGATCCTGAAATTCACGGATTAGGGATTAAAAATATGAGGAATTGTGCCGAAAAATATTATGGAACGCTGAAGCATACAAGCGGCAAGGGAGAATTTTTACTGACGGTTATGCTTCAGGGGAAGGAGCAGAAATGAGTGCAAAAATTAATTCGCTGATTCTCAGCAACAGACTTTTAAGCCAGGCCAGGTCCCGGACGCGGTCACAGAGCGCATCCTTAGGCGGTATCATGAACGGCAGTTCGGAGAGCGGAAAGAGCGCCATGCTCGACGCCATCAAAAATAAGGACTCCGGAAATGGTTTCAGCAAGGCGGACGCCAAGTCAAGGGAAAATTACATCGCTATTAAGAAAGCGGCGGAGAGTCTGCAGCAACGAACCAAAAAGCTTCTGCAGTGGCAGGAGAAGGATTGGGAGAATATGACAGAGGAGGAGCTTGCCAAATATAAGGAGGAGGCTGCTTCCCAGGCTGCAGGGCTGGTCAGCGAATACAATGCCATGATTAAGGGTATGGCAGACGAAGGCGGTCAGGTGAACAAGATTTATTTAAGCCAGCTCATGAGTTGCTTTAAGAATGCCAAGGGAGCGCTGGAGGAGTTGGGGATCACCCAGAAGGAGGACGGCAGCCTTGCTTTAGATAAAGAGAAATTTATGGAGGCGGACGCTGACAAAATACAGAAGGCTCTGTGTGCGGCGGACTCCTTTGTGAATGATCTTAACAAGAAAACAGTCAATATTCTCTCCAATGCGGAGACAAACCTTGCGGTTCTGAACAAAAGCCTGTATGCGGGAAGTTATACCTATAACCAATTTGGCAGCGATATTTTCGATATACTTACAGGCAGTAAATACAGTGACAAAAGCTGAAAGCTGTAAGAAAGTGTTCTATATATGAGACTGGCGAAGGATAATCTCCATTGCCATGGAGGGCGGCAGTCGGCCTCAAAAACAGTCCGGGAAAATCCCGGGCTGTTTTTTGACGTACAGGAAACTTTTGTTCTCTATTCTTCCAATCATGCAATTTCTGGGTTATACTGATGCAAAAGAAATGATACGGGGAAAGACGCGCTATGAAAAATATGAAAATACGAAGCCAGTTTCTGCTCATTGTTCTGCCGCTGATCCTCTGCTCCTATGTGATCCTGATCATCAGTACAAATCTGGTGTTTTATCAGGATATTATTGTCAAGCAGCAGAAGGAAGTGCGGGATGAAACCAATATTGTGGCCTCCCAGATTGAAAAGGCCTTTACCAATATGGCAAGCTGCTGCAAGGTAATCAGCCGGGATCTGAATTACGATGAAAATAAGCTTTTGGTTACAAAGCAGCCAAAGTCGCCTTTGGAGGAATATCAGCGGGATCAGGCGATCCGCAGCGTTTTGTACAGCAACGTCATTTTTTTCGACGAGGTAGAGACGCTGGCCTTTATCGATCAAAACAGGAAGCTGCATGTCTCCGACACCCGCCTGGAGGAAAACTGGAGCCAGGAGGCCTGCGATGCCCTTCTTTCCCCTCTGTACAAGATCGGGAATGTGGATGTATGGGTCGAGGCAGGGCGGCGGGAGTATCTGACTGCCGACCAGGATTCGGTGGTCATTACCCTTTCCAAAAATATCATGGATATGGCCAGCGGGAGCCAGATGGGCCAGGTGTTTGCCAATATCAGCGAGACCTCTCTGCGGAAATATTATAAGGAACTGGAGAATCCCAAAAGCTCATGGTATATCATTACGGATTTAAATGGGACGATTATCTCCTCTTCGGATGAAAGCAAGCTTTTAACCCATGTGGAGGATCCCAATATCATGGAAATTATTTCCGGCATGCCCAGGCAGGGGGATGTTCAGCGGGAGTTTTGGATGGACGGACAGAAGGTGATGGCTACAGGAGTATATATGAAAACCCTCAAATATGCCCTGATCAATATAACCAGTCTCAGGGCGGTGAAGGAGCCGGTGGATCATCTGTTTTATACTTTTATTGCCATCTGCGCCGTGACAATCCTGGCGGCCGTTATTTTGATCTTCTTTTTTTCGGGAAGAATTACCCGGCCCCTGTCCCGTCTGGTGGAAGAAATACGGAAGGTGGAGGACGGCAATTTCAAGGTGGAGCTGTCCCGGACGGGGAGCGATGAAATTGAAAAGCTTTCCACGGAATTTAACTATATGATGAGCTGTATCGACCAGCTCTTCGAGACGGTAAAGGCAAAGGAGAGGCAGAAGGAAAAGCTGCGTTTTTCCCTGCTCCAAAGCCAGATCAGACCCCATTTCTTTTACAATACCCTGGATCTGGTCTATGCCCTGATCAGCATGGACAGGGCAGAGGACGCGAGATGCGCGGTAAAGGCTCTGGCCGATTTTTACAGAATTGCACTGTCCAGCGGGAAGGAGCTGATTACGATCGAGAGGGAGGCTTCCAATGTGGAAAACTACCTGCTTTTGCAGCATATGCGCAGATCCGATGTGTTCACCTATGAGATTGAGATTGACCCGGCCATTTCTGCCTATCTGATTCCCAAGCTTACCCTTCAGCCCCTGGTGGAAAACGCAATCTATCACGGCCTGCGGTGTCAGGACAAGCCCGGCCTGCTCCGGGTAACGGGAGCGCTTTCGGAGGGCGGAATTGTACTGAAGGTAATCGATACCGGAATCGGAATGAGCCGGAAGCAGGCAAAAAGCGTCCTTCTGGATCCCCAGGAGCGCGGCAGCCATTTCGGCCTGCGCAATGTGGATGAGAGAATTAAGCTGTATTTTGGAGAGCAGTACGGAATTTCAATCAACAGCGGGGAAGGAGAGGGCACTGAGGTGAGCGTAAGGATCGGCATCAGGGAGGAGACGGAAAATGAGTGACACGATAAAGATACTGGTGGTGGATGACGAAAAGCTGTTTCGGGATTATCTGCTAAAGGTTCTTGGTCAGAATCAGGAGGTTTTTTTCTGCTGCGGGGAGGCCAAAAACGGGCGGGATGCCCTGGAGGCGGCCCGATCCATGCGCCCGGACATTGTGCTGGCGGACATTAATATGCCGCACATGGACGGACTGGAGTTTTCCAGGCGTATCAAGGAAGAAAATCCTTTTATAGAGGTGGCCCTGCTCACAGGCTTCAGCGAGTTTGAATATGCCAGGACAGCGGTACAGATCGGCGTATCCGAATATCTCTTAAAGCCCTTCACAGAGGAAGAACTGATGCAGTGTCTGCGCAAAATGAAAAAGAAGATTGTAGAGCAGCGGGAGCAGAACCGCAGATCCAGGCAAAACAGTCTGTTTGCCGTCAGCCAGTTTTTGCGGGAGCTTACCGACGGGGAATGCGCCCATCCCGAAACGGCGCAGAAAATCCTTCAGGAATACGGCGTTACCTTTGATATAGAGAAAGATTCCGTAGCGGTACTATTGCAGATGGAGGATCCGCTAAAATACTGGGTGGATTTTCAGGATAAGCATACTGCCAAGTTCTGCGCCTCCAATATATTAGGAGAGAGTCTGGGCCCCAGCTATAATCATGCGGTTTTTAATGCCGGGGCCAGCCATCTGGGCATTCTGATCAATGTGGAGAAAACGGGACTTTCAGAATTGCAGATGCAGTTGGAAGAAATCTGTCAGCTATGCCGCAAGCTTTTAAAATGCAGGATGACATTTTCTGTAAGCGGGATCGGCTGCGGAATCGCCGAAATTCACCGCAACTGGGTAATGGTGCAGGACAGCGGGCCGGGCAGGGAGGAGGGCAGGGCCCCCTTAAATGAAGTGGATATGGACTATTACAAAAAGCTGCTCAAAACAGACTCCGGCAGGATCAGCAAGGCCAGACAATTGGTGGTGGATTCGTTGGAATACATGATGGAAAATTATTCTGATCCGGATCTGAGCATTGAGGCAATTGCCGGAAAAATGTATGTTTCCTCCAGCTATCTGCGGAAGGCGTTTCAGAGCCTGACAGAGCATACGGTGATGGGGGTGCTTCTGGACATCAGGATGAATCAGGCCGCCTGCAGAATTATCCGCGGAGACATGCGTATTTCAGATATTGCCCAGGATGTGGGCTACCGGAACCCGGCCCATTTCAGCCGTACCTTTAAAAAACAGTTTGGCCAGACACCTGTGGAATATGAATTGCAGCACAGGAAAAAGTGACGAATTGTGCAAAACAGTAGCAGATTGCGTATCATGGTTTTAAGATCATTACGGATATAATAAGGATAAAATGTGATATGCATCCGAAAGGGATGACAGGATTGAGGAAGTGAGGGTGAAAAGCAAATGAAAAAAATCGTGCTGCTGGGTGCGGGATCTACCGCTTTTACGCTGGAGCTGGTGAGGGATCTGGTACTGACGAAGGCTCTGAAGGGCTGCAGGGTATGCCTTGTGGACATTGACGAGAATCGTCTCAGGGGCGCGGCCGGGGTGGCAGAGCTCTACCGGGCCGAGATCGGGGCTGAGATCTGTATCGAGGCCCATACCGATCGCCGGAGGGCTCTGGAAGGCGCTGATTATGTTATTTGTGCGGTGAAGATCGGCGGTTATGTTCCGCTGGAAAAGGAAAGAGAGATCGCACAGGCACATGGCTACTACCGGGGAATCGGAGATCGGGTTTCCTGCTACTACGGAGGCGTCGGCGCTTATTGGCAGATCCGGTTTGTGGAAGAGGTTGTAAAGGACATGAAGGAGCTGTGCCCCGGGGCTCTGCTGATCCAGACCTCCAACCCCGTTTTTGAAGCCACAGGCTATGCAACCAAATATCTGCATGCCAACGCGGTGGGAGTCTGCCACGGCCACTGGGGTTATAAGGAGATTGCACAGATTTTGGGGCTGGATCCCGAAAAGGTGACCGGAGAGGTTATGGGATTTAATCACTGTGTTTATCTGACCGATTTCCGTTATGAGGGAAAAGATGCTTATCCCCTGATTGATCAGTGGATTGAGGAAAAATCCGGGGATTATTGGGAGAGCCCGGAGTATAATACCTTAAACAGCTTTCATAAGTGTCCGGACGCGCTTTCTCCCGGGGCGGTGGATGCCTACCGCAAATACGGACTGATGCCGATCGGCGACGCTGTGCGCAGCACCTCTCCATGGTGGCATCATACTGATCTGGCCGCCAAGGAAAAGTGGTACGGGAAAAACGGCGGTTTTGATTCGGAAATCTGTTGGAATGCCTATCTGGACCAGAAGGATGAGCAGAGGGAGGCCATTCGCAATATTTTAAACGACGGCACTCCCATTAGCGAAAAATATCCTCTGCGCAGGAGCAGCGAGCAGCATATCCAGATTATCGATGCCATGGAGTCGGATTGTTATACCCGGCTGACCCTGAACATTCCCAATCAGGGATGTATTCCGGGACTGCCTGACGATATTCTGGTGGAGGTTCCCGCCATGGTCAGCGCCAGAGGGATCCAGGGGATCAGGATGCCTGCCTTTGCCCCTAAGTTAATGAATAATGTGATTCTGCCCAGAATGTGCCGGGCCAATAACATCATGGAGGCCTACCGGACGGGGGACAGGAGCCTTCTGGTTCTGGAATTGATGAACGACCACCGGACCCGCTCCTATGAGCAGGCAGAGGCGTTGATTGACGAATTGCTGGCGCAGGAATGGAACCGGGATGCGGCAGAGCATTACCGCTGAGCTGACGAAAGGCGGCATGATGCTTAAAATAACGCGTTTACAGAGATTTTCGGTACATGACGGCCCGGGAATACGGACAACTGTATTTTGTAAGGGATGCAGCCTGCGCTGTTTCTGGTGCCATAACCCGGAGACAATTGAACCCGGTATCCGGCTCTGGCACAGCAAAGAGCAGTGTATTTCCTGTGGAAGCTGCAGGCGCATCTGTCCCAGGGGGCTTTTTTATGGGGAGGAGGGCTGTGACTGTACCCCGGAGAGCGGGTTTTTGTGTGCGGGGGCCTGTCCTTCAAAAGCCCTCGCTCCTACAGGGGAGTGGATAGGGCAAAATACCTGGCAGGATGGTTTTTTGAAACAGCTTCTCAGGGACGGGGCTCATTACAGGCGCAGCGCAGGAGGGATCACCTTTTCCGGCGGCGAACCCCTGCTGCAGGCCCGGGCTCTTGCACAGCTTATGGCTTCCTCCCAATTATCAGGGATCTCCAGGGCCGTGGACACGGCGGGAAATGTGCCCTGGGAGAGTTTTGGACAAGTGCTTCCCTTTACGGATTTGTTTTTATATGATGTCAAATGTATGGACAGCGCTCTGCACAAAAAGGGCACAGGCGCGGGTAATGAGCTGATTCAGGAAAATCTGGAACGGCTCTGCGGCGCAGGTGCGGCAATCTGGATCAGGATCCCCGTAATTCCGGGCTGGAACGATTCGGAAGGTGAGATGGGGGCGATCGCCCGAAAGCTGCGGCAGTTGTCAGACCTTCCACGGTGCGGGATAGAGAGGATCCAGCTTTTGCCCTTTCATCGGTTCGGAAAGGAAAAATATGTGCGGCTGGGCTGGGAATATCCCGCCGAAGATATAGCGCCGCCTTCAGAGGAAAAAATGAAGGAGCTGCTGTCTCTTTTCCGGGAAACGGGACTGATGACTGCGGAGATCGGAAACCGCTCGGCGGTTTTTTGTGAAAAATAGAAATGGGGAGACGTTGCTTATGACAGAGCGGACAAAGTGGCTGCGCTCGCAGCTCGCAGAGAGGGATTATTCGGCCAGAGCGGCAGACTTGGCAGAGGAATACGACTGGTCGCTTTATCAGGACAAGCCGGTGGTGCGGCAGGGACACCTGATGAAATATTATCTGGAGAGGCTGGCAACGCCGGTTTATCCGCAGGAATTGATCGTAGGGGGGATTCCCTATGGAGAGGTGGATTCCAACCGGCAGATTATGCCGGATTTTCTCTTTCCCCAGGAGAGAAAGGAGAGGGAAGAGCTGGCCGCCCGACGTTTTCTGGAGGCCACAGGCAAAAGGGAGGTGCCGGATTACAAAGAGTTTGGAGAACTGTTTTATGGCTCGGTCAATCATGGGCACATCATTATCGGTTATGAGCAGGCGCTGAAAAAAGGGCTGGGACAGATGGAGAAGGAGCTCAGAGAGCGGCAGGCCGATGCGGCGCTGGAGCCTGGGCAGGAGGAGTTTCTGCAGTCCGCGCTGTACTGTCTGAAGGGGGCCCGGATTTATATCAGCCGTTACGCTCAGGAGGCAGAGCGACAGGCCGGGGATGCATCAAATGTGCGGCGAAGGGAGCTGGAGGAAATCGCCCATACCTGCCGTTACATCGCCTCTCTTCCGCCGGTGAGCTTTCGGCAGGCTCTTCAGATGACATGGTTTTTGCAGCTTCTTGTGGAGCTGGAGTCGGGGCTTTCCGCTTTTTCTTATGGAAGGCTGGATCAATATCTGTATCCTTATCTGAAGGAGGATTTAGAGAAGGGACTGCTTAAGCAGGAGGACGCGCAGGAGCTTGTGGACTGCTTCTGGATCAAAAACGGGGAGTATCCGGATCGGATCAACGATCCCGGACGGGGACTTACCATCGGCGGGATGACCAGGGATGGGAGGGATGGTGTGAATCCCCTCAGCTTTATGCTTCTGCATTCCTTAGAAAGCTGCCGGCTGTTACAGCCCAAGCTGAACGCCCGGATTTTTCCGGGAACAGATCCCGCCTTTTTCCAGGAATGCTGCCGGGTCAACAGGCAGAATCTGGGTCCTATGCTGTACAACGACAGAGCCGTTCTGGAGGCACTGGAAAAGTACGGTTATTCCCGAAGGGACGGGGCGGATTACGGTTTGATCGGCTGCTATGAGCACGGGCTTGCAGGGATTGAGAGGCCAAGCCCCATGGGAGCCATCCTGAATGTGGGGAAGTGTCTGGAGCTTGTATTAAACAACGGCGTTTCTATGACCAGCGGAAAAGCCATCGGCCTGGCCCAGGGGGATTTGACCCGGTACTTAAGCTGTGAGGAAGTGGAGGAGGCGTTGCTTGAGCAGACGAAAGCCGCGGCGGCTATGCTGGCCGAAAAAATACAGTTGGAGGAATTGCGCACAGCCCTGCTGCGCCCCCAGCCCATGCTTTCCCTTTTCGTGGAGGACTGTGTGAAAAAGGCTGCGGATTTGTCCCTGTTCGGCGCAAGATATTCCTCGGTGGGCGTGCGGATGCCGGGAATCACTGCCGTTTCGGACAGTCTCACAGCCCTGCGGACCCTGTGCTTTGAAAAGGGATCCTCCGAAGGAGCCTCAGGGGATTTCTTCGGTAACTTTTCCGGGGAGCGGATTTTGCAGGGACTTCGGACAAACTTTAAGGAGGATCCAATCCTTCAGGCAGCCCTCGTCAACAGGGCGCCCAAATACGGCAATGATGATGAAAGGGCCGATAAGACGATGGTCTGGCTGTGCAGAAATCTATGTCAGATTATCAGCAGTTGTCCCCATCCGTCAGGAAGCCGTTTGCGGCCGGGATTGTTCAGCTTCCTTAATTTCCTGGACTGCGGACAGGCCTGCGGCGCCCTTCCCAATGGAAGGAAGGCGGGGGAGCCCTTTGTCAACGGGATCAGCCCTTCCCACGGGATGGATCAAAACGGCCCTACTGCATTTCTCCAATCGGCAGGCAAACTGGATTACAGCCTGTCCAATAATGCCAGTACCTTAGATTTCAAGGTCCCGCCCCAGGTTTTCCAGGGGGAGGAAGGGGATAGCCTGCTCCGGGAGCTTATCTCGGATTATTTTGAAAAAGGCGGTATGCAGGTTCAGCTCTACTTTCTTTCCAAAGAGGATCTTTTAAGGGCCAGGAGCCATCCGGAGCAATACTCTGGTCTGACGGTGCGCGTGACCGGCTACAGCGCCTACTTCGTGCAGCTCACACCGGATCTCCAGGAGGAGATCATCCGAAGAACAGCAGCTTTTTAGAGGCTGCTGTTTTTTTGTCCCGGTCAGACCCCTTAACACTCCAAAAAGGTATCTTAGCCTCCAGAACATTGCGCCCGAAAAGGAATCTGTTACAATACAATCAGACAAAGGCAAGAGAGAGGCTGCAGAAAGGATGAGAAAGAGATGAAGCTGACCATGACCAGGATTTCCCAGGGGGAGGATGAGGTAATCATCAGATACCGCCAGATGAACGGACAGATCGAGGCCATTGCGGGGATGGTGCAGGGATTTGGGCAGAAGATTTGCGCCTTTTTGGAGGGGCAGACCTTTCTTCTGACACCGGAGGATATTTTGTATCTGGAAAGTGTGGACGGGGCGGTTTACGCCTATCTCGCAGACCGGGTGCTGCAGGTGAAAACCAGTCTCTGGACGGCGGCGGCAGGCTTTGAGGGAAGGGGATTTTTCCGCTGTTCCAAGTCCATGGTGATCAACTTATACAAGATCAGCTATTTGAAAAGTGAACCGGGAAACCGGATCTGTGCCACTATGGAGAACGGAGAGCAGGTGATGATCTCCAGAAAGTATGCCAGGAGCCTTCGCCAGAGGCTGAAAGGAGGGACAGATGAGGAATAGAGGATGGGAGAAATTTAAAACGATTCTGAGCAGGGAGGTTGTGATCGAATATAAGGCCTGTCTGTACTTTGCCTGCCAGGTGTTTTTTTATTTTGCATATCTGCTGAGCCGGGGTATTTATATGGCGGGCATGGCAATTTTGTTTGAAATGATACTTACCGCATATGGAGCGGGATATATGCAGGTCTATCTGTTTCATAATTCTGACGAGGCGGAGAGGCTGGAGAGAAGGGATGTACTCGGAATCATTTTCTGCACACTTTTTTACGGGGCGGCGTCCTGGGCGCTGGCATGGTTTGACAAAAGCCTTTTGGCAACATTTCTGTTTCTCTTTTATATGATATTCGTTCATTATTTTGTCTATCTGGCAAATAAGATCAAGCGGGCGGTAGATACGGAAAAGCTCAATAAGATGCTGACGGAATTTAAGAAGGAGAAAGGAAAAGAAAAGGGGGACATAGGAGATGACAGGTGACAGGACGGAAAATGCAATTGAAATCAGGGGCCTTACCAAGTCCTACGGGAAACACAGAGGGGTAAGTGAGATTTCACTGGAAGTAAAGGCAGGAGACATCTTTGGATTCCTGGGCCCTAATGGTGCGGGGAAGTCCACTACCATCCGAAGCATGTTGGGGCTGATTCATTTCAGGAAGGGAGAAGTAAAGCTTCTCGGGATGGACATCGGCAGAGCACAAAAGGAAATTTTGAGCCAGGTGGGATATATGCCTTCAGAGGCAATGTTTTATCCGGCCTTGAAGGTAAAGGATGTGATTTCCTTCGCGGCCCGGGCAAGGCGGAAGGACTGCACCCGGGAAGCCGGGAGGCTCTGCGAGCTTTTGCAGGTGGACGGGGAGAGAAAAATAGAAGAGCTTTCCCTGGGAAACCGCAAAAAGGTCAGTATCGTGTGTGCCATGCAGCATGCTCCCCGTCTCCTGATTCTGGACGAACCCACTTCCGGTCTGGATCCCTTAATGCAGGAGGTGTTTTTCAGGCTCCTCTTAGAATACAACCGTCAGGGAACCACCTGCTTTTTGTCCTCTCATGTACTCTCGGAGGTAAAATCCTATTGCCGGAATGCAGCCGTCATAAAGGACGGCCGTATTTTAAGGACAGATACGGTGGAGAATCTTTCCAGATCGGATCTGCGCCTTGTGAGGCTGAAGGAGGATGGAGAGACAAAGAAATTTTCCTGCACCGGAAGTATGAAGGAATTGATCCAAAATCTGGCGAAGCGGAATGTGGAGGATATTCTCATTGAAGAGCCCTCGCTGGAGGAGCTGTTTATTCATTTTTATGAGCGGGAGACAGAAGAGAAGGAAAAATGAGGGAGGAACAAGAATGGTATTGTTAAAGCATGAATTAAGGATCAATCTAAAGGCCCTTCTTCTGTGGACGGCCTGTGTCGGATTTACCTGCTTTGGCTGTAACTGGCTTTTCGGGGGGCTGGCAAAATCCATGGAGCAGATGGCCCAGGCCTATGGACAGATGGGGGCATTTTCTGCGGCTCTGGGGCTTGACCGGATCAGTGTTAGCACCATGGAGGGGTTTTATGCCACAGAGGTGGCGCTGATCTATGCCATAGGCGGGGCCATGTTTGGAGCGATGACAGGGGCGTCTATGCTGGCAAAGGAGGAGGAGGGACACACCTCGGAATTTTTGAATACCCTTCCCCTGCGCAGAGGTCATATTGTGCTTCTTAAGTTTCTTTCCATGGCGTTGCTGATCCTGTTGTTTAACGTGCTCTGTAGTTTGTGGGAGCTTGCCGGATTCGCGCTGGCCCGGCAGGCTCTGCAGGAAGGTGGGACGGTACAGGACGCGGCCGGAAATGCAGGGACTGGGGCAGAGATCTTTACAGGGGATTTTGTCCGGAAGCTGGCGCTGTTTCACGGAGCCCAGCTTTTGATGCATCTGGAAGTGGGAAGCGTTTGTTTTCTCTTTTCTGCTCTGCAAAGAAAAAAACAGGTGGGAGCGGCGCTGGGATTTGCCATCTTATTGTATGCGGCGGATCTGGTCTGCCGGATGCTCCCAAAGCTGGAGGGACTGAAGTATTTGACTCCTTACTATTTTGCCAGCGGGACGGATATTTTTACCGCAGGCCGCATCGAGACGGAGCTGATGGGAATCGGCCTGCTGGTGACGGGGGCGGCCGCTTTGGCGGCCCTGGAGATTTACAGGAGAAAGGATCTGGCAGCCTAAAAAATTTTTTTTTACCTGATTTCGGCCTTTTATCCGCGCATGAAAAATGCGCGGATTTTTGCATATTTCCCTCGAAAAAGAACATACTGTTTTTTAACATTCAGAAAGCTTAAGCGAGAATACAGGCGATGTTTTAAACTACCCGTCCTGATTCAGGGCCGCTGAGGGCGGCAGTATGGAGGTTAATTTTTTATGGAGGAAAAAATAAAAAACGGCGGATATTATGAGATCAGGCTGGAGAGTATCGGCGGGCTGGGAGCCAATCTGTGCGGAAAGATGCTGGGAGAGCTGGGCGTAAAATACCTGGATTTGAACAGCGTGAGCTTTTCAAGCTATGGCTCCGAAAAAACGGGAACGCCGGTAAAGGGCTTTGTCAGATATTGTCAGAAGGACAGGGAGATCAGGATTCATTCTCCCATTGTTACCCCTGATTTGCTTGTGGTATTCCACCAGGCGCTTTTAAAGGACGAAAGTGTGTGGGCAGGATGCAATGAAAACACAGAAGTGATTGTGGGCCTGGAGGATGGGCAGGAGGCCCCGGAGACTCTGTTTCCTGTAAAGGTGAAAAAATGTTATGGAGTGAGCGCCCAGAAAATCGCAATGGAATCGCATTCCCGTATCAATGTGGTGATGCTTGGAGCCATCGCCAGGGCAGTGGGCTTTCCGGACCTTGAAAATGTAAATAAAATCTGTGCGGATACCCTGGGGAAAAAATATCCGGATGCACTGGAGGGAAACCTGAAGGGAATCCGGCGGGGATTCGAGGAGGTACGGCTTTTGCACATTCCGCAAAGACCTTGCCGTGCAAAGGAGGAAAAGGAAATTGGAAGCTCCGCTCCGGGGCAGGAGGGAGATCAGTCAAAGGAGTGGGGATATGCCACGGCTCCTTTGGGAGGCATCAATCCCCGCTATGGAAACACGGTGGTTTCTGACCTCTCCCCTTCAAGGCAGGGATATATTCCCATTTTTCTCAAGGAACGATGTATCAACTGCGGTATGTGCGATTCCACCTGTCCGGATATGGTATTCCAGTTTGCAAAGGGGGAATACAAAGGCAGGGAGATGATGGTGAACCAGGGACTGGATTATTATCACTGTAAAGGGTGTCTCAGGTGTGTGGAAATCTGCCCGGTCAATGCTCTGGTCAGGGGATTGGAGGCAGAGCATCCTCAAAAGGATTATTTTCTTCCCAACCAGGCGCTCCTTCGTGCGCCGAAGTATTATGAGAAAACCGGGGCTGACGGCTATGTCACATCGGAATCCTATCTCACAGAAAAACGAATGGAAGGAGGGGAGGTATAGTGGAAAATCAGGTAATGGAATATGCAAGCGGAAACGAAATGGCGGCCCTTGCCATCAAGCAGATCGGCTATGATCTGATGGGCTATTATCCCATTACGCCCTCGACCCAGATTGCGGAAGGGCTGGATACCATGCGGGCAAACGGGGAGACGGACTTGATCATGATTGCCGCAGAGGGAGAGCACAGTGCGGCAGGGATTTGCTACGGGGCGGCTGTAGGAGGCGGCAGGGTGATCAACGCCACCAGTGCAAACGGCCTTTTGTATGCCATTGAACAGTTCCCGGTACAGTCAGGCACCAGGTATCCTATGGTGATGAACGTAGTGTGCCGTACCATATCCGGGCCCTTGTCTATCAAAGGAGATCACAGCGACATCATGTTTATGCTGGGTGCAGGCTGGCCCATTCTCTTTGCCCCTGGAGTGCAGGCGGTGTATGACTTTAATATTATCGCCCTAAAGCTTGCGGAGGCCGTCCGGCTTCCGGTGATTGTGGCCTATGACGGTTTTTTTACCAGCCATCAGAAAAGAAGATGTATGCGCTTTGAAAAGGAAGGTGCGGTGCGGGATTTTCTGGGGGAAAAGAAAGAGGAGTACCCTTTTTTGGATTTAGAGCATCCGATCACGGTGGGCTCTTATATGAATGAGCCGGATTTAATCAACAACCGATACCAGCTTCATCTCGCCATGGAGGAGGCAGGCAGAATACTTCCCCGCCTTTTCAGGGAATATGAAAGTCTGTCCGGCCGCAGCTATGAGAGTGTGGAGGGATATTGCTGCGAGGACGCAGAAACCATTCTGGTTCTTTTGGGCTCCTCCTATGAGACTGCAAAGGACGCTGTAGACCGGCTTCGGGAAAAAGGAAAGAAGGCGGGCGCGCTTACCATTCAGACCCTTCGCCCTTTCCCGGCGGAAGAGATTTTTTCCTGCTGCAAAAACGCCCGCAGGCTTCTGGTTGCGGACAGGCAGGACAGCTATGGAGCCGGGGGCGGCAATCTTTCCCTGGAAGTGCGGGCGGCTATGCAGAGATTCGGTGGGGGCGCCTGTGTGCAGATCAAAAGTCTGGTCTATGGCCTTGGGGGCAAAGATTTCTTTGCAGAAGACGCCGCAAGCATGATTGAATGGGCCGAGAAGGCCGATACTCCGGATTTCGGGTATTACGGGGTGTATGCAGGAAAAGAGGAAGCGGGAGAGGGCCCCTTCTTCGCACCGCTTACTCCGGAGAAGACAAAGCTGGGTATTCTACAGGTCAGGGAAGGGGAGGCAGGGAAGGTTCAGGTAAGCGGAAACAGCTTAAATGCCACCACAGCCATTCCCAAGCGGCTTGCCCCGGGCCACGGAGCCTGCCCGGGCTGCGGTATTCCCGTGAACTTAAACCTTCTTCTTCGTTCCATTGAGGATCCTGTTGTATTGCTCTTTCAGACAGGCTGCGGAATGATTGTTACCACCCCTTATCCCCGTACCAGCTTTAAGGTTCCCTATCTGCACAATCTCTTTCAGAACGGCGCGGCTACCTTAAGCGGCCTTGCGGAAATCTGTTACCGGAAACAGGAAAGAGGAGAAATTCCCGCAGGGGATATTATCTTTATCATGGTAAGCGGTGACGGGGGCATGGATATTGGCATGGGCTCAGCCCTGGGAACCGCCCTGCGCAATCACAGGCTCATCCTGTTTGAGTATGACAACGGCGGCTATATGAACACGGGCTATCAGCTTTCCTATTCCACCCCCAAGGGAGCCAGAAGCTCCACCTCCCATGTGGGCAAAAACCAGTATGGCAAAACCTTTTTTCACAAAGACATGCCTCAGATGATGGCGGCCACGGGGATTCCCTATGTGGCTACCATGGCGGAGTCCAATCCCACGGACTTTATAGCCAAGGCGGCAAAGGCAGCCTATTATGCCAAAAACCATGGCATGGCTTATATCAAAGCTCTGTCTGCCTGCCCCCTGAACTGGAATGATGGTCCTGCCACAGAGCGCAAGGTGATTGAAACTGCTGTGAACTGCTGTTACTTTCCGCTCTATGAGGTGGAGCAGGGGAAAACGGCGCTAAGCTATGACCCGGAAAGCATGGGCAGAAAGGTGCCTGTTCTGGACTGGCTCTCTATGATGGGAAGGACAAAGCATTTGCAGAAGGAATGCTATGCCTCAGTGGTGGAGAGCCTGCAGGAGGAAGTGGATAGAAGGTTCCTTCGGCTGAAGGCAAGGGCGGAAAGCCCGGTGCTGTAACAAAAGACAATGATGAGAAACAAACGCTTTTTGTGCGCAATAACAAATTTTGAAAGGAGAATCAGGAAATATGGAACCGGTATTTTTGAAAAACAGCGAGGAAATTTTATATTTAATTTCAGGCAAGAAGGATAATCTGAAAGGCTGCCTTAAGGAGGGGTACCACCTTCTTGACAGCAGCACTGCAGAGGGAGCCGGAGAAAAACACCTTCCGGTGGTGGAGAAGGACGGAAACAAAATTACCGTTAAGGTGGGAAGCGTTTTTCACCCCATGACAGAGGAACACAGCATTGGATGGATCTTTCTGGAAACCCAAAAAGGCGGGCAGTTTATCAAGCTAAGCCCCAGCAGCGAGCCTGTAGGGGAATTCGTACTGTCCCAGGGAGATACGGCCCTTGCCGCTTACGCCTACTGTAATCTGCATGGGTTTTGGAAAACAAAGATAGGATAAAGCCCTTCATCTATGCCGGAAGACCGCCCGCAGACCCGGAATGTTACATCTCTCTGGGCGGCCTTCCGGCATCCTGTAAAAAGTAGCCCGATGCAATAAAATTTACTTGCAGAGAGATTATCGGTATGTTAAAGTAAAGGCAATATAAAAAGCATACAGACACATAACGGATTTCATTTCTTTTTATTCTTGAGTTCTGGCTTTTCGCCATTAATTCAAAGCATTTTGAACAGGAAACTGGGGGCAGGCGAAAAGACATTTCTCCTGCCTGGACAGACAATTACGGACAGGAGGAAACTGAATGGAAGAAGAAGGGAAACGGGGTGCGGTTCTAAACCGTGATATTAGCAGTAAAAAGGTGTTGGAAAATCCAATCCTTTACGCACAGTTTTTACGGAGCAATCTGAAGATTCCATTTCTTAAGGATGTACAGCCGGAGGATATTGAGGATGTATCGGAACGCTACATACCGTATCTGGGAACAGAATTTGAGTCGGATACCGTAAAAAGAGTACATATATATAGTCCGAAAAACAGGGAAAATGTTGCTTCCTGCTTTGCTATGGACAATTCACAAAAAGAGGGTGCTATGCAGGAATCGCTTTTCCTGGTTTTCCTGACAGAGCACAAAAGCCAGGTGGACTATGATGTCTCTATGCAGCTTTTAAAGTATATGCTTTGTATTTGGCTGGATTATGAGAAGGAAATGGGGCGGAAAAAAGCAGGAGCATCGGACAGAAAAAGTTTTCGCTACCCTCTCATTATTCCCGTCGTATATTATGAGGGAAAGGCTCTATGGACGGCAGATTGCCGGTTCCGTGCAAGAATATCCTGGGGAGAGCAGTTTCGTGAGTGGATACCGGATTTTACCTATGAGGTAGTGCGGCTCCATGATTACAGCAACGAAGAATTACTTGCCCGGGGCGACGAGATGTCATTGATTATGCTTTTTAATAAGATACAGGATACCGTGGATCTTTCCGAATTTTTGAAACTTCCCCGGGAAAAATTCAATGATATGTTAAAAGACACGCCGGAGGCAATTCTGGATATAATTGTATCTGTAATGGAAAGCCTGTGCGTAAAAATCGGAGCTACGCAGGAAGAGATGCAGGAATGTGTGGGCAGGATAAAGGAGCGCAGAATGGGGTATTTGTTTGAAAATATAGAAAAGATGGATATACAGGCTGAGCGGCGCAATACAGCACAGGCAAAGGCGGAGGCGCAGGAGAATGCCATCCGTTCCGTCATTGCGGTCTGCCAGAGGCTGAATGCAGTAAAGGAAGAGGCCGTACGGGAAGTAACGGAGGTGTGCGGGACGGACAGGGATACCGCTCTGGAAAAGGTGAATCTGTACTGGAAATAAGGTGGATCGGGATGGAGAGGAATATTGATTTAAAACAAATATCGGACGGAAAGCTTTACACGGCAAATGATATGGTAAAGACAGGCTGCAATGACTGCGCAGGCTGCTCTCTGTGCTGCCGGGGCATGGGAAATTCCATTATTTTGGATCCTTATGATATTTATAGTCTGGAAGCAGGCCTGAAGCTTACCTTTGAGGAGCTTATGGAAGGCGATATAGAGCTGAATGTGGTGGACGGGATTATTTTGCCCAATTTAAGGATGTGGGAGAGCGACTGCTGCGGCTTTCTGAACGAAAAGGGAAGGTGCAGTATCCATGATTTCCGTCCGGGATTCTGCAGGATGTTTCCCCTGGGAAGAATTTACGAGGATGGAGACTTTCGGTATTTTTTGCAGGTTCATGAATGTCCGCATCCGGGCAAGACAAAGGTAAAGGTGAAAAAATGGCTGGGGCTTCCCCGGATCGAGAGATATGAAGCTTATGTGAGGGAATGGCATTACTTTTTAAAGGATGTGCAGGAAGTGATCCGAGAAACCCGGGGCGGCGAAATGGTTAAGAGCATAAACCTGTTTCTTTTGAATCTGTTTTTTGTCACACCTTATGGGGGAACTTCTGCGCAGGCACAGGAATCAGATTTTTATGAACAGTTTTGTGAAAGGCTCGGCCAGGCCAGGGAAAAGATGGTTTATTACCGCTGAAAATTTCAGAATAAGGACGGTACTGCTATGGAAAATCTTGCATCATCAAAATTATTTCAAATGATTACGGATAAGGAGACGGAACGGATTTTAAAATGTTCCAAATCAAGAAAAAGAGAATATTCGTCCGGTACATACATTTTTGAGCAGGGCGGGCTGCCCTCCCGGCTGTTTCTTCTGCTTGCCGGGCAGGTGCAGATTTGCAAGGATTTTACCTCCGGAAAAAGGGACGTGCTGTATCTGGTGGAGCCGGGAAACGTGTTCGGAGAGATCTTTTTGTTTGGCGACAAAAAGCACTACTGGTATGATGCCGTGGCTGTCACGGATGTGACAGTGCTTGAGATGCCATGGGACTTTTTTTATCATTTCTGCTCAAATGCCTGCGACCATCACAAGCAGCTTACGCAGAACATGCTGGAAATCCTTTCCGAAAATAATTTTAAAATCACAAGAAAGCTCCATATAGTAAGTACCTCATCTCTCAGGGAAAGGATTGCCATCTGGCTGATTGATTCTATGGACGAAAACGCCGTGGCAGAGCTGCGCATGAACAGGGAGCAGCTTGCGGATTTTCTTGGCGTGGCAAGACCGTCTTTGTCCAGAGAGCTGATGAAGATGCAGAAGGACGGGCTGATCGAGGTAGGGCGCAAAACAATCAAAGTCTGCGATAAGGCTGCGGTAGAGATGCTGTACGGGTAGGGTAAAATGTTCATCCAAAAATACACAAAAAAATTAAAAAGGTAACCAATGTTACAGATTTTCTCATGTGAAAGCCGTATGATAAGCTCATAACACAAATATAAAAGGTCTTTCAGAGTATGGGAAAGGAGCAGACATTATGACAAACACAGCGCAGGTTGATAATTTAGTAGGTCTTTTGGACGGATATGCAAAGAAGGGCGGACATCATCTGAATGTTAACGTTTTAAACAGGGATATGTTATTGGATGCACAGAAGCATCCTGAGAATTACCCTCAGCTTACTATCCGCGTGTCCGGATATGCGGTAAACTTCATTAAACTGACACCGGAACAGCAGGCTGACGTAATTTCCAGAACCTTCCATGAGGCAATCTAAACCGGATGAAGCAAGACAAATAAGACAAATGAAAGACCCCCGCGAAGCGAAGCTTTGCGGGGGTTTTAATGTGCGCCCGCCGGACGCGAAAATTCATAAGTATACCTGCCTGTAAGGAGGTTTTTGCTTTATTTCTTATTCTCAGACTTTTTCCCGATCATAGTAAAGCAGATCACAGCGGCGATGATGTACAGTACCAGGGTAACATACAGTACCATCTGGTAGCCGGAAGGATTCACCTTGATAATCTCTGTGGTTCCGTCAGCCAGTGCGTGGCTTAATTCTACCTCAGAGCCGAAGTGATTCACAATAAAGGTAGCCATCTGGTTTCCGGTAAGACCTGCAAAAGCCCATGCGGAAAGCGTAATGCCGTGAATCGCGCTGATGTTTTTCATGCCGTAGTGATCGGAAAGAAGGGTAGGCACATTGCTGAAGCCTCCGCCGTAGCCGGCATTTACAACAAACAAAAGAATCAGTACCAGAATCATGAAGAGAGTATTTGCTCCCATGTTAGTGATACCTTGGGTCAGGATGACCAGCCCGGTTGCCGCGATAGAGAGGATGAAAATGATCTTGTAGATCGTATTTCTGTCCTTGAAGGTATCCGCCCATGCGGAGAATCCAAGACGGCCTCCCGCGTTGAAAACTGCGGTGACAGAGGAGAGCACGCCTACCGCACCCACCAGGCCGATACACTTAATGATCATTTTCTCCTGGGAAATCAGGGCAAGGCCGCAGGTGATATTTAAGTAGAACATGATCCAGATGCCGATGAAGGTGACGGGTTTTTCTTTGATCACATCGATGGCTCTTGCACCCTTTTCGGAAGAGGAGGGTTCATGCCAGCCGGCCGGCTTGGCAAGAAGGAGATGGCCTACGAACATCATGACAAAGTAGACTACCGCCAGGATCAGGAACATTTTGTAAATACCGCCTTCTCCCAGGGAACCGAGCAGAGCCTGCATGATAGGGCTGGCGATTGCCTTGGCTGCGCCGAAGCCTGCCACTGCAAGTCCGGTGGCAAGACCTTTGCGGTCCTCAAACCAGAGCATGAGGGTTTTCACCGGAGAGAGATAACCGGTTCCGAGACCGATTCCCATGATAAAGCCGTAGCACACATAAATGCCCAGAAGGGATAGAATGCTTCCGGGATGTGTTCCGCCGTACCAGATGAAGAAGCCAGCCCCTGCCATACCTGAGGCAAAGCAGATTGCGGCAATCAGGGAAGATTTGTGGATGTCTTTTTCCACAATATTGCCCAGAAAAGCGGCGGACATGCCCAAAAAGAAGATGGCAAAGCTGAAAGCCCATTCTGTAGCGCTTTTGGAAAAGCCGATATAATCCGCGATTTCCTGGCTGAAAATGGACCAGCAATAAACAGTGCCGATGCTGCAGTGAAGAAGTAATGCGGGTATTGCAGCTCTTACCCATTTGTTGTTTGACAGGTTTTTCATGATGTAACTCACTTTCTTAATTTAATATAGTGTATTTTGAAAAACGCAAAGCTTTACCGAATATTATACATGACAAAGCGTATTTTTCCAAGTATTTTGGGAAGAAATAAGATAGTTTTTACTTTTATTTCGATGCTTGATTTCCGGCAGACATGATATATAATATAGTTGAGTTATTTTCGAATATCGTACTGAAGGGAAGGTATCTAAAATTGAAATACCATAAGGATATGGAGATTTTTATTGTAGGGGGCGGTGAGATCGGCAAGGCCCTCGCGGTGCAGCTATCCCGGGACGGCTATGAGCTTACCATTATCGACAGAGAGGAAAGCGTGGTAAACAGTATTGGCAATACGGTGGATGTTATCAGTTATCAGGGAAACGGGGCGTCCTATCCGACCCTGAAGGAGCTTGGGGCAGACAAGGCCGATATTTTTATTGCGGTGACGGAGTCGGATGAGCTGAATATCTTAAGCTGTCTGACGGCTCATATGATGGGGGCCAAGCATACCATTGCCCGGGTAAGGGAAGTGGACTATGCCGGTCAGAACCGGTTTTACAGAGATAAGCTGGGGCTTTCCATGACCATCAATCCGGAGCTGGCTACAGCCATGGAGATTTTCCGGCTGCTGCGTTTTCCCCTTGCCACCAGAGTGGAGGTATTTGCAAGGGGCCGGGCGGAGCTGGTGGAGATGACGGTGGGGGCGGACTCTCCTTTGAATGAAAAGTCCCTGATTCAGATCAACCAAAATATGGGGATCAATCTGCTGATCTGCGCGGTGGTCAGAAACGGGGAGGCTTATGTACCCAACGGGGAGACTGTAATCCATTCCGGCGACATTTTGTATATGACGGGAGCCCCGGAGGAGTTTCGCAAGTCCTTCAAAAAGCTAAAGCTGCCCATTAAACCAATGCAGTCCGTGATGATTTCGGGGGCCGGGCGTATTTCCTGTTATCTTGCCGGCTTACTGCTGAAACAGGGAGCGAAGGTGACGATTGTGGAGCGGAAACAGAAGGTTGCCGACGAGGTGTCCGCGACGATGCCCAAGGCGGCGGTTCTGTGTGACGATACTCTGAATTATTTTGATTCCATGTCGGGGGCGGACATTTCCCATACGGATGCATTTATCGCAATGACAGAGGATGACGAGTATAATCTTGTGGCCGCCATGTATGCGGAATCACAGGGAATTAACAAGGTGGTTTCACGAATCAACGCCAAGTCAAGGCTGAAGGTGCTCCCGCCAGAGAGCCGGATCTGTACGGTATCCAGAGAGGATGTGGCCGCAGACCGGATTCTTGGCTACAGCCGTTCCCTTTTAAATGCGGAGGACAATGACGCAGTGGAATCTCTGTACCGGCTGATGGACGGAAAGATTGAGTTTATAGAGTTTAAGATAGACGAAAAAGACAAGAACTTAAATATTCCTCTCAAAGACCTGAAGCTTAAGCGCAATATTCTGCTGGGCTGCATAATGAGGGATACGAAGACCATCATTCCCCGGGGGGATGATGTGCTTTTGCCCGGCGATATGGCGTTGGTTGCAACGATTGGCAGGCAGATTGCCCGTCTGGAGGATATTTTTATCACATAAAGTCAACGAAGGCAGAGAGAATGTGTTTGTTGGAAAGGTGAAAAAATATTATGAATAAGAGGATTATTATAAGTATAGTCGGGAAAATCATTTTTCTGGAAGCTCTTCTTATGGTACCCGCACTTTTGGTATCCCTGTTTTACGGAGACGGAGATACCATTGGTTTTCTGGTTACAGTGGCGGCGTCAGGCGTGGCCGGCGCTTTGATGATGTCGGTAAAACCTCATTCCGCACAGAGGATGAGCAGCAGGGACGGTTATTTTATTGTGGCCTCCGCCTGGATTTTGATTTCTCTGATCGGGGCCCTGCCTCTTTATCTGGGGGGAGGATTTCCCAGCTACTGGAATGCGCTTTTTGAAATTGTCTCCGGTTTTACCACCACAGGGGCGTCCATACTTGCCAGGCCGGAGGACTTGGGAAGAGGGGTTCTCTTCTGGCGCAGCTTTACCCACTGGATCGGCGGGATGGGAGTACTGGTATTTCTCATGATGGTTATGCCCATGGAAAACGATAACTCCATGCATCTGGTGCGGGCGGAGGTTCCGGGTCCGACGGCGGGAAAGCTGGTTCCAAGGATGCGCACCACTTCCCGGATCCTGTACAGTATTTACGGAATTATGACTCTGATTCTGGTGGTAATTCTCTGTATCCTTGGCATGAAGCCCTTTGACAGCTTCTGTATTGCCTTTGGTACAGCGGGAACGGGAGGATTTGCGACCTCCAGCGCAGGCATCGGAGGCTATGGAAGCCTGGCTATAGAGATAACGCTGGGAATTTTCATGCTTTTGTTCGGTGTAAACTTTACGGTATATCATTTGATTATGCTCCGGAAATTTAAGGAAGTTTTTTCCATGGAGGAGGTCAAGGCCTATTTTGTGATTGTGGCTTTTTCAACGGCCGCAATTGCGGCTAATATTCTGCACGGGGCGGGAAGTGTGGGGAATGCTTTAAGAGAGGCGTTTTTCCAGGTGTCAAGTATTATTACAACCACCGGATTTGCCACAGTTGACTTTGAGCTATGGCCGGAATTTTCCAAACACCTGTTGGTTCTGCTGATGGTGATCGGCGCCTGTGCCGGCTCCACAGGCGGGGGCATGAAGGTGTCGAGAGTGCTGATTCTGGTCAAATCCTTTGTGGCGGAGATTAAGCAGATTATTAACCCCAGGGAAGTGGTTACCGTATGTGTTAATGGCAAGCCGGTGGATAAGAAGACTCTGAGCTCCACAAGAATCTATGCGGCTGCCTATCTGCTTTTGATCTGCGTGTTTACGTTGATTATCTCTTTAGACGGCCTGGATTTTACAACCAATCTGACGGCAGTGCTTTCCTGCTTTAATAATATCGGGCCGGGACTGAACCAGGTAGGGCCCATGGCGAATTTCAGTGTGTATTCGGATTGGGCGCAGGTGATATTATCGGTAGTTATGCTGACGGGGAGACTGGAGATTTTCCCCATGTTCCTGTTATTTGCCAGATCGGCTCATGACAGATAAGCGGTTGCAGCGCAATTGTTTTTCGTGGTAAGGTATTGCAAAGAGGAATATAAATGTTCAGAAAGGAAGTACGCAGAGACGTACAGGGGTATTGGAATGGGTGAACTTATGGACAGATTCAAAAAGCTGAAGATAACAGTGCATGTGATCTGTGAGGTGCTGGAAATGATTGCGGCAGCCCTGATGCTGGTGGGAATTTTGTTTTCCACCTTCAGCCTGATAAGGAACATAGACATTTTTAGGGAGCTGCTTTCAGATACATCTTCTTTCCGGGGCTACATGGATCAGATTTTCATGCTGGTGATTGGGATCGAGTTTCTTGTGATGCTTTGCAAGCCCAATTCCGAGAATGTTATTGAGGTGTTGATTTTCCTTGTGGCAAGGCATATGATCGTTGGGGAGACAACTCCCTATCAGGACTTTGTCTCGGTGGTCAGCGTGGCCCTTTTGTGTGTGGTGAGAAGGTATCTGCGGATTAACAATGAAAAGCGGGATGAGAAAAAGGCAGCGGGGATCCTGGCAGAGAAGCTCCAAAAGGCCAAAGAAGAAAAAGAATAATTTTTAACAGAAAAGCAGCCGCAGAAATAAAGTGCGGCTGCTTTTCTGTTGTGCGCCTTTCGGCGAAGTTTTAATATTCCATTGCCTTTTCTTCTCCGCTCATGACACGCAGCGCACCCTGAGCCAGGGCAAGCAGCTCGTCCTCGCCGGGATAAACCGTAACAGGGGCAAGGAAACCGACTCTTTCCTGCAGGCCTTTTACCACTACTTTGTCGTAAGCGATACCGCCGGTGACGATGATCTGGTCAATCTGGCCTTTCAGGACACAGGCCATGGAGCCGATGTCCTTGGCGACCTGGAGAATGAAGGCTTCTCTGATTTCTTCCGCCCTCTTGTCACCTTCCTGAACCATTTTCTCCACATTCCGCATATCATTGGTGCCCACATAGGCATTAAAACCACCGTTGCCCACTATTTTTTTGTAGACTTCCTTTTCACTGTACTCACCGGAAAAACACATTTTGATCAATGCGCCGGCAGGAACCGCGCCGGCTCTTTCAGGGGAGAAGGCGCCGTCTCCGTCTAAAGCGTTAAATACATCCACAACCCGTCCCTTTTCGTGAGCGCCCACAGACACACCGCCGCCCATATGTACAACGATCAGGTTCAGGGAATTGTAAGCCTTGCCCTGCTCCTTGGCATAACGCTTTGCCACTGCCTTCTGATTCAGTGCATGGAATACGCTGGTGCGGGGCAGCTCGGGAACGCCGGAGTAGCGGGAGATGGGCATGAGCTCATCCACAACCACGGGATCTACAATGTAGGAGGGAACTCCGATAGAATCTCCGATTTCCCTTGCAAGGATCCCACCCAGGTTGGAGGCATGCTGCCCCTGTTTTCCGATCTTCAGATCCTCAAGAAGAGCGTCGCTTACCGCGTAAGTGCCGCCGGGAATGGGCTTTAACATTCCGCCTCTGCCCACAATCACCTGGAGGGAATGAATGTCGAACTCTTTTTCTTTTAACAGATCCAGAATAATCTGCTTGCGGAAATCTTTCTGATCCACAATGGAAGCATAGCTTGCGATTTCCTCTGTAGAATGGCGCAGAGTTTCTTCAAACAAAAGGGTTTCATCTTCAAATACACCGATTTTGGTGGAGGTGGAACCGGGATTAATGATTAAACTTTTGATAGCCATGTTGATTATCTTGCTCCTTTCAATTTAGGAATGTTTCATTTATTGTCAATTCTTTGCCATAGCTTCGGCAACCACGGCTCCTAACGCAATGGAATTCACCTTGGTTTCAAAATCATCCGAACGGGAGGTTAAAATAACAGGAGCCTTTGTTCCGGTGAGGATATTTCCGTTTACCACCTTGGCCGTGTGAACCAGACATTTGTATACCAGATTTCCGGCGTGAATATCAGGGAAAAGAAGAATGTCCGCATCTCCCTGGATGGCTCTGCCGGTAGCTCCTTTGTGCTTGGCGGCCTCGGGGTCGATGGCAAGGTCTAAGGATAAAGGCCCGTCCACGATACATCCTGTGATCTCGCCGTCCCGGTTCATGCGGGTCAGCTCGCCGGCTTCCACAGTCGCAGGCATCTTGGGATTAATCACTTCCACGGCGGCAAGAGGGGCAATCTTGGGATTTTCGATGCCGCAGGCTTTGGTGATCTCTAAGGTGTTGTTAATAATATGTACCTTGTCCTCCAAGGCAGGATAGGGGATGAAAGCCACGTCGGTTAAGAAAAGCAGACGGTCAATGCCCTCTACCTCAAATACGCACACATGGGAGAGAGGCTTTCCGGTACGCAGACCAACCTCCTTGTCAAGAACACTCTTCAAAAAGCCCTTGGTATCAATAAGGCCCTTCATATACATGTCAGCCCGGCCGTCATGTACCAGCTTAACGGCAGTGAGGGCGGCCTCTGTCATATCCTCCACATTGATGATCTCAAAGCCGCTCAGATCCATCTTCAGAGAGTCCGCGATCTCCATAATTTTCTTTTCATCGCCAACCAGAATGGCGTTGGCAATCTTTCTTTCTTTGGCAGCCACCACAGCTTCCAGCACGGCAGAGTCCTGGGCAACAGCAACCGATACTGTTTTCATTTTGCAATCGTTGACCCTGGCAATTAAATCCGCAAATGTCTTACTCATTTTCCTTCACCTCATATTGTAAATTTTTTGGAAGAATTTTTATGCGCCGCTTTACGGCGTTTCACCACAACATCGTTAAAATAATAACACTGTTTCAGGGAAAATGCAACAATCAGGTCACAAGGAATCCTCCTGTCTGTAACTATTCAGCCAGGTCTGCGCAAGGCCTTCTTATGACGAATCACCAGTTATTTACTGCATGCTCTGCGAAGGAGATAATATCCTTTACCTCCAGCTCTGTGCCGTCATCCAAAACCGCGGTTCCGCAGAAGCTTCCGAACATCTGATGGCAGTTGTTATCTACCCAGAGAAGCTTTATTCTGGTCTCCCTGTCAAAAACCGGGGTGAGCCATAAATCAAGCCGTCCCTCCCGGTCGCACAGATGCCAGGGATCCATGTAGGTTTCTCCCAGGATAAAATCCACCTTGCCGAGCTTGTGGGCTCTGCCTTTATAAAAAAGCATATTTTCGCTGGCGGTTTCTGTGTTCCCAAAGCCGCAGCCCAAATTAAAGCCAAACATCTCCCCTTCCAAATATCCGCTTGCGTTGCTCCAGTACCATTCGCTGTGAAAAGGCCATACCCCTCTGCCCCAGTCTAAAATGCCGAAGGAGTCTTTGGGGTCAAAGCGCCATTCCCTTTTGCGGGTGCGCACCCAGCCTTCTGCCGTCATGCAGTTGATCTTATGATTGTAATAGAACGCATGGGCATACTCGTCAAAGGGCAGATTGATTACCAGAGAATCCGGGTTTTGCCGCTCCAGCCGGACGCGGAGCTCCAGATCCTTCCATCTGCAGGTCAAAATCCGGCTTTGGCCCATCGCCTCAAAGCTCATAAAAATATTGCGGCTGCCGTATTTGCTGGGGAGCCCTCTTCGGGAATAGGCAAGGGTATGATCCTTTTCGGCATTGGAGGGCATATGCAGGGATCCAAAGGGCAGCGGCAGGATCCGGCAGACGTCCAGATATTTTTTCCCTTTCTGAAAATCAAAGAGCATCAGGCTTACCTGTCCGGCGTAGGCGGCGTGGCCGATGGTGAGCTGAAGACACAGGTGGTCATTTGTGATCTGATAGAAGTCCCATTCTTTAATCCGCCACGGGGGAGCCTTGATGGACCTCCGGTCATAACTTAAAATGCTTTTTCTGGAATAACCCGGGATGGGGGCCCCTTTTTTATCCAGCACAGGGCCTTTTGCAAACAGTTCTCGTTCCATATTTTCTTGTGTCCCTCCTTTTAAGCCGGTGCAGGTTGTATCTTATTCGGTGAAAAAAACAGAGTGTTTTGTCTATTTTAACATATTAAGAGAAACTCTCCTATCTTTTTGTTGACAATCAGGGACTAAAGTAATATAAAAATATTAACGAAAACGTTTTTGTAAATCGCCGTGGAAAGATTGCATGAGGGAAAATACAGACAGAGGTGAAGAGGCTGACGGAGGTGCCATAATGGACGAAAAAATGATGTTATTTCTGGGAACAGGGGCGGCAGAAGGGATTCCCACTCCCTTCTGCCGGTGCAGAGTGTGCGAGAATGCAAGAAAAAAGGGCGGAAAGGAAGTAAGAATGCGTTCCAGCTTCCGGGTATCCAAAGAGCTTTTGATTGATTTTGGCCCGGACCTTTTTGCGGGATGTGTGAAAACGGGGACAGATCTGTATGATCTGAAATATTTATTAATCACACATACCCACGAGGATCATTTGGATATTGGCAATTTGTTTCTAAAGCCGATGATCAGCAGAGGAAATGGGGAGAAGCTTCATGTTTATCTGAATGGAGACGGGTATCAGATACTGGAGGCATTAGACCGCATGAAATTTGACGGCAAGGAGGCTTTTTTTGCCAGGGAATTGGAAAAAGCTTATGAATTTCACAGGATGGAGTTTTTCAGACAGTATCAGATCGGGGAATTTGAGGTTACGCCCGTAAAGGGGGAGCATCCGGCTCATTTTGAGAAGAACGCGGCCGGGTATCTGATCAGGCACAAGGATGGAAGGAAGCTTTTGTATGCCCTGGATACGGGATATTATTCTGAGGAAACCCTGCATTTCCTAAAAGGGTGTAAGCTGGATCAACTGATTCTGGAGTGTACCTTTGGCAGCGCCCAAAGAGGCGACCAGCCCTATTCCCATCTGGATTTACATAGTTGCATCAGGCTTTGCGACAGATTGTTTGCCCAGGGAACCCTGAAGGAGAAAACCCAGGTTTATCTGACCCATATCAATCAGGAGCAGGAATATACCCACCAGGATTTGGAGGAGCTGTGCCGCCGGGAGAGGGAGGAAAAGCCCTACCGGCTCTATGTGGCTTATGACGGGCTGAGGCTGGAGAGCCGGGAAGAAGAATAGAAACATGTTTCATAATTTGACAGAGGGAAATCCTTACAAAATCATAATCAGGCTTTCTGTCCCGATACTGACCAGTTATCTGGTTCAGCAGATGTATAATATGGTAGACACTATGGTGGTGGGGCGGATGGTGGGCTCCTCTGCGCTGGCTGCGGTGGGAGCTACCGGAAATATTTACTTTTTTATATCAAGCTTTATTATGGGGCTCACCCAGGGGTTTGCAACTGTAACGGCAAATAAGTTCGGCGCGGGGGACGATCAGGGGGTCAAAAAAACAATTTATCATGCCCTGCTTCTGATCAGCGTCATTTCGATATTCCTTTCCGTTTTTGGGCTGTTTTTTCTGAAAGGATTTCTGGATATTATGAACACGCCGGAAGAAATTTTCAGGGATGCATACGGCTACCTGTCTATTATTATAGCGGGAATGGTTATTACGGCAGTGTTAAACCTTTTATATGCGCTGTTTCGCAGCCTTGGAGATACCAGGACGCCATTGCTTTTTTTACTGTTTTCCAGTATATTGAACGTAGTTCTGGACATTTGTTTTGTGAAATGGATGAAAAACGGCGTGACAGCAGTGGCGTGTGCTACGATTCTTTCTCAGATGACCGTATTGATTATATGCAGCGTTTCTATCAGAAAGGGCAGAGAATTGTTCCGGATGAAAAAGGAGGACAGAGTCATAGACAGGGACTGCGTAAAGGCGCTTCTTAGAATGGGAGTCCCTATGGCGGTTCAGGCCTCCATCACGCAGGTGGGGTTTCTTGCCCTGCAGTCGGCCATTAATACTTTTGGTGTGAATGTGATTGCCGGATATACAGCGGGGAACAAGCTGGAGCAGTTCTGTTTACAGCCTTTGAATTCTTTTGGCGCCGCTATGGCTGTGTATGTGGGACAAAATTACGGCGCAAGGAAAAAGGAGAGGATTAGGGAGGGCGTTCGGGCTTCTGTGCTGCTGGCGGTGGGGACTGCCTTTTTGCTGGGCGGGATATTAAGAGGGTTTGGAACAGGCCTTCTGGGACTGTTTGTGGAGAGTTCGGACAGAGAGGTCATATCTTACGGGCTGCAGTATGTAAATACCTTTTCCCTGTTTTTGTGGGGAGTGGCTTCTATTTTACTGTTCAGGAATATTTTACAGGGGATGACAAATGTGGCGGTTCCCATGACAGTAGGGGCTCTGGAACTTATTGCAAGAATTGTGTGGGTGATCTTTTTATACCAAAAAGGAACCTACGGGATCCTTTGCCTGGTCAATCCTGTGACCTGGGTTATAGCCGCGGTTCCGCTGATCATAGGGTATTTTTGGACGCTGTATCATAAAGAAAAGTGGGAGTGAGATAAGAATAGAAAGCCGCAAGATCAAGAATTTGTGAGAAAACAGTTTCAATTTCACGAGAGTTAATTTATAATGATAAGCAGTTGTCAGAGGCAGGGCCCGGCAACTGCTTATTATAGTAAACAGCAAATGGATTTAATGTTTACTGTATTGCGACGAGGGGCGGCTATGCAGTATTTGAGTAAGGACTATACAATCAGAGATTTGGCAAAGGAGTGTGGAGTCAGCATTGCGACAGCCTCCAAGGCTCTCAATGGGTACTACACGGATGTTAGTCCCAAAACACGGGAAATCGTGATCCAGACAGCCAACAGGCACGGCTATATCCCCAATAATGCCGCGCAGAATCTAAAAAGACACAGCAGCAGGAGTGTTGTTCTTTTGTTCAACGACCCCCAGCATCCCACCGTGAATGCGTCAATTTTGATATATACAGAGATAACCGGAAGAGAGAACTATAAGCTGGTCGTCCGGTATGCCAATGGTGAGGATATGATTGTGGCGGCGCTTAAGGCCATTAAAGAAAATAAAGCGGCGGGAATTATCATGGTGGGAGATAGTATAGGCGGACGGGAGAAGGAAGTGAGCCGCTTTGGAATTCCTGTGCTGGTTTTGGAATCGGCCAAAGGGCTGGATTTGGAAACCGCTGAGAATGTATCCTGCTTTTGTATCAATAATATAAAAGAAAGCTATCGGATGACCAAATATCTGATCGAAAAAGGCGCGCGGGAAATAGCCCTTTTTACCACGGAGCAGGACTGTCCCAAGGTGGGAGGATTAAGAACAGAAGGATATAAGATGGCGCTGAAAGAGGCCGGGCTTGTGGTCGAGCCCAATCGCATTGTAAATGTGGAGGATATTTATTTTGAGAGCGGCTACAAGGCGGCCAAAAAACTGATCGAACAAAAGATCCCCTTCTCGGCTTTGCTGTGTGTCTCCGATAACTTATCTCTGGGAGCCATGAGAGCTTTTCATGAAGAGGGAATTAAAGTGCCGAAGGAAGTTATGGTGGCGGGGTTTGACGGAAGTAGGTTTACGGATTATGTGGTTCCTTCAATTACCACCTCGTATATTCCGGTGGAGGATATTTACCGGGATTCGGGGCAGCATTTGATGGATAGGATCTGCCGGAATGCCGAAAGGGCTGTGAAGGAATATCCGGGAAGAATTTTGGAGAAAGAATCGACTTTGACTTAAAAGAGGACATAATGGAAATGCATAGGAAAGGGGTCTTTCTGCTGGCTCTTATAAATACGCTTTTTCTTTTTTTGCTGGTGGGCGGCCCGATCGTGAAAGAGAAGATTGACGAAGCAAATAAAGAAGTAATTTATCTGGGACAGGAGGAGCCTGAAGACGGACAGAAAACGGCAGAAGAACAAAAACAGGCGGCGGATAAAATAAAGGCGGGCGGGACGGAAGTTCCCCGAAAAGCCCTTTTGCAATTACCGGAAGTTTCCCTGACCTTGGAAGGTGAAGGGGAGGGATTGCGTGTTTCCATGTGGCATAATGAAGAGGGTATCTGCTATTTTTTTCTGCCTGGATTTGCGAAAGGAAAAGGGCTGATCTTAGACAAGGTTGAAGAAGGGCTCCTTCATATTGACGGCAAGAGGATAAAAGAGGGAGATGTTCTGCGTCAGATTGCGGAAGAAAAGACCTATGAACTTTTGCTGACAGACCAGGAAGGCGGCGGGCTTTTTCAAAGCAGCCTGATTTTTATGTATTCCTCGGATTTGCCTGTGCTTTCCCTTTCCACGGATTCCGGCACCATGGAAAAGATTGACGCAGATAAAGAAAATCAGGAAGCCGGGGATATAATTCTTTACGGCGAAAAAGGAGAAATCCTGTATACCGGACAGGCGGAAAGTATCAGAGGAAGAGGAAATTCCACTTGGGGGCTTGCCAAAAAGCCTTATCAGATAAAGCTCTGTGAGAAAACAGATCTTTTTGGCTTTGGAGGGGCATCCGGCTTTAACCTTTTGGCAAACGGATACGACGAGACCAGGCTGCGCAATCAGATTACGCTGGGACTTGCCAGAGAACTGGAAATGGATTACGTGCCGGAGGGGCAGATGATCGACCTTTATTTGAATGATTGCTATTGGGGGAACTATTATCTGACGGAAAAAATTCAGGTGGGTGAGAGCAGAGTTGCTATCCGGAATATGGAGGAACTGGTGGAGGCTGTATACAGCCCGGAGGAGCTTGAAAAAATAGAGAGAGCAGAAAATGAGGACGGAACCAGAAAGTGGGCCCTGACAGGACTGCCCGGGGAGGACATCACGGGGGGCTATCTGCTGGAAAGAGAGCTTGAAACCCGTTTTAAGACGGAAATCAGTGGTTTTATAACAAAGCAGGGGGACTGCTATACCCTCCAGAGTCCTCTCTACGCTTCGGAGGAACAAGTCAATTATATCGCGGATCTGATGCAGGAATTCCAGGATGCCATAGAGCAGGAAGACGGGATCCATCCGCTTACCCAAAAGCATTATTCAGAGTATATTGATGTAGATTCCTTTATTCAGAAATATTTGGTGGAAGAGGTTTCCAAGAATTATGACGGCGGTGTCACCAGCAGCTTCTTTTATAAGCCGCAGGATTTGGTCAGCACGAAGATTTTTGCCGGCCCGGTGTGGGATTATGATGTGGCTTTCGGCAACTGCAACCTGGACCGGATTGCCAGCAATCCTCTTGGAATCACCAGACTGAACAATCATATATATGGCACGGATATGTTTGTAAAGCTGTATGAAAAGGAAGATTTCTATGAGCGGATGGTAAAGATGTATGAGGAAAAGGTCCTTCCTTATCTTGATGAGTTGCTGGAGAAGGGAATCGACGAGATGGTGGAGCAGAGCCGCAAATCTGCCGAGGTAGACAGCGTCAGATGGGAGGAGCTAAAAAACCGGTATCAGTATTATGAGGAATATGACAATGATGTGAGATACCTGAAATATTTCGTGCGGGAGAGAAGAAACTTCCTGAATCAGGTTTGGCTGGAGAAAGAGAGCTATCATAATGTAAACTTTATGGTGGATGGGGAGATATGGCAGATCCTGTGTATCAAAGACGGCGAAACCCCAAAGGCGGAGCCTGTACCGTCAAGATACAGCACAGGCTCCCTGTTCATGGGGTGGTTTACGGAGGATGGGGTTCCCTACGACCTCTACAAACCGATCTATGAGGATATGACCTTCCATGCCTCCTGGCAGGAACTGCTTCAGAAAGAGAAGGTTTCTGGGAATCCTTAAAAGAGAAGGGGCTGCCAAAAGGCAAATAGTCCCGGTGGAAGGAACAGAAACGGATTTTGATTGGAAGTTTGATAAGCAGTCTGAATAAGCGTATAAAAGATAAATGATGGGCTGTCCCAGTAAATAGACAGGCGCCGTGTTTGTGTATTTTAACACATTAAGAATGCGGTTCCTGTCTTTTTTTGTGGAAATCACAGCGGAAAATATGCACTATAAATATTTTTGAAGGTAGTAACATGTGTATAAAAATAATAAAAATATATTGCGATTGTTGACAATGATTATATAAAGTGATATAAAGTGACTAACGAAAACATTTTCGTAAAATCAGGGCGCAAACCCAATAGTAGGAGGAAAAGAAATGAGAAAAAGAAATTTGTTAGCAGTGTGTCTGGCGGCGGCCATGTCTTTGACGCTGATTGCCTGCGGTAACTCAGGAGGGACGCAAGAGCCTGCGGAAACTCCTGCAGTAAGCACAGAGAGTGAGGCCGAAGGCGCTGGAGAAGCTGAGGCTGTCCAGGAAACGGCCGGGGAGGAAAAAACAGGTTCGGGAGATGTGGTAGAACTGGAATGGCTTCATATCTGGCCCGAATATGACGACATTTGGAAAGAAGCCGTTGCGGATTTTGAAGCGCAGCACGAAAACATTAAGATCAATACGATTGCAATCAGTTGGGATAAGCTGAGCAATTCTCTGCTCACCTACTTTGCAGGAGGAGACGCGCCGGATGTCATGCCTACCTGGGGCACCGGGCGTTATCAGGCCATGGGAGCGATTATGGATTTAACTCCTTATCTGGAGGCTGACAACGGGGCATGGAAAAATACCTTTGGCGGAGCAGGGCTTGGCGTCGGTAAGGTGGGGGATTCCTATTATTCCGTACCCCTTCGGACTACCGCCACATTGATGATCTATAACAAGACGATGATGGACGAGCACGGCTGGAAGGAACCTGCCACGCAGGAAGAGTTTGAAGCTCTGATGGAAGAAATTAAGGCGGCAGGCATAACGCCGCTGATCTGCCCCGGTAATCCGGAAGGCTATCAGATTGCCGTAATCGGCAATAACTTTGCAGAGCATAAGCTTTATGCCAACGGAAAGCTGGAGGATCCTGAATACAGAAGCGGACATATGTCTGACATTGGGGAAGAATATACCTATGCCGCTGAGAAGCTGCGGAAATGGTACGACAATGGATGGATAGACGCCAATGCCACCGGGATGACCAGAGATGAGGCGGGACAGGCATTTTATACACAGAAAGGAGTATTTTATTTCTCCAATAACAATGAATATGCAAACCATGCGCAGGCTGCAGCGGAAGCGGGCTTTGAGCTGGGAGCCATGGCTATGCCGGCGCCTGAAGGAACACCTGTTATAATCAACAACTTTGGCGCGGATTCCTGGATGGTCAGCGCCAAGACCGAACATCCGGACGAATGTATGGAATGGCTGAAATATCTCAGCTCCGATGAGTTTATGCAGAATTTTGCCGATAAGACCAGTTCTGTTGTAGGCAATGCCAGCGTTTCTTATTCCGATGCGGCGATGCAGAAGTTTGCAGATATTTTCAGCGGAACACAGTGCTATAGGATCAACGCGGACTATGTTTCCAATGACTGTAATATTGACATCAATATGGAAATGATCAACTATCTGCTGGATCCCGCTTATACTCCTGAGAAATTAGGCGAATACGCGGCAAATGCCTGGGCGGAGAATATTGCCGAAAATGCAGGCTGATCAGGCGGCGTCACGTTATCCGTAAATCGTAAAGATAGAAATTCCTGCCTGATTGAGGTTTCGGTATGATAGGATACGGGAAATCAGGCAGGGATATTTTAAAATGAGAAAGTGTGGTGTAAAATATGCATAGAACAAGACAATTCAAACAAAAGCTGCTGGGTTTGATATTCCTTCTGCCGGGTCTGTTCTTTTTGGGAGCCTTTCTGGTTTATCCGGTGATCAACGGTATCGTTTTGTCCTTTACTGACTGGAATGGTTTCAGTGACAATGCAAAATTCATCGGACTGAAAAACTACATATCTCTGTTTACAAGTACGCCGGATTACTGGAATGGGATGAAGGTGGTTTTATTCTTTGCTTTCGCCTCTACGGCGATCCAGACGGTGCTTGGCTTTTTTCTGGCATTTCTTGTCTATCATATGACAAAGAAATGGCAAAATTTTTATAAGGTGGCGCTGTATCTTCCGGTGATTCTTCCGGCTGCTGTGGTTGCGGTTATGTGGAGGTTTATGCTGGGGGCGGATGCGGGAATGATCAATGAGCTTCTGCGGACGATGGGGCTGGAAGCGTTTACCCATTCCTGGCTGGGAGAGAAGGACACGGCAATGTGGGCGGTGATCATGGTAAATACCTGGCAGTATGTGGGGTTTACCATGGTTTTGTATTACATCAGCATGCAGAATATTTCAAAGGATGTGTTAGAATCGGCGGAGATAGACGGGGCAAACAAATGGCACAAGCTGCGGTATTTTTTCCTGCCTCTCACAATGGGAACCACGGAAACGAATATTATTTATTCTATCACCGGCGGCATGAAGTCCTTTGCCCTATTTTATATGCTGACCGGAGGCGGGCCGGGAACGGCTACCCGTGTGGTTGCCCTGGTTGTTTATAATAAGGCCTTTGTGGATTACAGATTTTCAAGCGCGCTGGCGATGTCAACAATTCTGTTTGCTATTATTCTGACGCTGACGCTGGTAGCAAGAACGACAGCGGGACACTTTAACTATGAGAATGAGGGATAGAGGGGGGATGGGAATGAAAAAAATAACAGGAAAAATATTGGGGCAGATCGTTCTGATCCTTTTTGCAGTGATCGTGCTTTATCCGCTTTTTTTTGTTTTTATGACTTCCTTTAAGTCAAATTTTGATGTGATTTCCAATCCCTTTGGGATGGGAACCTTTAAGCCGGGGAATTACCCCCAGGCCTGGCGTGTGGGAAGGATCGGCGAATACTTCTTAAACAGTGCGTTTATTACTCTGGTGACATTGGCGCTCCAGATGATAGTGATTGTTCTTGCGTCTTATTCTTTTGCGAAACTAAAGACATGGGGACATCAGATCCTTTTTATTCTGTTTCTGACAGGGCTGTTTGTAACGTCGGAAATGATTACAGTGCCCAATTTCGGAACCATGAAAAATCTGGGGCTGATTGATACCAGAATATCCCTGGTTCTTCCCTATGTCGCCTCCGGAATAGCCCTGGCAACCTATATCGCCACCAATTATATACGATCACTGCCCATGGAACTGGATGAGGCGGCGATCGTAGACGGGGCAAGTATGATCCAGTTGCTGACGAAGATTGCGCTGCCGCTTATGAAGCCTATTCTGGCAACAATTTTTATCTTTAACTTTCAGGGAGTCTGGAGCGAATTTTACTGGGCGCTTATTATGATCCGGACGGAAAGCAAACGAACTTTGCAGCTTGGCCTTATGAATTTCCAATCCCAGTTTGGGACGGACTACGGTGTTCTGGCGGCGGGTCTGGTGATGGCCACATTACCGATTCTGGTGATCTATCTGGCGTTCTCGTCACAGTTTATAGGGGGAATGACCGCAGGAGCGGTAAAAGGATGAGGGAGGCGTTATAATGGATGAAAAAATGATGTTGTTTCTGGGAACAGGAGCGGCGGAGGGAATCCCTACTCCTTTTTGCAGATGCCGTGTCTGTGAAAATGCAAGAAAAAAAGGAGGAAAGGAAGTAAGAATGCGTTCCAGCTTCCGGGTTTCCAGAGAACTTCTGATTGACCTGGGACCGGATCTGTTTTCTGCTTGCGTGAAAACCGGTACGGATCTGTACGACCTTAAGTATGTGCTGATTACGCACACCCATGAGGATCATCTGGATATTGGAAATCTGTTCCTGAAACCGATGATCAACAGAGGAAACGGAGAAAAGCTTCATATATATTTGAACGGAGATGCTTTCCGGTTCTGGTCAGCGCTGGAGGAGCGCATGAAATACGAAAAGAGGGAGGCATTTTTTAAAGAATCCCTGAAAGAAAATTTTGTGCTTCACAGACTGGAATTTTATCAGAAGTATCGGATTGGGGAATTTGAGGTAGTTCCGGTAAAAGGAGAGCATCCGGCTCATTTTGAGAAGAATGCGGCGGGGTATCTGGTTCGGCAGAAGGATGGAACGGAATTTTTATATGCGTTGGATACGGGCTACTATTCCGAGGAGACTCTGAACTTTTTGTCCGGCCACAGGCTGGATTTGTTGATATTGGAATGCACCTTTGGCAGTGCCATGAGAGGGGATAAACCTTATTCGCATCTGGATCTGCACAGTTGTATCAGGCTCTGTGACAGATTGTATGAGCAAGGGACACTGACAGAGGGCGCAAGGGTTTATCTGACTCATATTAATCAGGAACAGGAATATACCCATGAGGAGCTGGCAAAGGTGTGCAGCAGGGAGAGAGCGGAAAAGCCTTATCAGATGTATGCGGCCTATGACGGCTTGAAGCTGACGGAGGAAAGGGCGGATTGAGGGGATGCAGATTTGGAAGTGATATTGCCGGACAGGGAGGAATCAGACTATGATGACGATCGAATGTAATGGACTGGAGCTGGCATTTAGCGACAGGGGACAGCTTGCAGGAATTTTTCAGGATGGAAAGTGCATTACGGATAAAAGAAGGGAAGACTTTTTCCTTCAGATCAGTGTGAACGGCGTCTGTTATACGGACGCGAAAGACTTTGTGTTTGAAAAGGCACAGCAGGCAGAGGGCAGGCTGGTTATTTACTATAAGCTTTTGAACAGGATGCGGATCGCGGTATATCTGGAGGCCATGGATACTTATATCAGGTTTCATGCCGCTTTTTATAATGGGCCGGATGACGGGGATAAGAAAGAGGTTTCGGATATTGTTTTTTGCCTTCCTGCCATCCGGTATGAGGGGATAGAGAAGGACCGGTTCCATTCTCCGGGGCAGGGTGCCTGCTATGAAGTAACTTCCGAAAATATTACCTTTACTCCGGAGAGCAGGGTAGCGGATATGGCAGGCTTTGTTCTGCAGGAGGATATGTATTCTACGACGCCGGATAAAGGAGCAGGACTTCTGGCGGTGGAAGATGAGGGGCGAGATAAGGCAATCGGTTTTGTGACCTACTGTGACAGGGAGAATTTCTTCCCCATGACAAAGGTGGAGGGGCAGGGAATCTACCTGATTCAAAAGGAAAAGCTGGTTTTTGAGCTGACACGCTTCCCGGAAATGGAAGGGGGGTATCTGTATCTGCTTCCCGGAAGAGGTTACCGGCAGGTGCTGGAAGCATATCAAAGGCTTCTGAAAGAGGAGACAGGGCTGAAAACACCGAAAACGCCCGCCTGGTTTTTAGAGGGGGCTGTGTTGGAGGTGAGCATGATGCAGCTTGGAAACTTTAAGGCGGCTGTGGAGCGGATCGATGAGTTTTATGAAATCGGGATCAGAACTCTGTATATGATGCCCTTTGCCAGCTTTGACCGGCCTTCGCCCTATTGTACCATGGATTACTTCCGAATCGATGAGGCATATGGAGGGGAGGAGGATTTCCGTGAGTTTGTGAGGAAACTGCATAAAAAGGGGATGCGGATTCTTCTGGATTTTGTGCCTCAGGGAGCATCCGTGAACAGCCCGCTGATCACGGAACATCCGGACTGGTTCGAGAGAGACAGGGAAGGGAATATGACGGCTTCCCACGGGTGGGATGACACCCGTTCCTTTGACTGGGCCAATCCAAAAGTGCAGGAGTTCTTTGTGGAGGTGGGATGCTACTATGTGAAGGAATTTGATGTGGACGGTTATCGTATAGACGCGCCCCACTGGAAGGAGCCTAATTTCGACAAAAGGCTTCCCTATCATGCCAGTAACACCTGTTTTGGAAGCGTTCGTATGCTGCGTAAATTGCTGGCGGAGCTGGTAAAGATCAAACCGGATGTGGCGCTGATGAATGAGGTATGGGGGATTGTGTATGCGGACTGCACCCATGCGGTTTGCGAGTATAATGTTCACTGGGCGCTGTATAACGCTGCCCTGGGAGTGTTTAAAGGCAGGCAGTTGCAGAGATGGCTTTCAGATTACCGCTATACACAGTTTGAGAATAGCTGTAAGGTGTTATTTTTGGAAACTCACGATACCAGGCTTTTGACTCCGGTTTCCTATCGGATCAGAGGGGCGGCGGTCACGGAAAATTTGATGGATCTTGCAGTGTTTATGGGATATGTTCCCATGATCTGGTATGAGGAAATGCCGCACAGAAGAGCATATTATCAGAAACTTCTCAGGCTCAGGCAGGAGCTGGGAGAAGCGCTTTGGAACTGGGCGGATACGGACCGGATATTTGCCGATAACGAAAATGTATTTGTGGCGTCCCGTCAGAACGGCGGCAGGAGGATGCTGTTTTTGATAAACTTTGGAAATTATCCTGTAAAAACTTCCCTGAAGGGCCTGGGAGATTATTTCGGACTTAGGGAAGGAAAAAGGTACCGTACCTCCATGGTCTATTCCGAGGAGATGAGGATAGCGACAGGTTCGGAAAATCAGTTCAAAAGAGACCGGATTTTGTGGGAATCTGCGGATGTGTTTACCGTGCAGGACGGGGACAGGCTGGTGTGGGGGCTGCAGGCCTGCACTTCTTACTGGCTGGAGATCGTGGAAGATTAGGCTTATTCTGTTTCGGCTCCGGATGCGGCCGGCCGCCTGGAGCAGAAAGGGGTTATTTGAGAATGAAAAGAAAAAACAGACTGATTGTAGAGACAAAATGTGGAGCAGTAGAGGGGATTTGTTGTGAAAAAAGAAAAAATCCGGCGGCAAAAAGCGAAAAAGAAGTGATTGAGTTCAGAAGCATTCCCTACGCACAGCCGCCGGTGGGAGAGCTTAGGTGGAAGCCTCCTGTTCCCGTTAAAAGATGGGAAGGGGTGAAAAATTGTAGGGAATACGGCCTTATCCCTATGCAGTATCTGGACGGTGCTTATGTCGAACCCTATCAGAGCGACTTTTATTTTGACGGGGTTCCGAAAATGGGGGAGGACTGTCTGTATCTCAATATTATGGTAAGCAAAAAGACTCTGGAAGGGGATGAGAAAAGGCCTGTTTTTGTCTGGTTTCATGGGGGCGGGCTGAGTAACGGCTTTACCTATGAACCGGAGGCGGACGCAAGGGCCTTTGCGGAGAAGGATATTGTGGTGGTTTCGGTTGAGCAGAGACTTGGGATGTTTGGATACCTTGCTCTTCCGCAGTTGACGAAGGAACAGGGACAAAGTGGAAATTATGGATTAATGGATCAGATTATGGCATTGGAATGGATCAGGGAGAATATTTCCTGTTTCGCAGGGGATCCGGACAAAATCACTTTGGGCGGACAGTCCGGCGGAACCGCAAAGGCTTTGACACAGGTTATTTCTCCCCAAAATACGACGCCGGTAAAACGTCTGATTTTGCAGAGCGGCTTTAACTGGGAGAGGCAATACCCCACCCAGGAGCAGGCGGAGGAAAGAGGTATGCAGCGTCTGGAGGAACGGAGAATACGGCCGGACTGCCCTCTTGAGGTGCTGCGCAGTATGGATGCGGCCTGCTTTATTAAAGAGAGGGATAAAGACAATTACGGATATACGGTAAATATTGACGGATTATATGTGACGGATCAATCCGCGAAAGACGCGGTCAGAGCCGGCAAGCTGCGGGATATTTCCGTTTTGTCAGGAACCAATCTGGGGGAGAGCGATTATCTGAGGGCGGGAAGCCGGGAAGAATTTTACAGGGCTTACCGGGAGATGCTTGGAGAACTCTATGTTAAATATGAATTTGAAAATTTGATAAACGTGGATGATTACGGCGCGGATGAAATGTCCAGGAGCCTGGCAAGCCTTGGACTTGGATGTCAGGATTCCAGAAATTTGATGCTTTGCAGAGTGTACGGAAAGATGGCGGAAGAAAAAATAGGAGGAAAGTCTGTGAATTATGCCTATCTATTCTCACACCGTACACCGGAGCGGATGGAAGAGGTAGGGACACAGCGCTCCGCATTGAGACAGTGGAGCTGGCATTCAAGCGAGTTGTGGTACAGCTTTGATTCCATAGAAGAGGGAAAGCCCAGGGTAAGAAAATGGACAGACTGGGATTATAATCTGGCGGGAAAAATGAATTTTTATTGGTCAAATTTTATTAAGACGGGGGACCCCAACGGACAGGGACTGCCTTATTGGCCGCCCTCCGGAAGAAAAATGGGATATATGGTTTTGGGAGACGGGATTTACGGGGTTGAGGATAAAGAGAGCAGACTGGAGGAATTGATGGAGGAGTTTGTAAAAAAACGGTTTGATTTTTCATAAAAATATTTTATAATTAAATATTATCGGTTGGTAAAGAGGACAGGCTATGCAATATTTGAGTAAAGACTTTTCGATCAGAGATCTGGCTAAGGAGTGTGGGGTGAGCGTTTCTACCGCCTCCAAGGCGTTGAACGGGTATACCGATATTAGCCCCAGGACCCGGGAATATATCATACGGACAGCCAATAAGCACGGATATATTCCTAATAATTCAGCCCAGAATCTGAAGAGGCATAGCAGTAAAAATGTTGTCCTGCTGATCAATGACCCGCAGCACCCTACAATCAATCTGATGGTTATGATTTATACCGAGATAACTAAGAGGGAGAATTATAAGCTGATAATCAGGTATACGAATGGGGAAGATATGATCGCTGAGGCGCTGAGGGCCATCAAGGGAAGCAAGGCGGTGGGAATCGCTATGATGGGCGACAGTATTGCCGGGCGGGAGAAGGAAGTGGGGATGTTCGGCATTCCCGTGATGCTCATTGAACTGACAGATCACCTGGATTTGAAGAAAGCAGACAATGTATCCAGCTTCTATATCAACGATATTAAAGAAAGCTACCAGATGACCAAATACTTTATCGATAAAGGGGTGCGGGAGATAGCGCTTTTTACTACAGAGGAGGATGGCCCGAAGGTGGGCGGTCTGAGAAGCAAAGGATACAGGATGGCCCTGACAGAGGCCGGGATTGGGATAAGCCTAGATCGTATTGTGATAGTAGAAGACATCTATTTTAAAAGCGGTTATGAGGCTGCCAAAAGGCTCATAGAGAACCGGGTACCGTTTTCGGCGCTTCTGTGTGTTTCCGATAATTTATCTATGGGGGCCTGCCGGGCTTTCCATGAGAAAGGGATTAAGGTGCCCGGGGATATTATGGTGGCAGGTTTTGACGGAAGCACATTTACGGATTATTCGATTCCGTCTCTCACGACCTCGTATATCCCTGTAGAGGATATGTTCCGGGAGTCGGCGCATCATCTGATGGACATGATTTGCCGGAATGCAGAAAGGCGCTTTAAATGCTACTCCGGCAGTATTCTGGAGAAAGAATCGACTATGAGATAAAAAAGCGGGGCTTCCTTTTGCGGGAAGCCCCGGTTCTTTAAGTAAGCTTCTTGGAGAAATACAAATTCAAATCATCATCATTGCGGCACTCCCCATATGGCTCGCACACGCCCTTCCCATACCACACACCGGAGCCGTCGGGGATATAACCCCGTTTCACATACATGCGCTGGGCGCTTCCGTACCCGCTGTGAAGCCCTACGCCCAGATACACCGTATCGCTGTACCTTGATGCAATCTCTTCCGCCACATCCATGAGCTTGCTGCCGATGCCGTGTCTGCGGAATTTTTCAAGGACGCCGAAGTCCACAATTTCCGGATACCCCATGTCTGCAAAGGCGCCCCAAGGGGAATTGGGGTAGACATTAATATAGCCTGCCACCTGGCCGCGGTACTCGGCAGCCAGAGCGGTGGCGTTCATTTCCTTTCGATGCCTTAAGCGCATCTCGTATTTGTCTGCGCTGGCATTCCATCCCTGGGCGATTTCTTCTGCGGTTATAACAGGAACATCCCCGGGCTCCAAGTCGCGTATTTTTATTTCGTTGTCCTCGTAGTAGATCATAATAGTGAACCATGCTCCTTTTTAGATTAAAACTATAATATTTCAATATGGTTTGCCTGAGTAATTATATCATGGCATAAAGTCTCTTATTTTTCAAATATTTTATCATTGACTTTCCCCGCCGCGTATGATATAAAAGAAAACATAAACCGTTGAGGAAGAGTAAGTACTTTTGTAAATCTTTATTACAGAGAGCCGCGGCAGGTGGAAGGCGGCATAAGGAAGCAGGAGGAATGGGCTTCGGAGGGCGAGTCGAAGGATCAGTAGACGAGACGGAGAGGAAACTTCGTTACCAAATCCAGCATATGATAGTATGCGATGAGCGGGCGTATTATAAGATTACGCCAAGCCGGGTGGCACCGCAGGAGATGATACTCTTGTCCCAGCATTGGATTGGGATGGGAGTTTTTTTATGCATAAAAGCTTTCATCCAGTCGAATAAAAAGACTATGGAAACGGAGGAATCAAACATGAGCGAAGAAAACAAAAAAATCCCCTACAAGATTTATCTGGAAGAAAAGGAGATGCCCACAAGCTGGTATAATGTGCGGGCCGATATGAAAAACAAACCCGCTCCCCTTTTAAATCCCCAGACCCTGCAGCCCTTAACCTTTGAGGAAATGCGCGGTATCTTCTGCGACGAGCTGTGCAGGCAGGAGCTTGACGATACCACGGCCTATTTTGAGATTCCGGAGGACATCAGGAAGTTTTATAAGATGTACCGTCCCTCCCCTCTGGTGCGGGCCTACTGTCTGGAAGAAAAATTACAGACTCCCGCAAAGATCTATTATAAATTTGAAGGAAATAACACCAGCGGCAGCCACAAGCTCAACTCGGCCATTGCCCAGGCCTACTACGCCAAACAGCAGGGGCTGAAGGGCGTGACCACAGAAACGGGAGCGGGCCAGTGGGGAACTGCCCTTTCCATGGCATGTGCTTACCTGGGGCTTGACTGTCAGGTGTATATGGTGAAGTGTTCTTATGAGCAAAAACCCTTCCGCAGGGAGGTGATGCGCACTTATGGGGCCAATGTAACTCCCTCTCCCTCGAATTTGACCCAGGTGGGGCGAAAGATCCTGGAGGAATTCCCCGGAACCACCGGAAGCCTTGGATGCGCCATTTCTGAGGCGGTGGAGGCGGCGACTTCCAAGGAAGGTTACCGCTATGTATTGGGCTCCGTGCTTACCCAGGTGCTGCTCCATCAGTCCGTGATCGGCCTGGAGGCAAAAGCGGCTCTGGATAAATATGGAGTGAAGCCGGATGTGATTATCGGCTGCGCCGGCGGCGGCTCCAACCTGGGCGGTTTGATTTCTCCGTTTATGGGAGAAAAATTAAGAGGAGAGGCAGATTACCGCTTCGTGGCCGTAGAGCCTGCTTCCTGTCCAAGCCTTACCAGAGGGAAATATGTCTATGACTTCTGTGATACCGGCAAGGTTTGTCCTCTGGCCAAGATGTATACCCTGGGCAGCGGTTTTATTCCTGCAGCCAATCATGCAGGGGGACTGCGTTACCACGGTATGAGCTCCGTGTTATCCCAGTTGTATGCCGACGGCTATATGGAGGCCGTGAGCGTGGAGCAGACTGCGGTATTCAAGGCGGCAGAGGAGTTCGCAAGGGTAGAGGGGATTCTGCCTGCGCCGGAAAGCTCCCATGCCATCAAGGCAGCCATCGACGAAGCCCTAAAATGCAAGGAGACAGGGGAAGAAAAGACCATCCTCTTCGGTCTTACCGGAACGGGTTATTTCGATATGGTTGCTTACGAGCGCTTCAACAACGGGGAAATGACAGATTATGTTCCTGCCGATGAGGAGCTTGCAAAAGGGTTTGCCGGGGTTCCCCGGTTTCCCGGAAATGAGATCTAAAATGAGATAAATTGGTGCAGGGAATGCAAATTATATCCCCCGCTTTCTGAGGTCTGGAAAGCGGGGGATTACTGTTTTTATCATCTGTCCGGGAGAATAGCAGTTCATCCAGGGCCGTTTCTTAGAGAAAGCTTAGAGAATGCTCTATTATAATGGGCAGCATCAGACAGAAAGCAATTTTCAAACACACTCTAAGAGAAAGCGGGGAACAGATATGAAAAAGAAGTACGTGATAGGGGCGGCCGTATTGGCGCTTATGACCGTATTGACATCGGGATGCGGCAGGGAGCCGGAAGAAAAATCCAGCATTGACGTCTTTTCGGAGGAGGAACCGGGTACAGAGCAGAGGGAAGAAGAAACGGAGACAGAGCAGACCCAGGAGGAACCGGGTACAGAACAGACGCAGAAGGTACAGCCGGAAGAGGACGGCCCGGAAAAGGTACAGCCGGAAGAGGATAACCCGGAAAAGATCCTAATAGGCGGTAAGGTGAGAAGCATCGCGAAGAATTCTTTTGTGCTCAGCCTTACACTATGGGAAGACGCAGAGGACGGGAAAGGATCGACGGTTGTGATTCCGCAGCCGGGCAGTCCTGAAGAGGAGCTGGTGAGCGTGCGGTGCGGGGATTTGGTTGTTTATGAGCTGTGGACAATCCAGGGCGGCGGCGCAGGTATTCAGAAAGAGGAAGCCTCTTTTTCAGAGATTCAGGAAGGGACCGGTCTGGAGACGGAAGGACATTATGAAGGGGATGAATTTGTGGCGGACAAGGTGATTATCGAGGTCTATGAGTAAGGGGGAGCACTCATTTTTCAGATAACAGTTGAATCCAATCCGTAAATCTGTTACAATAAGGCTTAAAGTTTTTTGAAGGTCTGTTGGAAGTATGGAGGATTCAAATGAATATAATCCAAAAGGTATTTGGCACCCACAGTGAAAGAGAGTTAAAGCGCATTGAAGGAACGGTGAAACAGATTGAAGACCTGCGTCCTTCCATGCAGGCGTTGTCAGATACAGAACTTGCGGCGAAAACCGAAGAGTTTAAGAAGCGTTTAGGAGAAGGAGAAACCTTAGACGATTTACTCCCGGAAGCCTTCGCGGTGACAAGGGAGGCAGCCCGCCGGGTACTCAATACAGAGCACTACAGGGTGCAGTTGATCGGCGGTATTATCCTGCATCAGGGCCGTATCGCGGAAATGAAAACCGGTGAAGGAAAGACCCAGGTGGCAACCCTTCCCGCATACTTAAATGCCTTAGCGGGAAAAGGGGTCTGCGTAGTTACGGTCAATGACTATCTGGCCAAGCGTGACGCGGAGTGGATGGGAGAAATCTACAAATTCTTAGGTCTTACTGTGGGCATGGTTTTAAACAGCATGAAGTCGGATGAGAGAAGAGAGGCTTATGCCTGCGACATTACCTATGTCACCAACAATGAGCTGGGCTTTGACTATCTGAGAGACAACATGGTGATCTATAAGGAGCAGTTGGTGCTCCGCCCCCTGCACTATGCCATCATCGACGAGGTGGACTCGGTACTCATTGACGAGGCCAGAACCCCTCTGATCATATCCGGACAGAGCGGCAAATCCACCAGGCTTTATGAGGTATGCGACGTACTGGCCAAACAGATGAAGCGCGGCGAGGACATGGAAGAGCTGACCAAGATGGATGCCATCATGGGCGTGGAGAGAGAGGAGACAGGGGATTTCATTGTCAATGAAAAGGACAAGGTAGTCAACCTTACCGCCCAGGGCGTTGAAAAGGTAGAGAAATTCTTCCAGATCGAAAACCTTGCCGATCCAGAAAATATAGAGATTCAGCATAATATCATATTGGCTCTTCGCGCCAATAACCTGATGTTCAGGGACCAGGATTATGTGGTAAAGGATGAGCAGGTGCTGATCGTGGACGAGTTTACCGGACGTATCATGCCGGGAAGACGTTATTCCGACGGCCTGCATCAGGCAATCGAGGCAAAAGAGCATGTAAAGGTTAAGCGTGAGAGCAAGACTCTTGCAACGATTACATTCCAGAACTTCTTTAATAAATTTGAAAAGAAAGCGGGTATGACCGGTACGGCCCTCACCGAGGAGCGGGAATTCCGTGATATTTACGGCATGGACGTTATCGAGATTCCCACCAATAAGCCGGTTGCAAGAAAGGACCTGCAGGATGCGGTGTACAAGACCAGGAAGGAAAAGCTTCACGCCATTGTGGAAGCGGTGAAGGAGTCCCATGCCAAGGGACAGCCTGTACTGGTGGGTACGATTACCATAGAAGCCTCCGAGGAGCTCAGCAGGCTTCTGACAAAGCAGGGGATCCAGCACAAGGTGCTGAATGCCAAGTTCCACGAGCTGGAGGCGGAGATTGTGGCGGACGCAGGTATTCACGGCGCCGTGACCATCGCAACAAATATGGCCGGCCGCGGTACGGATATTAAGCTGGACGATCTCTCCAGAGAGGCAGGGGGGCTCAAAATCATAGGAACCGAGCGCCATGAGTCCAGACGTATCGACAATCAGCTAAGAGGCCGTTCCGGCCGTCAGGGCGATCCCGGTGAATCCAAGTTTTACATTTCCCTGGAAGACGATCTGATGCGCCTGTTCGGTTCGGAACGTCTGATTAATATGTTTAACGCCCTGGGCATTCCTGAAAATCAGGAAATCGAGCACAAGATGCTGAGCAATGCCATTGAAAATGCCCAGAAGAAAATAGAAAACAACAACTACGGTATCCGCAAGAACTTGCTGGAGTATGACCAGGTGATGAACGAGCAGAGAGAAATCATCTACGAAGAGAGACGCCGGGTTCTGAACGGCGAGAGTATGCGGGATGCCATTTATAAGATGATCACGGACATTGTCGAAAATGAAGTGGATACCGTGATCGGCGATGATACGGATTATGACGACTGGAATCTGGAAGAGCTGAATTCCCTGCTGCTTCCCACCATTCCCTTAAGGCCTGTCAACCGTGGTCGCATCAACACCCCCAAGAAAAATGCGCTGAAGCAGCAGTTAAAGGAAGAGGCTGTGAAGCTTTATGAGGCCAAGGAAGCGGAATTTCCTGAGATTGAGGCCATCCGGGAATTGGAGCGTGTTATTTTGCTTAAGGTCATCGACCGCAAGTGGATGGATCATATTGACGATATGGATCAGCTCCGTCAGGGGGTTGGTCTGCAGGCCTATGGACAGAGAGATCCGTTGGTGGAGTACAAGCTCAGCGGTTACGAGATGTTTGACGAGATGACCCAGAATATCTGCGAGGAGACAGTCAGAGTATTGTTCCATGTCCGGGTGGAGCAGAAGGTAGAGAGAGAGCAGGTAGCCAAGGTGACGGGAACCAACAAGGACGATTCTCTGGCCAAGGCTCCGGTGAAGCGTGCCGCCACCAAGATTTACCCCAACGATCCCTGCCCCTGCGGAAGCGGAAAGAAATACAAGCAGTGCTGCGGTAAGAAAGGTTCATAAGATTTTAACGCCCTTAGCTGTGGGAAACCATGGAGGAGGGCGTTTTTTGTAACGGAACTGCTTCCGGCAGATCATGCCTGGATAATTACCTATTGATTATCCGGGCAGAATCGCCTATAATTTATTACGAAATGACAATTATACAGAAAATCAAAATATGGAAAGAGGTGACGCAAGGTGGTAGAATTAGATCAGATGAAGTCTGAGCTTCAGACTTACAAAAGCCCTTTAGCGGAAGTGAGGGATTCACTTTGACTTAGCAAATAAGTCAAAGAAGATCGAAGAGCTTGAAATGGAAATGGAGGCTCCGGGCTTTTGGGACGATCCGGATATTTCCAACCAGAAGATGAAGGAGCTTAAAAATTTAAAGGATACGGTGGAAACCGTACAGGGACTGGAAGCCCAATACGAGGATATTGAAACTCTGATTGAGATGGGCTACGAGGAGGAGGATGCTTCTCTTGTGGAGGATATACGCAAAGAGCTGGATGATTTTGTGTCCGCTTTTGAGGAAATCCGGGTAAGCGCCCTGCTTTCCGATGAGTATGACAGCAATAGTGCAATCCTTAAGCTGAATGCGGGAGCGGGAGGCACGGAGAGCTGCGACTGGTGCTCCATGCTCTACCGTATGTATACCAGATGGGCGGAGCGCAAGGGCTTTGCCGTGGAAGTGCTGGATTATCTGGACGGGGATGAGGCCGGGATTAAGTCGGTTACCTTCCAGGTAAACGGTATCAATGCGTATGGCTATCTGAAATCCGAGAAGGGTGTACACAGGCTGGTCCGTATTTCTCCCTTCAATGCCCAGGGGAAACGGCAGACCTCTTTTGTGTCCCTGGATGTAATGCCGGATATTGAGGAAGATTTGGATGTAGAGATCAATGAGGAGGAGCTTCGGATCGACACCTACCGAAGCAGCGGTGCGGGGGGACAGCACATTAATAAGACCTCTTCGGCAATCCGCATTACCCACCTTCCCACCGGAATTGTAGTGCAGTGCCAGAATGAGCGCTCCCAGTTCCAGAATAAAGACAAAGCCATGCAGATGCTGAAGGCGAAGCTGTATATGCTGAAAAAAGAGGCGAACGCCGAAAAGCTTTCGGACATCCGCGGGGAAGTGAAGGAAATCGGATGGGGCAATCAGATCCGTTCCTATGTGATGCAGCCTTATACGATGGTGAAAGATCACAGGACAAACGCAGAGACAGGAAATGTGGACGCAGTAATGGATGGAGGCCTTGACCTCTTTATAAATGCCTATCTGAAATGGATCAGTATCAAAGAGCCGTCAAATTAATTGACGGCCCTTTTTTTGATCAGATCCAGATAAAAATTTGCCGAAGTGGCTTCCATATAGGGCAGCAGCCACAAAATCCCGATCCCGCAGGAAAGCATACTAAGTATCCAAAGGGGGAAAAAGGATAACTGAATATAGAAAAGCCTTCCTTTGTGGCCCTTCATAAGCCGGATACTCATTTGAATCAGCTCAGGAGCGCTGTACTGGGGAAAATCCAGCATCAAATAATAGGCCTGAGAGAGCAGGAGCTTAACAAAAATTGTAACGGCAGTGCCTGCGACATAAAAAACCGTGTATAGCAAAAACAAAGATGCATTGACAGTAGCATTTGCGGAAGAGGAGCCCAGGAAGATTTCTGCCATGGAACGTCCAAGAAAGGTGCCCGTGATCATAGCCGGCAGTGAGCTTACCACTGATGTGGCAGCCAAAACAGACTGAATGCGGAGAACCTTTTCCTGATCTCCCTGAAAGCAGTGGAACAAGTCGCTTACGACGGGAATCTGGCCGCAGGCAACCTTCAGATAAATGAAAGACTCCCCAGCCAGAAAAAATCCCCCAAGCAGAGCGAGTAAAAAGCAGGCAATACTGTAAATAAGTATACTTCCGATGGAATTGGTTCCGATTATTCCGGAAATTGCCATGGTTACAGGAACCACACAGAGAAAGTGCAGAAGATAGGCTCCGATCAATGTGCCGTATTTTCCAAGTAGCTGCCCTCTGGCCATCGATTTCAGGCTGGCAGAAGATAAAAACTGATCCATGATTTTGAAGACTCCTTGATTTTGTCAATAGGTGTGGATTTGTGTAAAGTCTCCACCTTTGGCGGCGACAACACTACACTGCAAGATCCAGATTATTTCCGATAAAAGAGAGGGCATCCTGACTCTTTTTGTTTTGAACATAAGGATTGCTCTCGTCGGAATATTTGATCTGAGTGGTAGTGGTTCCTCCTGCAACATAGCTTTGCCCGCACTCAGGGCAGATTGCCGATTTTAAGGCGACGCTGGCAGAAAGTACCTTTCCGTTATTCTTGGCGGCTTTGGAGTAAGCATTATTTACATGCTCCTGTTCATGAGCCCTGACTTTGGAAGCAGAGGCGGCAGGGGAAATGTGCGCCGCCGATTTAAAGGAAACCATTTCGTCGGAGCCGTCCTGATATTTACGGCTCTTGCAGGTTTCGCATTCGGCGGGGGAAGACTTGCGCCCCGGAGCCGCCTTGGTGGATTCCCCGGGATTGACAATTACCTTGCTCCCGTCAGAGGAAGCATTGGCCTGCCCGTTGCCTGCATTGGCATAATAACTGTTTGTATACGGATTTCCATATCCGTAACCGCTGATGATCATACTGCTCATAAAAAATCCCCCTAATTTATCATTTTTTAATTTTTAATCAAATAGTTCAGTGTATTCTCGCAGGATGTCCTCATAGGATTTGCCGAAGTAATCCTCCAGCTTCTGCCCTGTCTGACGTTCAAACTGCTCATCCAACAGACGGCCCCGTTCAATTAGAATATCGCTGTTTGCCGTCAGGAGAGTAAAAAAAGAGACAAACAGAGCGATTACCATGGTCAGGCCGCCGATGGCAGTTCCAACACCGATTTTGGCAATGGCCAGCATTTTTTTTCCATAACCTTTGGAAAGGATGGCCAAAAGAATGGCGATACTGCCCAAAATCAGAGGGAGATAAATCGTAAAAACACAAAAAACGCTGGCAAGGCCTAAAATCATGGAAACAGTGGCCATTGTCTGTCCCGGACTTCGCATATTGGGCTGCGGGTTTTGAGAGTAATATTGATTATTTTGACTGGTATAAGAGTTATTATTGTTATTATAGTCCATCCTTTACCTCCACAGTCTTTCTTTCAGACGCAGATTTCTACACCATATCTTAACACTTTTCCCGGGAGAATACAAATCTTTCTTGAAAAACAGGGGCGTTATCCCTATAATATGGTAAGGAACCGTAATAGTTCACACAGGCAAAGAGCCTGTTTATAGTATTAAAATGCCGCGTAGACGGAGGAATGCGAGGAAGTATGGATATAATACTGAAGTTAAAAGAAGAACTGAATGTGGAAAAATGGCAGGTGGAGGCCGCCGTGAAACTGATTGATGAGGGAAACACGATTCCCTTTATCTCCCGTTACCGTAAGGAGGCTACGGGCTCCTTAAATGATGAGGTCTTAAGAAACCTTTATGAGAGACTGAATTATCTGCGCAATCTGGAAGAAAAGAAAGAGCAGGTCATGGGCAGCATTCAGGAGCAGGGAAAGCTTACCGACGAACTGAAGGAGAAGATTCTGGCAGCGGAAACCCTTGTGGTGGTGGAGGATCTCTACCGGCCCTACAGGCCAAAGCGCAAAACCAGAGCCAGTGTGGCAAGAGAGAAAGGGCTGGAGGGGCTGGCTGAATATTTGCTAATGCAGGAGGCCATCCATCCTTTGGAAGAGGAGGCCGCCCAATATATCAATGAAGAGAAGGACGTAAAGGATGCGAAGGAGGCTTTGCAGGGAGCAAAAGATATTATTGCCGAGATGATTTCCGATGAGGCCGACTATCGTATTTACATCCGGAATATTACGATAGAAGAAGGTTTGCTTACCAGTACCGCCAAGGACGAAAAGGCGCAGAGCGTTTACGAAATGTACTATGATTATCAGGAGCCTGTGAAAAAGGCGGCGGGGCACCGTGTGCTGGCTTTAAACAGGGGAGAAAATGAGAAATTTCTGTCGGTGAAGGTGGAGGCTCCTATAGAAAGGATTCTTCAATACCTTGCCAAAAAGGTAATCACCAAAGAGAATGCTTTTACCACTCCCGTATTGCAGGAAATTATACGGGATGCCTATGACAGGCTGATTGCTCCGGCGATTGAGCGTGAAATCCGAAATGAACTGACAGAAAAGGCCGAGGACGGCGCCATCGGCGTTTTTGGAAAGAATCTGGAACAGCTCCTGATGCAGCCGCCCATTGCCGGCAAGGTCGTGCTGGGGTGGGATCCTGCGTTTAGAACCGGCTGTAAGCTGGCAGTGGTGGATGCCACCGGAAAGGTTCTGGACACCAGGGTCATCTATCCCACAGCCCCCCAAAATAAAGTGCAGGAGGCTAAAGCAGAGCTAAAGAAGCTGATTCAAAAATACAATATTTCTCTGATCAGCGTGGGAAACGGCACCGCTTCCCGGGAGTCAGAGCAGGTAATTGTGGAACTGATCAAGGAGCTAGATACTCCGGTTCAATATGTAATTGTCAATGAGGCGGGGGCTTCCGTATATTCTGCAAGTAAGCTTGCCACAGAAGAATTTCCGAATTTTGACGTGGGACAAAGGAGCGCGGCATCCATTGCAAGAAGGCTACAGGATCCCTTAGCCGAGCTGGTAAAGATCGACCCCAAATCCATCGGAGTGGGGCAGTATCAGCATGATATGAACCAGAAAAAGTTAGGGGAAGCGCTTGGCGGTGTGGTGGAGGACTGTGTAAATAAAGTAGGCGTGGATTTAAATACGGCGTCCGCCTCCCTTTTGGAATATATCTCCGGCGTTTCAAAGGCAATTGCCAAAAATATTGTGGATTACCGGGAACAAAATGGCCGCTTTGTAAGCCGCGCCCAGCTTCTTAAGGTTCCCAAGCTGGGGCCTAAGGCCTATGAACAGTGCGCAGGATTCCTTCGGATACCTGACGGGGATAATCCCTTGGACGCCACCAGCGTACATCCGGAGTCTTACCAGGCGGCTCTACAGCTTCTTGAGAAGCTGGGATTGACCATGGATGATGTGCGCAAGGCCCAAAAGCAGGCGGCAAAATCCCAGGGGAGCGTAAACAAGCAGACTCCAGCGCCCCGAAAGGAAGGCCGCGGCAGGCAGCAGAAAATGATAATCCGTAATACCAATACGGCTATGGGGAAGGCGTTGGCGGCCGCCATGGGCAGTATGGCCTTAGAGCAGGAGCCTGCTAAGGAGAGGGCAAAAGGATCCGGACAGGACGGACAGGAGAGCAGCGTAATGACAGGAGCTCTCACTAAAAAGGTAAAAGACAAAGAAAAGATGGCAAAGGAGCTCGGCATCGGGGAAATTACCCTGACAGATATTTTAAAGGAGCTGGAAAAGCCTTCCAGGGATCCGAGAGAAAGTATGCCTGCTCCGATTCTTCGAAGCGATGTGCTGGATATGAAGGATTTAAAGCCCGGTATGATCTTAAAGGGAACGGTGCGCAATGTCATAGACTTTGGCGTATTTGTGGACATCGGTGTCCATCAGGACGGACTGGTACATATTTCCCAGATTACGGAACGCTTTATCAAGCATCCTTTAGAAGCTGTCAGCGTGGGAGATATTGTGGATGTGCAGGTGCTCTCCGTGGATGTGCCAAAGAAAAGGATCAGTTTGACTATGCGTATCAACCAGGATAAGAAGTCCTGAGATCAGATTTTTATGCAAACCACAGAATAATTTTTTGTTAAATCTGAAATTAAAACGGAAGGTCTCCCGGGAAATTGGAGGAGGCTTTCCGTTTTTATTTTCATTCGTCATTCATTTGTACCTCCCATGAAAGCATTATATCTAATAGTTTTTAATGTGAACCGGCGAAAAAACTACTTGATTTTTTGTCAAGGCAGTATTACAATACTTTTTGTAATTAAAGAAAAGTTCTTCGGGGTCGGGTGCAATTCCCTACTGGCGGTACAGTCCGCGACCCATGTGCCTGGGCGGCAGTATAGTGCGGCGGGGCAGATGGCTGATTTGGTGAAATTCCAAAACCAACAGTATAGTCTGGATGAAAGAAGAAATGTGACATTCCTGCGCAGGCAAAGATTTCTTTGCGAAGCGGGGAACTTTCCTGTGACATTACCCCGGGTGTAATTTAAGTACACACGGGATTTTTTTTGCCTTCCGGGCCGGGCTCAGCGCGGAAGGCATTGAAGATACCTTATTCACAGGAGAACAAATGGAAGAACCTTTCTGAAAATCCGGCAATGGCCGAGCAGCGTTTATGCGGAGATTTTTAAGTCTGCAAATAAAAAGTCAAGCAGAAATTTGTGAACTTTGAAAAATTTATACAGGTTGAAAAATAAGTACT